>Ga0315310_10000818_pt1 | contig 19761 bp, 17 predicted proteins | sample TDP5_MG_FD_203630 | JGI IMG/M metagenome (GOLD analysis project Ga0315310, IMG submission 203630) | Freshwater sediment microbial communities from Lake Towuti, South Sulawesi, Indonesia - TDP5 | ecosystem: Environmental > Aquatic > Freshwater > Lake > Sediment | place: Indonesia: South Sulawesi... | reverse complement strand
TTTTGCAGCCAATGCTCATTCTCCGATTTGAAGGGTTAGTCATAGCATCCAAGGATATTCAAAAAGGTTACTGGACGTTCAGCAACGTCGCTATGGACAATGTTTGCGCTGTTCTATCACAAGCAGCGCCTTGCTGTCGGATTCTTTTGCAATGAAAAAAGCTAAAACTAGGCAGGCCTTGGCGCCAATTTGCCTGAATTTTGGTATCAGGAACTTGCTATCTGCCGACTTGTGTAGGTTTACTTCTGTTGAGATAGAGTTTTATGCTAGGTAAGTAGCACTTATTATCTGCTGGTTGTTATGTCCGAAAGCGGCACCGTCCCGCCGAGCGTGTTTCACATGCTCGAGAAGAACGTGGGACGCCGAGTGCTAGTCATCGTTGATCCACAATACGGTTACGAAGGAATATTAACCGCTGTCACTCATGAGCCGCCGGGCATATGGCTGTCCAACGCCTTCGCGGTTGTACTACGCGCAACGATTGCTCAACCTTTCCCGCAAGTCGTCAGCCGAGAGGACAAAAGCGAAATCTTCGTGAACGTGCGCAACATTCAGCGGCTCGAAGTCCTGCACAAAAGCAAATAGATCGAGTTTAAGGAAAAAGTGCAGGTGCACTTCTGAAGCAAGTGAGAGGAAGGTTGCTAGCTACTTTTTAACGGATCCCACACAACCAGTCGATTCGGAACCTAGAAGACACAGAATAATTCGGTTCATCAGCGAGTCTTATTTCGCTAAGCAAAGAATACTCTGCCAATTATTGCCGAAACGATAAGTGACACAGCCAACACGACAATGATTTCAGGTCTGATCTTGATTCCTTGGGTTTCTTCTTCAAAGAAGCGCAGTAGCCCAGCGCTTGCTGCAGGCATGGGTGAACTTCTTTCACGCCTCTTTTCTCTTCGACTCAAAGGACATCAGCCTTGGATTCCAATCAGATTGGCTATGTTGAGTTTAATTAATGTTGCGTCACCAAGCGTGAAACGAAGTGCTCGCCCAAAAAACTTCTCTCGGTAAAAGACCTCCACGGCGTTGTTGTGTCTGCCGAATGCGTCAATTCAGCAACAGTTGAACTGCCGATGCTTGCAACCACTGACCTAATGTACTCGCTGCTAAAGTTTTATCTTGCTCGTCACTGGTGATTATAGGGTTTCCCAGAGGTGTCTATGTAATGTCGGCTCGTGAAACTTACGACAAAACACTTGCGTTGTTGCAGCAACATCACAAATGGTTTCAAGAATCTATTCCACTAATTGCCAGCGAAAATGTGCCCAGCCCAACAGTTCGAGAAGCCTTGATGAGTGATTTCGGCAACCGCTACGCCGAAGGCTGGCCTGGTGAACGCGTTTACGCAGGCTGCGTCTACATAGACCAGGTTGAACTTGTCTGCGCCGATCTGATGAAGCGCTTGTTTAAGGCAGAGTTTGTGGACGTTCGCCCCATCTCAGGCGTTGTTGCAAACTTGGTCTTGTACACGGCTTTCACTGAGCCTGGCGACGTTATGATGGCATTGTCCATTCCGAGCGGCGGACACATAACTATGGGCAAAAAGGAGTTGGGCGGCACTGCTGGCGCTGTGCATGGCCTAGTCGTGGAATACTTGCCCTTAGACTACAAGGAAATGAACATCGACATTGACAAGGCGAAGGAAAGAATTGGCAAGTTGGCCAAGGAAGGCAAGCCTCCCAAACTTGTAATGTTCGGCGGCAGCGTTTTCCCTTTTCCGCACCCAGTTAAAGAGTTGGCATCCACCGTTCACGACGTTGGCGCTTCAGTCGGCTACGATGCGGCTCATGTCGCAGGCTTGATTGCAGGAGGCGTTTTTCAAGATCCTCTGCGAGAAGGTGCCGACGCGGTGACAATGAGCACGCACAAGACTTTTTTCGGTCCGCAGCATGGTGGCGTCTTGTCTTGGAATAAGCATGCGGACAATATTAAGCGAGCGACCTTTCCAGGCATGGTTAGCAATCATCACTTGCACGCTTTAGCAGGCGTAACAATAGCTTGCGCCGAAATGCTGGAGTTTGGACCGGATTACGTGCGCCAGATCGTCAAGAACTCCAAGGCGTTGGGACAGGCTTTGTATGAACACGGCTTCAACGTGCTGGCTGAACACAAAGGCTTCACTGAATCTCACGTAATCATCATCGACATAACTAAGCAAGGCGACGGCGGAACCATTGAAGGCCAGTTGGAAAAGGCGAATGTAATCATCAACAGGAACCTTCTCCCATGGGACATCAAAGAAGGACGCCACTTCCAGCATCCCGGTGGAATACGACTGGGAACATCGGAAGTCACAAGGCTCGGAATGAAAGAAAACGAGATGAAAGAAGTAGCGGAGTTCATAAAGAGAGTAGTCATCGACAAGGAAGACGTGAACCGAGTGAAGGCCGACGTGGCGGAGTTCAGGAAAGACTATCAAAAGGTGCACTACTGCTTTGAAAACGCAACAGAAGCCTACAAGTACGTCAAAATCCGCTGAACCCTTGGCAATATGGACGATTGGACACAGCAACAGACCGAAAGAAACATTTCGTGAACTACTGCAAGAACACGGCATTCAGGTCCTCGTCGATGTACGTAGTTTTCCAACATCCAAAATCGCACATTTCAAACGAGAAGAGATAGAGCACTGGTTGCCAGAGAGCGGCGCAGAATACGTGTGGCTGGGCAAGGAACTGGGTGGCTACCGTTCAGGCGGATATCAGCGGCACATGAGAACCAAGCTGTTTAGGGGAGGAATCCAAAGACTGCTAGAAATAGCAGCAGAAAAGAGAACGTGTATCATGTGCATGGAAATTAACCCAAGATACTGCCATCGCCGTTACATCTCGGCTCACTTGAAGACAAGAGGCGTCAGAGTTATCCACATTATTGCATGTGGGCAGGTCAGCCCTCTTGCCTTCTGAGTCTGTAATCATGAGTTGAGTTGCTTGTCTTCCTAAACCACGCTCACCCAATTTGTTACTGTGTGCAGAATGCTCGGTCCAAGAACGTTTCGTGTTCTGAGCATGAGGAATCCCATCAATAATGAGAAGGGCATCAATGACAATGCGCTAATCAGCGCCTGCAACGGGTCGAGTCCAACGGCGAAGATTCTCTGAGGAAGATGGATAAGAGCCATAATCGTGCTTGCAAGTATCAGCCCTCTTATTTCTCCTAGCCAGAAAGAGCAACGAAGCTGAAGAAACCCTCGAAACAACAACTCTTCTCCAAAACCCACTGCCAGATAATATACGAAGGCGAAGAGGGTATTACTGCTAAAGAAGTTACTCAAAAACTGCTCGGGAGTCGTGCTCAAGATTATGACTAATATGGAGAGCACAATTCCAACCCCAAAAGAGAGACGCATATTCTTCCTAGTGATTCCGACACTTTCGAAACTTTGTTTCCTTAGCCTCAGGATGATGAAGACTGGAATGAAGGACATCGCAGCATATACGCCCCACTGCGACAAGGCCCTCCTAAAGTCAAACTGCCCCGGAGTCCCCAATGGACCCCCAGCGCTCCGAGCTAAGAATGAGAAGACAACAGCAATGGTTAGAAATAGACCCACAACATATCCAACTGCTAAGACAGCGTCTTTTCGAGCAGCAGTGAACCTGATCTCCAGATTCTTAGGCTTATGGAACCTAGTTACGAGCCATATCAACAGGAAAAAAGCAGCTGTGAAAACTATCTGCATCAAGAACTGCAATATTTCCTGAGCCATATGGCGAATATAGACCCGACAGAAAATAAGAGTTGCTCAATAAGAAAATAGACTAGAAGCTGTTGTTATCGCTAAAGAGTTACCGCGCCTCTGCAGTATGCAGCGCTTCAACATTCTGAAACACAGGGCACTTCTTTCTAATAAACTCTAAAACATAGTTTCATTTAGAGCTATTGGGGACTTGGCAGATGCATGTTCGAGAGTTTCAGCGCATGATGCATCGAATCTATTTCCATCGCGACTCGCAACGCGGCAAACTCGGCACATATGACTGGTTGAAAGAAGAGGTTGAAGAATTGGGTGAAGCACTAGAGGAGAACGACCAGAAGGCTTTGGAAAACGAGTTTGCAGATGTTCTAGCCTGGCTCGCTTCACTCGCCAATGTCGTCAAAATAGACTTAGAGAAAGCAGCAATATCGAAATACGACAATAAGTGTCCAAGGTGCCGAAAAACCACGTGTGAATGCCCTCTTTCACGTTAACGTAGCTTAACGACCCGTAAGGGCATATCCGCGTCAATCGACCAACCGTTGTTGACCGGCACCCGTTAACTGCCATACATAAGGCTTCTTGCCGCTCTTTTTGACAACTACGCGTTCATCGAGAAGCAGATGCAAATGGTGAACAACAACGCCGTAGCGGAGTCCGCTTGAATTCACCAAACCTTTAACATCAGACTCCTTGGTCTCCAAAATCTGCAGTATCCGAGTTCTGGCGACCAGGCCTAAACGTACATTGCGCTTTAATGACAAGAAAGCCCGGGGATGAAATGTTTGCCTCAACCATCATCACGTCCTCTTATGCTACAAAATCTTTCAAGCTGATCTGTTTTGGCTTTTTACCCTCGAATATAGAATCGATTTCTTCTCGCACCATGACCAAGCGCTGCGAGTAGTAGGGAGGCAGATTGTACCTCTTAATCAAATGCTCAGCTGCGTCCAAATACTTCTCGATGCCGCCACGATAAACTGTCAAAGTCAAATCACCCCCACACTCAGGACACGTGCCCCTCAACGGCAGACGCCTGAACTTTTTGTTGCAGCCTTTGCAGCGGAAACCCTGCGTTGAGAAAGCACGCAGGTTGCCTGCAATGTCACGCATGAAATGGGTAGTGAGAACTTTCCACGCAACTCGCCTTGCGTCGACCGCGTCGATTTTCTCAGCTAGGCTCAGTTGAGCGTTCAGCTTATCTATCATTCTGCTCAGTTTCTTGTACATGCTTTCTGCGTTGCCCATGTTAACGTCAGAGACGGACATTGTGTAATTATAGCCTTCAAACTGACTTTCCAAACCCAAACGATGCTCAATGAGGTCAATTAATCCACGCACGCCGTGAGGTGAAACACGCTGCAATGTCTTCTCATAAAACTCCAAGGGATAAACAGAAGCCACGTCAACTTCATGAGCTTGGCGCTGAACTTCAAGAGGATTCACAGCGGGAATGATGAACAAGGGAGCATCCATTATTCCCCCAATCTGAGCTGGCAAGTAGACCTTGGAGAAGTTCAAAATCGTGTCTAATGCCAACATCATAGTGTCCTCGTCACCGTCGCAGTCGCGCCGTTTCGCTGAATGCCAAAGTGGATGAGCATAGCAGAGGCTCAAATCTGTGAAGCCTATTATTCTGCCGAGAATACCGACCGATGTGTGAGGTGCTAAACCTATGACTAGATGCCCCACTAAGTCTTCAACACCTTTAACACCATAATATCCTTGAAGACCATACACCCTTTGTAGCAGTTCATCCACAAAACTGGCTACCCGAACAAAGTAATCGGCGCACCTTCTTGGTATGATGATGTCTTGCACTTTCAACTCGCAAATTTGATTCCGCTGAGCTAAGGACTCGCCACAGTGATCATAGAGATAACCCAACTCCCGAAGCGTTTCAACCGCCACGCCGACCTCTACAGGTTTGAAATGAGTTAACGGCGCATTGGTGGCGTCGAATCTTATAGTGCCATCCTTGTACACCGAAAGGTCGTGCTTGGCCCTCAAAATCCCTTTTTCTAGTATTTCAGGGGTCTTGGTTTCGTTCGTTAGCCCCTTGACGCCTTTCACCAAATCTGGCTGCGAAACATTCAGTCTTTCACAGGCATCATTCACTAGCTGTTTCAAATCCACTACCTGTTTCTCAAAGCCTCTTGCAGAGCCTCCACAAGCGGGGCACACGTTCTCTTTCACGACTCGCTTACACTGAGGACAAACCCTTTCAATCACAGTCTCAACATTGCACCTTGGGCATAACAGCCTGAAAGTCAGCTCGTGGCAGGCAGGGCACCGTCGTCTAGTCAAGTCCACTGAAATATTGCCCTTCGCCATTGCTTCAATGAGACTTCGATGAGCACCGCCAGACAATCCAACTGGAAACAACGCATGGACTAAAGGTCGCATCTCCCGCCGCTTTGCCTTCTCAGGACGCCCCATTCTTGCACCAAGGAATACCGGCGCTTTGTCCCTGATGATTATGCCCGAAAGTTCCTGAATCATTTGATTTATGTCTATGTATTCTGGACGTTTCACGCTGGGAGCGTTCCAGCCTAAGCACGTCGCAAGGACCTCAGCATGATCGCCCGAGATTAGTATCTTGTCGTTTTTTACATCGTGCGGAATACAAAGCCTTTCCAAGAGCTTCTTCACAGATTCTTCTCTGCTACCAGATATCTCGCAGGCTATGTCGTTTTCAACTTTGACCTGCGAACCCAGAAGCCAAATCCGCAGATGATTCAACTCTTCTGAGGAGACGCTCTTCCAGAAATATGTGTAGCATGGATGGAGTGGGATGTGAAGACTTGAAGACAAGGTTAAAGCTTCATGACTGCTGATGGGTGTGTCTAAACTGCCATTCATGAGACTGCCAAGTTGAGTAGGAGAAAGCTGGAGTCTCGAGGCTGCCTCTTCCAGATTGCCGCCAAACTGCTGTTGAATAGCAACCCTCAGCTCTTGAGTCCACCATTCTTCAGTTATGCCTGCGGGACAAAGGGGCATGTTGTTGTATAAGAAGTCGCCAAAGCTGACCAAAATGTCGCCTACAAACAAGACACGTTCAATCTGATCCTTAATACTCTCAAAATTCTCCAGTGTTACGCGGACAACGGAGCCGTCTTTAAGGCGCACGATTGGCGTTTCAATACTGTCTACTGGTAGAACTACACCGGCTTTACCCGGAGCCTCGATTCGAAGCTGGGTACCGGCTGCCATGAAGCGTTGCAGAACCAACATTGTGACAGGATGCACGCCCATGGCTGCAAGTCCTGTGTTTCTGGCTCTTCCGTAACGAAGCCTGAAGCCGCCCGACCGTGATGGAAATGAGAATACTGGTCTTCCAGCGATGACGTCTTCCATGAAGCCGGCGCTCTTCTTCTCTTGAATTCGGCGGACTCGTTTGAGCCAATCCCATCCTTCAATGCCAAGCTTGTCTATGACCGTCCATGTCTTGGTGGATCGCCCGATGATTCCGTCGTTGACGACTCTGAGAGCGCCTCCTCGAACACGATTTGTCTCAATGCGAGGTAAATTGCGGAAGGAGGAAACCTCAATCTGGTCAGATTCGATGCCTGTGACTTCAACTGGAAGCAGTTCCAAAGCATTTCTTAATTCTTCATCTGAAACCCTGTACTGAAACCTGCCAACAGAACGCTCAAAGAGCCGCAGCTCCTCAATAAAACGTGCAATTTCATCAGGCAAAGGCTTGTATCGATCCAATCCAAGCAATCGACGGATAAAGTCCGCAACGACCAGAGTCAATGCTTGATCAGTTCCGCCAGCCGAGCGTATAGGACCTGCAAAATACACAGCCAAGTACTTACTCTTATCAAGGTTCTCTTTGATGGCAACGCGAGCCACGCCCTGCAAAGGGGCAGCTGTTATTCCTTCAGTCAGTATAGCCAAAGCTGTCCTCACAGCTTGTTCAGCCGCTGCCTGCGCTTGTAAATGGTTAAACTTTCCGTAAACAATCTCCTCTGCAATCTTGAAGGCTAATTCTTCTCTGGGCAGGGTCTTGCTCAGATGCCGTATGCTTTCTGCCACTCCTGGTGGACCTACAAGACCTTCAACCAGTCCTGCAAGGTCTCTGGCTATTTCTATTTCCGGATGTGCTGCTGGGTCAAGGTGTCTTGCGCGTGCTTTTTTGGCGATCTCGTAGAGTTGCTGCAGTCTGCTTTCCAGAGATGCAACGTACTCTCGATGTGCTTTGCTCCCTGTAATGCTCAAGAGATTCCTCCAGCACGAAGCTTGCGACTATTTAGTTCTGACGCCGCTTACTAATTCCTTCAGTCTGGTTTTTGTGCTTTCTTCAGTTACGTTTCCAGTAACCACTATGTCAGCTCCAGCGTCTACAACTTCTTTCGCTTGGTCTCTGGTTCTTATTCCCCCTCCAACAATCAGGGGAACCCCTATCGCCTTCTTCACCATCTTAATCATGTTAGGGGGTACGTATCTCTTCACTCCTGAGCCTCCCTCTAAATATACGAAGTGCATCCCCAAGTATTCAGCCGCCAATGCATGTGCAACTGCAAGCTCAGGCTGGTCGAAAGGAACGGGGAAGGCACGTCCGATGAGACTTGCTGCCCCGCCTTCGCCGACGATAATGTAGCCTAAGGGAATGGGTTCTAGGCTGAACTTCTTGACTAGGGGTGCGCCTAGAATATGGGCGCCTATTATGAAGTAAGGATCTGAGGAGTTGAGAAGTGACATGAACCATATTGCGTCAGCATTCCGACATATGCCAGTGATGTTGTTCGGAAAAAGAATCACAGGGATCTTCACTGCTTTCTTTATGGCTTTCACTGTTTCTTCAAGTTGCTCAGTTAATGTGACTGTGGAGCCCCCAACCATTATTCCTGCAGTTCCAGCCTTCTCGGCTTCGTGAGCGGTTTGTGCAGCAACTTCCGGCGACGTTTTCTCTGGATCTAGAAGCGTGAGGTGAATTGCACCGTCTTGTTTAATCTTGGTCAGAAGGTATTTTTCCACTTTGCCAATCATGTTGGTCCCGGCTTGGATTCAGCGGGAGGCATAGTCGTTATTGTTGCCTTTCCAGAGTACCATTGATCCATGAACTGGCTGTATACGTCAATCTCGCCGTAAGCGGGCTTCGTGGGCATCTCACTTTTCAGTTGGCAACTTCCACAGCGCAGGATGGCTTTCTGCTCGGTTCTCATGAGTTGAACTCTGATAGCCTCTCTGCCACATCTTGGACAGGTGAAAACCCTGGGCAGTCTCTTCTTCGGAATACGAACAACTTTTCTCCGTCGTCTCCCCACACTCGCACTCTCCCAAACTCGTCAGCGATAATCTAACCTAAACCAAACCTTCAGTACACATCACAACTTAAATATTTGCGCACTAACCCAAACATTAATCGTCTTCACAGAAAGGCGCCTTCCAAGGGACGTGTAACAAAAAATGCTTCTAACAAAGGAAGCCTTGAAGCTTGACTTGCCGTTGACAACAACTCGCCTTGAACGTTTCATAAAGGATTATGTCGAGAAAACCAAGGCTGAAGGAGCTGTGCTGAATTTGTCAGGAGGAATAGACAGCTCAACCGCAGTTGCTCTAACAACACTAGCGTTGGGCAAGAATAAAGTGTTAGCGTTGTCACTTCCAGAAAAAGAAACACACAGCCCAATAGATATAAAACACACAAAAATGCTCAGTCGAAAATTCGGGTTCAAACTGGAAACCATAGACATCACAAACATACTTCAAGCGTACTACAAAGCGATTCCTGCATTCGATCTAAACGACAAATTATGCAAGGGAAACGTCAAAGCAAGAGCACGCATGATATGTCTATACTACTATGCCAATCGCCAGAATAGAATAGTAGTGGGCAGTTCCGACAAGTCTGAAACTATGATGGGCTACTTCACAAAATGGGGCGACGTAGCAGCTGACATCTCCCCGTTGATGGACTTGTACAAAACACAGGTCAGACAACTAGCCGAACACATAGGCGTTCCAGCTGAAGTCATCGCAAAGCCATCAACACCCCAGCTCTGGCCTAAGCAATTCGCCGAAGACGAGCTCGGTGTCAAATACGAAGTCTCAGATCTGATCCTCTTGGGACTCGAAAACTTCATGACAGCAAACGAGATTGCAGAGCAGTTAAACCTCCCGCTGAAACTCGTGGAACACCTGAAAACACGCTGGCTGTCCAGTGAGCACAAGAGACGAATGCCTTTAACAATGAAAATGGGATACAGAACCATAGGAGCAGACTTTCGGCTCCCGTATACACCCTCGTAAACGCTCACGCAGAGGAGGAGAAGATAAAAGTGGCTGACAAAATCACAATTGCCTTAGGACAAATGTCCTGTAGAGTTGCGGACAAGAAACACAACATGCAGATCATGAAAAAGAAGATAAACCAAGCCAAGAAAATCAAAGCAGACATAATCACCTTTCCAGAACTCAGCCTTACAGGATACGTTGCACGAGACAGAGCATACGAGCTAGCTGAGCCTGTGCCCAACGGGCCTTCAGTGCACGAAATCGAGAAAATCGCAAAAGATCAAGACCTACACATAATTTTCGGAATGATAGAACGAAATGCAAAGGCAAGCACTATCTTGCATAACACTGCAGTTCTTGTCAGCCCCAAAGGCTACCTTGGCAAATATCGGAAGATGCACCTGCCAACCCACAGTGTTTTCGAAGAGAAGCAGTATTTCCGCCCTGGATACCAAGCGCCAGTCTTCGAGACAGAAGTGGGAAAGATAGGGATGATGATCTGTTATGACGTATACTTCCCAGAAATCACAAGGCTGTTGAGTCTTAAAGGCGCCCAGCTCATCGTCTGCATTTCTGCGTCGCCATCTGTTCGCCGAAGATTCTTCGAAACATTGACAGTAGCCAGAGCTATAGAAAACACTATTTTCGTAGCTTTTGTGAACCTTGCAGGCGTAGAGGATGGATTACAGTTCTGGGGCGGAAGCCGAATAATAGCGCCGAGCGGAAGCATAATTTCAGAAGCTAGGTATGACGTAGACGACTTCACGTCTGCGACAATAGACTACGCTGACATCACCCGTGTCCAAGCTTGGACCCCGGCATTGCGTGATACAAGACCCGAAATTTTCACCTCACTACGAGAAGAAGCAGAGAACCTTTAGAAGGAAACGTGAGCTGTAGCGTCACACGAAATCACAGATCATACGTGACATCACTGCATCACACTGCCATCTCTAACGTGTTCACAATTCTTCTGGAGGACCAAATCCGCACCGCACCACAGAAATGTATCTGCGCTAGAAGCCGGACTCGAATAAGGCTTGACCACTGCATCATATTCACGTTTGCAGCGAATATTTGCCGAAGTCAATACTGGTTCGCTAAAAAAGAAAAGCAGTGATAGCTAAGCATCCACAGGCGTTTATCATTCATTGAATGTAGCAACGACGCATATCACGACCGTGCGATCTCCTCTCGACCACATCACATATAAATCACATGCGTAGCCACATCGGTAACGCTGCCAAACCATCATGTAGCCCAAGTGTGATGTGTGATATCACATCTCCGCAATTCACGCCAAAACATCCCTGCCAGATGGAAGCTTCACCAGTCCCGCTGAATAATGCCTCTCACGCTCGTCAACCGAACACTGGGCACACAGTAAGAATGACAGGTGGAGCCACAACTTTACAGGTGCCGTTATTGCCTGAAGCTGACGATACCGGAGAGTCCCAGAAAACATGTTACTTCATGGGAAACCCTTTACATTTGTAATGTTGCAGCCGCAATTCTTTTCCCAATGAACGTATACAAAACTGTATCCCAGCAGACACCGTTGTTGGTGATGAAACTGTCATCTAAAGAAGCCATTCAGAAATGGTTGATAAGCTCAGAAAACGACCCAATAATCAAAATCCTGGCAGGCAATAGTCATCTTACAAGAAAACAGCTGGAAACACTCCTAATCGACTTTTTAGCGCCAAATATAGCTGGAAAATCATTAACGAACGAAGAAAAGGCTCTATTCCGTCTCGCAAAGGCGAGAATAAGCCGTGGAGCCTTCAATCAAACATTAAGGCAAGCCCGAAGAAACATAATTCAATCTATTTACACCATTCTCCTTCTTGGATATCTCGGAATATTCGAGGACACACGCCTAGACGCATACATAGAGGTATCCAACAAGCTCAAAGAATATATCAGCGCCTACAAAGGCGCATTAGCAAACAATGATCTTGCAACAGAACACCTCCAAATTGTAACAGTGCTTCGCGAAGAGCTCGAGAACACGCTGGAGAGACTGTCGAGTTCAAGGGCATTATCAAAGGTGTGATATCACAAATCACAAAGAGGCCCACTTTTGGAGAATCGATGGAGTCTTAACGTTCCTCGAACGTGATTTAGCACAAGTTTTAACTTGAGTTGTGATGCAATCTAGTTGTGTGATGTCACAATTCTTGAACGTGATAAGGGGAGGTGTCGTGATGTTGCACCCCTATTATGAATCACAGTTAGATCACATATTTGCCAGCGAACTCGTTTTTCCGGAAACTCTACTGGCTGTGGAGTCTCTTTCCATAGTGTCCATGCTGTTCATACTGCTCACGATGGCCACAATTCTGTTGTACTACAAGCGTATAAGACAGGCGTCGAAGGCGTATGAGGAAGCTAAGACCGTTGTAGGTGACATAGTCGTCAGTTTTGACAAACAGCTCAATAGGCAGGGAGAACAGCTTGTATTTACGACACAAAAGATCGAAGCACAAGCAGCAAAGAGTGACAAACTTGCCAGACGACTCGAGGAGCAGGAGAATCGAGTTTCTGCTAGCTTGGCAAACCTAGACTCGAAGATCACAAGACTTCCGGATGTCGAGTCAGTAAAGACCACTCTAGAGAACTTGAGCACTAAGGTTGAAGGCTTAGCCAAGGCGCAGGAAGAATGGAAGAAACGAGCAATGGCTGTAACAGATTCTCAAATTGAAGCTGTGATCCCCTTGAAACGGGAACAGGCCTTGGCTCCTTTGACAGAAACTGAACTTCGCGTGTTAGAGTTCATCGCAACCTCACCTTCGGGTGAAAGAACCGCGCCCGAAGTTAAGGAAATGATAAAACTGACCAGAGAGCACACTGCTAGGCTTGTGAAAAAGCTCTATGAGGGCGGCTACTTGGAGCGCCGCGCAGAGAAGACACCATATGCTTACAATGTCAAAGAAGAAATGTTGAAGCTCCTGCGAAAGAGCGAGGCTAAGGCTTAGCCAAACCCTCCTGCGTCACGTCTCCCCCTGCTTCCTTCAGCCGCCTAAGCTTCTCATCCATTTCCGCATGCAACTTGGACGGCTGCAGCCCATAGTCAGGAGTTCCCTTTTTCTCGAGATATTCCGGATAGTGTGTGACTTTAATGGGCACAGCAAACCTGATTTTAGGCTCAGAGATCAGCAAGGCTTCGCCTACATCAAGCATCTTGATTTCAGTGTCACTGTACTCTAGGTAAGGCGTGTTTCCGGTTAGCCATTCTCTGTCCTTGCGCAGTTCGGTTTTCATGATGACTTTAGTCCATAGTTCGGCGAACACGTCGAAGTTTATCCTTGATGGTCTAGGCGTCACGGCGTTGAGTCCGACTCGATACTTGCGGTAGGTGAGGGCAATATCGGAGAATATGCCCCTAGGTTTGTTTGGATCAAGAAACTCATGCGCCTCTTCAAGTGTTATGAGCAACGTGGGTAGCTTTTGCCATTCCTCGTAGTTCTCTTCCCAGGTGCGTTTGTAGTGTTCAGCTACAGCCGAAGCCACCAAACAGACTATCCTATTCTGATCTTCGGAGCGAAGCCCAGAAATGTCGACCAAACAAGTTATTCCCTTGCATATGTTTCTCGTAATGCTCTCAACAAAAGTGTAATCAGAGGCAGGAAATAGATCATGCGGCAAGGATAGCAGCTTCTGCATAAGTGCTTCAACAACAACCTTTTGTGCACGCACGCCAACATGGCCTTCAGCTCTATAGGTTTCTCGAACCTTCTCTATCCAATCCTTGCCCAGTTGCTTATACAGCGTCCAAGCGAGTCTCTTCTGCGGAGGGTGAACCTCAGGAAAAAGGGTGTCGAGTTTTTCAGGAGTTATCGTGTACAGCCCTATTGCCATCTTTCGGTCCTTGGCAGAATAATACTGAACCTTACTGTGAAATAAGGGGTGATCCTTCAGTCCTCTTTGCGGCTTGATCTCCTTTCCCTCAAGAAGCTGACCAGCGAAGTCAAAAATGAGGGCGACAGTCTTAGGGCTATGGTCAATAATCTGAGCATTAATGACTAATTCCGTGTTTGTCTTTCCCGAACCGGTCATTCCGAACATGCCCATCATACGAGGGATGGTCTCAACGTTAATTCCAGCTAGCCCCAGCAATTGCTCTCCGGAGCGCAGACGACCGACTTCAAGTTCGCCAGAGAGCCTAAGAATGGAGCAGTCTTCCTCGCCGGCAGTGTAGACTTTGTCCCTGTAATCTGGGTTGAAGGTGGGAGAACGCACTCTGTCGGTTCCTTTCTCTAGAAAGAGAATGGCCTCAACACTTCTGTAAGCCGAATACGGCCCAAAAGCCTCTTTGCCCTCTGCTTCACGCAGTTGCTCCAGAGTCTCAAGCGTAGAGCTACTTGCCGCATTAACGACCCTTGCGTAGAAGCTTCTCTGACCGGAGTCTATTCGCACAATCTGCCCGAAGGAGAGATTGACTCCCTTGTTAAGGAAGAAAGTAACCGAGTCACCCTTAGTTCCACACACAAACCCTATAGGCTCAGAACTGGCCATCCCACCACTCCCATTCAAATGCTCGCTTTATTCCGTGAAGCTCGTCAGCAAAACTACAGCAAAGCTCCTCCCTACGCAGGGTTTCAAGAAGACCAGCGCTTTTCAATGTTTCCTCAATCTGGTCGTGATAGGAAAGTAACATGGAGTCAGACGGAGCTGAAAATTCGTGTGCCAGCCACAGGGCGATAGGGTATCCCACGCACCTTGGGTCTTCAGATATGCAGGTCAAAGGCGCCAATAAATCGCTAATGTTGAAGTTAGTCAGGTACTCCATAATGTCGCATCGGAAGACCCGAAAGCTTTCACCACAAAGCCTTACAACTGCAATATCTCCGTAGAGGCTTTTGTCTTTGTCAGCCTTTTTCACGGGATGATATACCCAGGTGTCAAACGGAGCCATATTGTACGTAGTAGCGATGAAGTCTCTTCCTTTCTCGTCATGCAGTGAGGGCGAGTTTTTACTGATGGCCAGAAGCTTGATTCCGTCCTTCTCGCATTTATCGTAAAGTGACACGCGGAATTTTCTGTCCCCGCCAAAATAGCCGCCACCATCAAGCAGAAGATACATACTACGTACATCACCATGTACGTAGTAGGGCACGGAAGTCTTGCCGTAGAGCAGATCCAAAGCGATTTGACTTTCCATCTCTATCCTGAAGTCTTGCAGGAAACTCCTACGTACATGTGAATCTCCAACAACGGTGCAGACTCTTTCGTTGTAGTTCCAATCAACCTCACGGTCCTTTACTGCGGCGTATGCTGCCCTCATCAGGTAGACGCCCCAGTTGTTGGCTCTTTTGAGCGTCCTCGTAGAGCAATCAACAGCCAAGAAACCTCCGTGAAACCTACTGATCTTTTTTATTGGCTTTATCAATGACTCATCTGGCTTGGTTGCGATAACTGGTTCCTCTCTGACCTCGACTCCGCCCGTAATTCTCCCTTTGTCGATGTAGACTTTGAGTCGCTTTTCCATCTCGGAAAAGTCTTTCTGGATTGTTTCATTTACAGAAGCTGCTTTCTCCAACTAACTCCCACAGCGGAATGGCATTCTTCGTTAGAACTGGAGCAAATTCACTTATTATCTTTTGTGAGGCTGAGCTGACTCTCGGGCTTGTGAACGACCAATCTGTAGCGCTTGTTGTTGGACATCTCGGTCTTCGTTAACAAGCCTCTGCTCGCCATTCTCGAAAGGTAGGTAGAGACCATGCTCAATGCCACAGGCTCCTTCGTCTCCTGTTCATACACGTTTCGGACATCCTTGGCGGAGAACCAGACTATTGGAAAATGCTTTTCCACAATCAAACGCATTCTCTCCAGCTTTGGCAGATCGGCGGGCAGAATATTCTCCGGGGGAGAGACGCCTGGCATGCCACCCAGCAACTCCACGATATCGAGGAGACGCAGCGCCTTTTCCCTGGTGACTTGGCCGTCGAACGTGACCGTATACTTGTTGCCGCCTCCGTCGAAGACTTCCACGCGCATTTTCTTTGCGGGCATGCGGACCACACAGGGCGTAACACATTAACAGTTCACAAGTTATAGGAATTGTGGTGACAGGTCTGGCAGAAAATCCCTGATTCGCGCCCTGAATCGGACGAGACGTCGTCATTCATCGCCTTTTAATTTACAAGATTAACTGCGGTCCACGATCCTGTGAGAGAAGTCAAGTTCCAGAGTACATCTCAGGGGTCCAGTGGAAATCAAGGGGTCAATCAAACTGCAAATTGGGGGAGAGTTTGGATCTGTTAGCCGTTTTGGGCTTTGATAGCACTCTAGTTCTTTGTGCTGTTCTGGCGGCTAACCGTTTGAGCACCTTCTTGAAGTAGCGAGTGATATGTTGTATCAATTTAGCTTATGGAGGTTACTCACCCAACCCCTTGGTTTCCATTGCAGTTTGTCGGCGGCTGGGGGAAGAGCACGGTTGCCCTACCAATTTCCTTCCTTCCGCAACGGCGAGATCTATAGTTTAAAAGTACTGCCAAGGTAAAGGTCTTTGGGACAGCCAACTTTTGAATTACAAACTTCCAAGAGAAAGGAAGGGGGGCTCGTTGGTGTACGTAGTGTTAGGGGTTGCTACCATAGGATAGCGGCAGAATAGAAGGAGTTCAGTTGGAAGTTCACTTTTTTGTACTGGAGGGCTTATGCACTCTGTACAACGTTCAAACTGCGGTCCGATTGGTTGGAGAGAGGGAAGGAGATTCCAAGTGGCCAACACTGATGTTCTCGGTTGTGTATTCGACAACTTTCTCAACGGAAAGCATGTTTTCAAGGACAGAGAGGTATTGAGGCATGACTACGTACCAGAGACACTTCCCCATCGTGAGGCAGAGGTTAGATTCCTAGGCGAGGCAGTTGCCCCGGTGTTGAATGGCGAGCGATGCTCAAACATCTTTGTTTACGGCAAAACCGGCACGGGCAAAACAGCTGTCATGAAGTTTGTCGTGAGCAAATTGGCTCAGAAGGCCGCCCAGCTCAACGCGCCTATAAAAGTTTGCTACGTCAACTGCAGGGTAACTGGCACTGAATACCGCGTTTTTTCAGGCCTCTGCGATGCAGTTGGTGTGCAAGTTCCCTTCACAGGCTTGGCTTTGGGTGAGGTCTTTGATCGTTTGAGGAGAGGGCTGGATGCCCAACGACAGATGTTCATTGCCGTATTAGATGAGGTTGACTCGCTAGTCAAACAGAGAGGTGACATTCTCCTTTACGAGCTGACGCGCATCAATGAGACCCTGCGACATGCAAAAGCAACATTAGTCGGCATCTCAAACGACCTAAGGTTCAAAGAATTCCTAGATCCTCGGGTCTTGAGTTCACTGAGTGAGGAAGAAATCGTATTCAAGCCGTACAACGCCGCTGAACTGCAAGACATCTTGGTTGACAGAGCCAAACTCGCTTTTCGGGAGCACATACTGTCCGACGGCGCCATAAGTCTCTGTGCTGCTCTGGCGGCTGCCGAACATGGCGACGCAAGACGGGCGTTAGATCTTCTGCGCGTAGCCGGAGAACTGGCGGAGCGTGAGGGAGCCACGATGGTGCATGAAGAACACATAAGGCAGGCCGAAAAACGAATAGAACGCGATCGCATGACCGAGGCTTTGAGAAACCTGCCCCTCCATTCCAAACTTGTGTTGTGCAGTGTCTACTTGCTTTTTAGGGCCCAGGCATTGGAGGGAAGCGTCACCGGCAACATATATGAGGTATACAGTGAACTCTGTGAACAGTCCGGCATATCTCCGTTAACGCAGAGGCGAGTAAGCGGCTTGATTAATGAACTCGACGTCATAGGCTTGCTGAACACCCAAGTCGTAAACATGGGTCGTTATGGACGAACCAAAAAAATCCGCCTATGCACAACTCCCGGGCTCCTAAAGAACATGCTTTCTGATGATGAAAGGCTTAGTCAACTTCTTGTCTATTCCCCCAAACTGATGACTTTGGCTACAAGAGGCAAACATTGAGAATCTTTCGCAGTTTGGTTTCAAGCCGCTTTGAAGTCGAGCGTCATTACCTGCAAGGTTTGAAGATCGACCACGGGAATTGTTCCTGGAGTAGGTTTGACACCCATCTTTTTCATGTACTCGGTTTGCTTTTGCCAAGCGCCCGAGTTCACCACTAACACCCCCCGATATCGGTCATGACGCTGCACATGAACGTGGCCAGCGTGAAAAATGTCGGGAACGCGGTCTACAACCAGGAAGTCGCGTTTTCCGGGGGCGATGGGTGTGCGTTGACCATATATGGGTGCCAAGTGCCTGCCCCTTAGAAGGAGTTTCATAGCCTCTTCGGGCGAATCAAAACTTGCGTTTGGGACGTTGGCGACAACGTCATCGAGGCTTCTTCCATGATATACTAAGAGCTCAACTCCGTGGAGGCTTATGGTGCATGGATTTCCCAAGGAGTGCATCTTTCTAGCCTCGTATATTGGTTCAGCGTATTCTTTGGGCAGGGCTGGTTGCGGCAATGCCTTTCTAGAAGCGTCGTGATTTCCGGGTTCGATTATCAACTCGACGTAATCTGGGATTTGCTCGAGAAACTTGGATACAGTCGTGTACTGGCGATGAATATCTCGAATTGCCAACTCCTTGGTCTGTCTTGGGTATATTCCGATGCCGTCTACCAAATCGCCGGCAATAACCACGTATTTCACGTGTCCTGCCATTTCTCTCCAGTGTGCGTCTCCGAGCTTGCCGTTCAACCACATGAGGAATCTGTTGAATTCAGTACTCATGAACAACTTGCTGCCAACGTGCAGATCAGATATCAATGCGGCATAGACTGGTTCTGCTGCTTTATTTGGTGTTTTCTGCGGGATTTCAGGGAAGAGTATGTCTTCTAGAACTAGTAGGTTGTTCCGTGCTTTGACGGCGATTATGCAAACGACTTGGTCTAGAAGCAGTGCTCGAGTGCGCTCTCGAACGGAGGCTTCGAGGTTTGGATAGACTATTACAGTAACGGCAGATTCGGTGTCTTCAAGGCGCAGGAAAGTTCTCTGCTTCGATTCACGCTTCTCAGTCAACATTCCTATGACTTTGACCTTAGCGTTAACTGGAGCCTTCAGGGCTTCAGAGAGTGAAGTGGCATCTCTTGCATCCATTCTCTGTCTAAGGCATCTTTGCAGACGTATGAAGCGATCTAAAAAGTACTCTTGGTATTCCTCAATTGATCCAACAGTATTCATATCGACGGTTGGATCTTCTAGGATTTTGATATCAGCATCGATTTCCAGTGCGGGGGGCTTAAAGGCTTCTTTGCGCGACTCAAGAAAAGGTTGTGTTTCCGGGGGCAGAGGCGTAGCTGTTATTCCTAGGCTCTCTGGGGCTGCGATGAATTCCTCAATAACATTTCGAGTGATGAAAAGAGGTTTTTGCTCTGCCTCAGAGATTTTTTTGGTGATCTTTTCCATTAGGGCAACAGGGTCTTCGGTTTTGGACAAGGTTTTCAGGAAGGCGAATGCTTCGCTGTCAAGTTGATAGCCTACTTGTATTGCGTAGGTGATAGCTTTCTGGAGTTGCTCGCTCAAGGCTTCAGTGTTCTCCAATCTCTCGGCTTTGGCCCTCCGATTGTGCCTTCTTTTGAGTCTCCTAGCAGTTCTGTCTTTCGCTTCAGATGAAGGTAGCCGGCTGGGTAGCAGTTAGGGCATCTATTCAGGTGCTTCGAGACATGTGCCCACAACCTTGTTTTGCCTCTTCCTTAGGTGTTGGGATTTCCGTTTTAGGGTTATAAGATTTGTAACTGCAAACGATTTATCTATATCAATACATATGTGAGTCTGGGAATCTGCATGGATCTCCGGAAGGTTC
>Ga0315310_10000817_pt1 | contig 19791 bp, 19 predicted proteins | sample TDP5_MG_FD_203630 | JGI IMG/M metagenome (GOLD analysis project Ga0315310, IMG submission 203630) | Freshwater sediment microbial communities from Lake Towuti, South Sulawesi, Indonesia - TDP5 | ecosystem: Environmental > Aquatic > Freshwater > Lake > Sediment | place: Indonesia: South Sulawesi... | reverse complement strand
TTCCGGATCAGTTATAATGGTCGAAATAGCTGCGGTACCGTTGAACTTGATAAATACTTTTCCTTTGCATATCGCTTCAACACCGCCAAACGCATTAAAGCAATCGCGCACGCAGTCTGTGAGCGCGTCGCTCTCAATTGGTCTGATAAATACATCTGCTGTCAAAACCTTCTCACCTCTAACTTTTAAAGTGATAAAGATTATTTTCTTTCAATATATAAAGATTTAGATTTTTTCATATTCAAATTCGCCTATCAAAAACCAGAATCGGACTTACACTGAATACATTGAGCCAGATACTATACTCAGAATAAGAAAAAAGTCCTCTAAAGAGAGCCTTACAAAAATTCAGAAGAGACTGATTACTCTTTTTTATCTAACTGTATGATACAGACGCTTGGGTCCAACGAAAATTCGATTAATTGGAGTTTATACTCTTCATTGGCGATTGCATGCAATAAACATGGGAATTTAAGCCCCATGATACAGCAAATCTCAATATTTTCCAAATTTAGATGGGCACAACATCCGAATTTGTATTCACACCCGTATATCTTAATTTTTAAGGTGCTTGCGTTCTCTTCAGAGGCATCATAATAGTACCCCTCTATTTTATCCCACTTCTGATCTTTCTCCAGTTCCGTATATTTCTTGATTAGCTCAATTCCTGTAAAATTCTTCAGTTTGCTGCGGTTAAGTTCGATTCCCTTCAAGTAAAAGGTATTCAAAATGTCAATAAGGGTATTATAACTCTGCGAAGTTGTCGCCAAATCTTTGATCATTAGATATAAGAATGCGAATAAATCCAGCTCAAAGGGGTCTTCTTCTTTCTTTAAATACCAAACCTTTGTCTTTCCGAATACCTTATTGTCAATAAGATCACTTGCGCGCAGCATTTCAAGATATTTAAGGGTCGTAGCATAGGTTGCGCCAACCTCCTCACTAATATCGCGGGTTGATAAGGTATCTGTTTGGAGCAGCGATAAAATTTTCTTTGAGATGATTTCAGGGCTTTTTCGTTCTGAATTTTTTTCTGCCATTTAGAAAAAACTTCTGAATCTGGTTAATTGGTTATTACTCAAGAATATTTGTTAGCAATCTAGTTAATTAATTTTTATTAAATCCAAAATAAATATCTTGTTATCATTCTATTATGGAATGCTGGCACAACTCCCCTTGAATAAATTAAAAAAGGGGGAAAACCAATAAATAGGTTTAAGATACACAATCTTCTTCTTTTTTCTATTTTATTTCGTGCTGTAATTATTTCTGCTATTATATTTCAATATTATAATATTTAAAGATTTATAAAAAGATAGAAAAAAGACCAAAATATTTGTAATATATAAAAAATTTGTGTCGGCGCTATCAATTTTTTCCCTTCTATTAAATTTGTATTGAAATTTGTCGAAAAAAAGAAGTTTCTGTCGTTTTTTTTCCGATTCGCAAAACCAATGTTGTTTACTAGACATATTAAACAAAAATTTAAAAAGCTCTTCACTATTATAACTATAACAATTTAAAAAATAATTAAAAATTGAAAAAGAGTTTTATTAGAGTAAAAATCAATTAAATCGAGACGTGCATTCCTCAGTGACACCAAAAAAAGGGTTGGTCATTGGCTTTACTTTTAATGTTGAAAAGACTCCTTTACAGGGCGAGCCCATCGACAAATATGCCGAGTTTGATAGCCTCGACACTATTGAACACATACAAATGGCACTTGAAAGTTCAGGGCATCAAGTTATACCTATAGAAGCGACTAAAGACGCATTAGATACCCTCCTAAATACAAAAATTGATGTGATTTTTAATATTGCTGAAGGTTTTCAAAATATAGAAGACCGTGAAGCTATTTTTCCAGCAATTTTTGAATTTCTGGGCATCCCACACGTTGGCTCGGATGCTTTATGTCTTGCCATTAAGTTGGATAAGGCAACTGCGAAAAAAATCTGGGCATCGAAAGGCATACCTACCGCGAACTTTCAGATCATTGAAAAATTGGAAGATTTGGACGACCTTAAATTGAAATTCCCAATTATTGTTAAGCCCATCCATGAAGGGACGAGTAAAGGCATTTTCAATGATTCATTAGTGGAAAATAGAGAAGCATTATCTTCAATAGTGGAAAGAGTATTACGAGACTATAATCAATCAGCGATAATTGAGGAATATATCGATGGTCGGGAATTTACAGTGACGGTCATAGGAAATAACCCCTATGAAGTACTCCCCCCTGTTGAGATCAGTTTTGAGGGTCTCCCACCGGAGGCGAAACCCTTCTGTTCCTATGAGGTGAAGACGATTTGGGACGACCCCAATTCTACAGTGTGTCCTGCAGATATTACACCTGAACAGGAAGCGAACCTCAAGGCAATGGCCATTTCAGCATACAAGGCTGTGAATGCACGGGATTTTGGGCGTGTTGATATGCGTCTGAATAGGAACGACAATGAAACGCCCTATGTGTTAGAAATTAACCCGCTAGCAGGGATGTCATATTCTCCTGAAGTAAATCATTCCATGATCAAAGCAGCAAAAGCGGCGGGCTATACGTACAATGAATTTATTGTGAGATTATTGAATTCTGGACTAGAAAGGATTGGATTATTGGATAATTGACGAATTAAAAAGGTTGGATTGTTAAAGACATGATAGAACCAATTAAGAAAGATTTGGTTTTTGATAAAACGGCCGACCTGAAGAACCTGAATTGGAAACTACTTTTGAAAGAGAGCGTGACTTTCCCCGAGCAATTATGCGATATTTTATCTGAAGAAGAAATTCAAGAGTGCAAAAAAGTCATTGAACGGTATCCGATGCGTATAAACCCCTATTATTTGAGTTTGATCCGCTATAAAGGTGACCCAATTTGGAAACAATGTATTCCGGATATCAACGAACTGATTGATGTCGAAGGATTGGAGGATCCCCTCTGTGAAGAACGTGATTCTCCTTGCCCTGGTTTAACCCATAGATACCCAGATCGAGTGCTACTGTTAATTTCCTCTGAATGTGCGATGTATTGTCGCTTTTGCACACGAAAACGGAAAGTTGGCACCGAGAAACTGCAGATTTCCATGAGTCAAATCCTTAAAGGCATCGAATACATCGCCAATCATCCTGAAGTGCGCGATGTTGTTCTCTCTGGTGGAGATCCATTTTTGCTATCCGACCGCAAATTAGATTACATTCTCTCGAAGTTACGAGCCATTCCACATTTAGAGATTATGCGAATTGGCACACGGACACCTTGTACCTTGCCGCAGCGCATCACTCCCGAACTCTGTAATATCCTGAAGAAATATCATCCGTTATATATCAATACTCACTTCAATCATCCATATGAAATTACCGAGGAAGCGCGGAAAGCCTGTGCTATGCTTGCGGATGCGGGACTTCCACTGGGTAATCAAAGTGTGCTTTTGAAGGGCGTTAATGACAATCCGGCAATCTTTACAGAGTTGAACCAAGCCTTGCTGACAATGCGGGTCAAACCCTACTACTTGTTCCAAACGGATTATGTCCAAGGATCGAATCATTTCCGGACTCCCATCGAATCCGGATTGGATGTTATTTCCGCCCTCCGTGGGCACACCTCTGGATTAGCGGTTCCCCATTATGTCATTGACGTTCCTGGAGGCGGTGGGAAAATCGCCGTTATTCCGAATCCGATCGTTGAACTGAACTCTGAACATATTTTGCTGAGGAACTACCAAGGGAAAATCTTCGAGTACAAATTTCCTGCCGCCGATCAGAATGGAAATGGCAAAAACGGAAATGGGTGCCCTTCCAAAACTCCGCTTCTTGAGAAAACGGTAAAACATTCCTAAACTAGGATGATTGCCATTCCTGGCTTCAATATTTCCCTTATTTTTTATCCTTTTTTTGAGCAGAATCGTCGCGAGATAATAGACATTAAAGGTGCATTGGAAGCCTTCGATAATACGGTATATCCATTCGAAGCCAACCGCGATTTGATCCCCAATTTGCAAAAACAGTTGATCGACTTGGCGTTCAATCTCACAAGGGATGCAACTGGGGGGTTCGATTATACCGTCTCTGCCATCTGTGAGCTCTTGGAAATACCAGTTATCGGTCCCAAAATCTTTACAGCTTCAGTTTGTAGTTCAAAAGAAACGCTCCTTCCCATTTTACAACATGACCGAATTTCCCTACTGAATCGGTTAGACACCAAAAAATACCCGGACTATCTACAAATCTTTCTATTGGCAAATACCGAACTCCTTTTTTTCATTAAACCGACGTTAAAAATAAGTATTACTGCGGTCACAGAGGCAAAAATCAAAGAGCTGTGTAAAAAAACGTTCCAGAGCATCCATGGCTCAAGTTACTGTGAATTTGGTGTCTATTTAGAGCAGAAAACGAATCCTTTGCTCGTAAGAATAGATCCCATGCCGAATCTTGAAAAAATTGCTGATTTTGCGAGGGCCGCAAAAAAGCTCCAAGGGCTTGAGTATAAGCAATTCATCAATCTTATCGTCTTGAATGCGGCATTACAGGCGAATTTGCCAATACCAGACCACTATCAATCGCTAAAAGTCTAAATGCTTTTTTTTCTTTTTTAGCGGGTTTAACTCAAAAGAAACATCTTCTTTTTATAAGTAAAAGGATGAATTGTGACATATGCTCTCCGATTTAGCCGTATTAAAAGATAAAGTGCAACAAAAAGCCCATGAAATGGGGATGGAATTAGTTGGGATCACAGACCTTTCACGCTTGGAAAACGCACCGAAACGGTTTCATGCAATGGATTACCTGCCTTCTGCGCAGGCAGTTATTGTAGTCGGGTGTCATTTTCCTGAGGGCTCTGTTGAGAATTGGGACAAAACTCCCTCCAGCTATCAATATTATTGTTATGCCTTGATCAATAAAGAATTAGGTCGCGCTTGCTTCCATATTTCTAAGCTAGTAGAACGCGCAGGTTATAGATGCTTTCCGATTGTTCCAACTGGTCATTCCAAAGACATGGATTCAAAAGCCCAAATGGGGGAATTCTCCCATCGACACGCTGCAGTAGCTGCCGGCTTGGGTGAATTTGGTTACAACCGCTTGGTAATCACTCCAGAATTCGGTAATCGGGTCCGGTTTTGTTCCATACTTACCGAAGCGCCCCTTGCCCCCAATCCGATGTATGACGGTCCTCCCTTATGTGATCGCTGTAAGAAATGCGTTCAAGCCTGCCCCGGCAATTGCCTTGATGAATCCAAGCTTTTGCATTGCACTATTGCCGATAAAACCTATGAATATGTTACATTATACCAATTCCGCTGTTTCTACCATTTATTGGGGCTAGGTCCAGGCACAGGCGCCCATCTAGACATCCCTCTAGGCAAGAAGAAAGGGGAATTATCGCAGTTAGGCTTTTTAACTCATTACATTAAAGCTGCCATTCTCCGACTTCAAAAATTCATTTATATTCGAGAGCAACAATCCGCCATAGACTGGTATGACTATTGTGGACGGTGCTTACATGTCTGTGATCGTCCAATAAATCGGTTTAAACGAGAATAACGAGCTTGGAAAAAGAATTTCGAGCGCTGAAGTTCCAAAATTTATATCTCTTTTAAAAATACATCGCAGGCAAATATTATGCCCATAATATGATGCACCTTAATGATACGCCTCGCCTTCCGGCTCGGCTTCATTTTACACAAACTCAAAAGAAAAAAATAGATGAAAGGGAGGAAAATAAGGTTTATATCGATTTTAGGTGAGCCGGGAATAGCTATCAAGTCAGTTTTTAGATTTCTTCTGCTCTTTTACGTAGAAAACGATGGCGATGGCAGATAGTACTAGGGCTATTGTCGCAAGAGTAATATTAGTCGTGATGAGCTGAGGGTATCCCGCGGCTCCCCAGTGTAAGGAGATGGTAGCCAATTGTGAAGGAGCCCTGGAACTAGGAAGAGTATAGAAAATATGAGACCTGCTACAGCATAGGCAATGAGAAAAATTTTAAAAGATTTCGAAATTTCCGCCATTTTGATTCCCTTCTTTACAAATTTTAATCCATTGTTTTTTTGTATAATATGAAAAATTATAAGTTTAGATTATATAAAACTAAATAAAAGCATTATTATTATTTCTATGAAAATGTTGAATCCTGAAGATATCATTGGAGTAATTTCCTGCATAATAGGAACTATATTCATAGCCCTAATGATGATATTCGTAATATTTTTTCCGGGGAACCCGCCTTCTACACCTCTTTTATCCTATCCGTTAATATATTTTTGTAGTGGTAGTGCAACATTAGTTTTGGGCATACTGGCAGTATCCAAAGGTAGTAAAATCGGAATTGGAGGTATAGCGTTAGGAGCTTTCCTTCTCTGGGGGACAATAAGGTTATCATATCGCTTATAGACTTTTAATATAGCTATTTAAAAAGTAATAGATTAATTAATCGAGAATTTCCTTTGATTTATTGACTTCAAATGGCGAATCATGCCCTGGAATGATTATGTCCGCTTGTTGCACAATTTTTTTCATAGACTCCAGCGCCAGCTGCGCATCGACATGGATTACTGGGGGAATCCAATTCTCGTAATTGCTTTTGATAGGAATCGCGTCTCCAGTGATTGCATAGACTTTCTCCGCTTTGACGAGCACCGTGATTGAATCCCAAGAATGCCCGGGCGTTTCAATGAGTTCAACCCCCTCCTGAATGGAAAATGGGAATCTTTCAACTTTTTCACTATCAGATAGGAAAGGGCAAGCATGGTGTGTGACTTTATGCGCAGAAGGAAAAAGCTCAATGTTCCCCATATGATCTTTATGACAATGCGTGAGTATTACGATATCAACATCATTGGGGGTCAGATTCAACTTTTCAAGGGCTTTTAGAAGCAATTCTCTATCTTTTTTTAGGGAAGTATCGACTAGGATATTGTGTTCATCGCTTTGAATTAAGGTAACTGTTGAGCGTGCGTCAAGGATAATTCCCATTTCGTTACGCACTAAAACTCCAGGTTTTATAACCTCTATTTTACATATTTTATAAGTCATTCAGCCTATACCTTAAAATATTAATACTAATTCACGTTTTATCCAAAAATTTCTCATAAAAACTAGGGTCATTCCGCTTGAAATTGATTTTAGAGGGTTGAAACTCGAACACAATTTCAGCAAATTGATTTATAATATAAGCGGTGGCACCCCATATCTCGTAATTATTCCAATAATAGTAATAGACAGGAAAATAAAACCCCTTTTGGGGCCAATCTTTTTCAGAAAAAAGCTCTTCATTTAAAAATACATCTAGAGTGACATATAAGATTTCGGAGACTTCTCTGGAATTAGAATGACATTCAACCTGCTCTGGAATAATCCCAATGAAAGGCGTAATGATGTATTTAGTCATTGTGAATAAATCATCAAGTCTACCTACCACTTTAATTTTCTCGCGTTTCACTCCAATTTCTTCATCGGTTTCCCTCAAAGCTGTTTCTTCGAGATTTCTATCTCTCCTATCTATTCTTCCTCCCGGAAAGGAAATTTCGCCTTTATGCTTTTGAAGCGAATCAGTCCGTTTGGTAAGAATGAATTTGATTTCATCATCTTCAGCAAAAATTGGAATCAAAACCGCTGCATGGGTAAAATTAGGTGGATTTAAGACCAGCGGCTTTCTATTCTTCATTTTGATACGGATTAAGCTTTCCAATTCCTCTAAATTTGGTATTTTCATAAAGCCTCAAATCGATTATCTTAAAATCAAATCTATTTTAAAATTAAAGATTTCCTAAAATAAGGATTTCCTAAACTACATGGACGAATGACTTAGAACGAAAAATGAAAATTTAAGAGTCGAAAATGAAAATTATTTGATTCTTATACTATCCTGCCATTTCTTTATTAATTTCGGGGAAATGCCCACAAATTTTGAGTCCTCAACATTAAATATCTGGAGATCCACGGTTGAACAAATCCCGAATGCTCTTAATTTTGCTCCAAACTTTTTTCCAATTCCTTTAATGGTCTCAATAGAAGGTGTATCCTGTAGTATGGGAATTGCAATAGGTCTAAAGTACTCAGCTTGCTCACTTGTTTTCTTTCGAGAAACAGAACCCAATGCACTCAATAGGGACACCATCTGATTCATTGGATTTCCATGGGGCACATTTATTAGCGATTTACCAACACTTCTAAGCAAATTTAATTGATATTGAAATCCTTGGCGTACTAAATCTTGTAGTGTCATAATTAACCCCTTCGTTATTCGCAGTATAAAATCCCAGAATATTAAGATAATATGACAAAATTATTAAATCCAAAATAACAATTATTAAATCCTAAATAAAAATAGAAGGTGGTTTTCCTGCCTAGAAAACCGGGACCCAAAAAAGTAAAAAAGGCAATGAAGAAGGAGCGAAAGCCAAGATCACATTCAAAAGAAAAGGAAGAAATGAATTTTGAGGAAGAATTTGATGATGACTTCGAAGATGAATTCTAGATTTTTAAGATCTCATATCAATTTATCCTCTATTCCATTTCACTTTTTCTAAAAATATAAATTCTGCTTCTATCTATCCAAATGGCATATTTGATTTTCTTCTTTAATACTCGACTATTTTCGAGAATTTTTATTGAGAACTTAAAAATTATGTGTTTATTCAAGTTTTAAAATAGAAAAATCCTAAATTGAACCCTCTAATTCACATATCTTAATTCCTTTTCCATTTTTTAACTAAATTCTGGAGCGCATAACTAGCGATTAAAGATATAGTATGTACCCGTGTTTAGTATATAAGGTTGATACATACCAGCTCGCTAACTTTATAAATGATCGATCACAAAATACGAGAAAGGAAATCAATAAAACTAATATCAATTTTAAAAAAAAAATAGAAGGTGAAAACTATGGTCTACTTCGAAGAAGAAGAAGAAGAAGAACCTGAAGAAGAAGAAGAAGAGGAAGAAGAAGAAGAGGAAGAAGAAGAAGAGGAAGAAGAAGAAGAACCTAAAGAAGAAGAAGAACCTAAAGAAGAAGAAGAGTAAGCAAAAGCCAAAGAAAAAGAATTCCAAATCTCAAAAATAAGAAAATATTTTTTCTATTTTTGGTTTTAATTTTTTTTTACATACGTTTCGGGTCGAAAAACCTTCTTTGACGAAAAATATTAAAAATAATTCCTATCTTAATTTTTTAATTGAAATAAACAACTCTCTCGGCTTTATTTTCAAAAAAAGGGAATTTAAATATACTTTATCCATTCTGGTTTGAAAATATAAAATTGATCTCTCGCATCCTTTATTGTTCTGCGGCATACTTCAATTTCCTGTATAGAAGGTGGATCATTTACTATAACCTCCCCTACACTTTTCAGATCCCATCCTGTTTTTTGTTTGATTTCTTCCACTTCCACATTAGGGTGTATAGCAGCCAAACAAGCCTCTCGTAATTCTAAATCAAAACGCAGAGTGCATAATGGCGTAATAATGGCAAACTCATTAGCAGTCACATCAGTAATAAAATTTTCTACTTTTTCAACAAGCCGTTGTGGAGAATGCTCATCCATTAACCACACAATTCGCTTTGCGAGGGCTGCAATCTCGGTTGCACCACCACCACCCGCCAGTCTTACAATAGGTTTATCATAATTCCCTATGACAGTTGTGTTACAATTACCGTACTTATCCAAAATGCTTGCCATAAGTAAAGCAACATCGATATCACCCCGTTGCAGAAATGCTAAAGCCTCTAAAGAATCCCCAATTAGGGTGGCCGTTGGCGGCAAGCAGGGGTCCACTAACGAAAAAGGTAGTTTATTCAGGGGCATAAAGTCATGACAAGTCCCGGTCTCAAAGACCATCGAGATGTTCGGCGCATGAAGATTGAACGCCATATAAACCGCTAAAAAGGGCCACTGAAAGGCATTAAAAACCGTATCCCCATCTTTGATCTCCCTGGCTGCTGCTACCAGCATCATTTCAAAATCCGTGTATTCTTCGCAATACTCTACCATGATCTCACCTTAAAATCCATAATTCACAGCTCCTTTAATCAAGGACTTTGCTCTAAGTTGTTCCATTTTCTCAATACCCAATACCTTTAAATATTCTGCCCGATCCTCCACATTGAATACCCACTTCTCCAGCCATTTCTCCCATCCTTCAACTGTTTCCGTTTCTTGGGAATAATTGAAAGTGTATTCCAAGTCCGTATTGTAGAAGCCTTGGACCGCTCCAGGATGGCCACCCCACGGTTCATGCACAATCGCATTAACCCGAAATCCCACCGCCATCGTCTTTTCTGGGCATTCTGAAATCACGAATCGATCAACAATCTCCTCCGTTACTACCACAATTTTTTTACAGGCATTTATCCCAAATCTAGCATCCCCTATAACGCCCCACATCTGGGCATTACCTTCTATATCCACCCTTTGGACATGAATGAACCCTATATCAGGTTTAATGGCTGGAACTACACAAATTTCTTCATCTGAAAAGGGAGATTTAATAATTGCTGCTTTGTCCCCGAGTTCTTTCGGCATATTAACAATACTGGTGCCTATCAATGACCGAATTGGCATAAAGGGAACATTCATGTAGCCGGCAAAATACGACATATTCAATCCAAATAACGATTGCTCATTCACCACCAAAGGTTCTGGAATCCCTTTCTCTACTGCTCGCCTGAAATTCCATGCTGGTTGGGGTCCAATCCCATTCCAAATATGTGAGGTGATCACATAATTCGTTACATTTGCCCCAATTAATTGATCAAACATGATTCCGCCCGCCGCTTTCGTAATTTTCAAATTCCGCTTTCCTTGACGAATTAACTCATGCGCCGCTGAATAAGTCATGCAATTCCCGAATCCGCCCAAGAAAATAAGGTCTCCATTGCTTACAAACTTCTTTACAGCCTCCGCCATTGGCATAACTTTCTCTGACATCCGATCACCCATTCTTCTGACTAAATACCTTTCCTACATATACAAACGTATTTGATGAGAATTGTTATTTGCCCTAGGGTTATTAATTTATCAAGTTATTGCCTAGAATTAATCATTAAAATCAAAAAAGTTCTCGTAAAAATCAAATAGAACTTGGATCTTAATTTTAAAAAAAGAGAGGAAATACAAACTGCCGATAAACAATCATTCTCTTTTTTTAAATATTAAATATTTTTACCTCTCCACTAAAAAAACCTAAAATAGAAAAAAAACCACTGAAATCATCTCAATCTATTATTTAAAATTTATCAACTTTTGTTTTTTTTATAAAATAATAGAACAATAAATAATATCTTTACTATTAACGGTGTTAATGATACTAAATTTTGCCTACTTTTCAGCAAGTTTAAATATAACAGTGTTATTATACTTTTTAGTAAAAAATGCTGAGGTTAAGAAAATGTCTGATATTGAAGTTTATGAATCATCATTAAATTATCAACACGAAATAATGAGGTTGAGTCCATCTGCAAAATTCATTTTATATTTACTAAAGCAGAAGGGTCCTATGAATCGAAAACGCATTATTAATGAAACTATGATGCCTGATCGCACCGTAGGTTTTGCCTTAAAAATGTTGTTAGAGAAAAATCTTATTGAAAAGGTAGATTTACTAAATTCGCTTGATTATAATGAAGGGATCTTGAATAATCGGCGTAAAAAACATAAACTGGATCATCGTATTACCAGTTATCAAATAGTTTCTCCAATTTTACCTTTTGAAATACAAAATTAATTAAAAAACGACTATACCAGACCCAAATCATCATTATTTATGCTGATAAATTAAATAATCTGAAATATTTTAATATAAAAATTTATTGAACTTTTCTAATTATTCTTCATTTTTTATGCTGTTCTTCAAAATCTTCAAACCAAAAGATTTAAATATCCTAATATTCTAATATTAAAATCAAGCAATTAACGAGAAAATTAAAAGGTGATAATGATGGCTAGTTCGGAACAACCTGCAATGGGGAAAATTAATATTTTGCAAACAATTGGTAATATAAATTACTCCAAAAATGAAGATCAATTTAAATTTGGATCTCAAGTTGAAGAAAATTACCTACCTTATTATTTAAAACGCGAGATATCAAGTCTTCCACCTTCGGCCAAGTTTATCATCTATTTACTAAAGAATAAAGGCGTGATGAACCGAAAAGAAATTATTCTAAACACACTAATGCCAGACAGGACTGTTGGATTCGCTTTAAAACTCTTAAAGGAAAAGAATTTAATCGAAATCGCAGATCCAAAAAAATTATTAAATGAGAGGGAAATGCCACGACGGAAACGCCGCATGAAAATCGACCGCCGCATAACGAATTACAACTTAACATCCGCTGTTTTACCCTATTTAATGGGCAATGCTCCCTAATTCTCTTTTTTATTTTTAAAAAATAATATTAGCTTTTTTTTAGATTTAATAAAGTGGACTATTTCTTTATAAAATTGCCAATAGGCAAAAAAGTTTCAAATTATTCTATAAAATCTTTGGATATCTGTTCTAAGTTTTCGTCAAAGAAGATTAACATGTAGAATAAATTAATTATCAATAATTTCTATTTAATTCTTCAAAAAGGGGAAAAAAATAATTGATTTAATCTATTCCAACCATAACACTGGATGCCTTAATTATTGCATAAGCCTCTTTCCCATTCTTTAGACTTAATCGCTCAGCCGAGGATTTAGTTATCATAGCGACAATTTCCACATCCTCTGCAATTTCTAATGTAATTTCCGCATTCACTGCCCCCATGACAACTTTCTTCACTATTCCTTTCAATATATTTCGTGCACTAATTGCCCTCATTTTCTCATTCCTTATCTTTTAATTTGCTTTCCATTTGAGATTAAAAAATCGGGAATATAAAATTATGAATAATTTTTGCCTATTTTGAAGAAAAAGTGGATTTCGAGGTAATAAGTTCGATTTATTTTGTACGCTGTTTTAATTACAGCGGATTCTGTTGTCCGCCTTCATTTTCCAATTTAAGCGTTAGGATCGAGATTGCATTAGCACCGATAAGCTCATTGCTTTCTATTCCTAATCATGCTTTTTATCTATTATTTTATTTCTATTTTTCTCTAATAATTTTATTGAAATGGATTTCTATCATAGATAAGAATTATATTTTTCAATCTCAAACTTTACCTTATGAATGGAGGCTCCCTAATTCTCTTTTTCTACTTCAAATTGGATAATAAATCCTTTCCCTATTTTTGAAACCTACAATTTGGGTATAGCCGATATCCCGTAAAAGATTTAAAGCAAGGTCTATCTCCCAGCCCACTTCCTCGGGTTTGTGGCTATCCGATCCGAAAGTGACTTGAATATCATTTTCATAACATTTTTGGAGAATGGCACTACTTGGATACTGTTCATTGATTGGCTTGCGCAACCCTCCAGTATTTAATTCCACACACATTTTTTGTTTAACCAGTGCCTCAATTATCTCATCAATCAATTCATCAATTGATTGTTGCGGGCGATAGCCGAACTTTTTAGGGAGGTCAAAGTGGGTGAGAATATCGAAGATTCCAGTTTCAATAGCCCTTTTTTGAGTATGGAAATATTTTTGGTAAAGCTCAAAAAGATTATATTTTTCATAATTTTCTCTATTTCTATCATCATCGATAATCCAATCATCCACTAAATGAACCGAACCAAAGATATAGTCAAATTGAAATGGGCGCAATAATTTCTGAATTACTTTCTCTTTTCCTAAACAGTAATCCACTTCCACTCCCAATTTAATGCTAATATCCGAATGATGCTCTTGCAGGTCTTTTACGCTCTGGATATAGAGCGGTAGTTCCTCCTTCTCCATGCAATATTCTGTGGTATCTATCGTCGAAGGCAGGTAGGTCATGATAAAATGGTCCGAGAATCCAATTTCATCAAGATTCTTTGAGAGGGCAGCTTGTATATACTCCTCCATTTCACCGGTCGCATGTCTGCAGAATTTTGTATGGATATGGTAATCAATTCGGGTGGGCATATCCAATCCTGAATTTTAGTTCTATGTTTGTTTGGTTTTGAAGTAACTCAAACCAATTGCGCCTTCTTTACAAGCTTCATAGCATTTGAAGCAAAAAATGCAATTTGAGTCTGTAATCTTTTCCCATGTCTCTCGTAATAGGGAAACACCCATTGGACAGGCAGCTTCACAGGCGCGGCACCTCTTTCCGAGGCATTTCGTAACATTTCGTTTGACCCCTACAATCGAATACGCATTAAAAAGTCCCAACATTCCCCCTAAGGGGCATATGTATCGGCAATAAAATCGTCCAATATAGGCACATAAGATAAGAATAATTATCATAATAAATACTCGAAACCAGAACCAGGGGCTCCATGAGAAAATTGCCCAAAACCCTTCCGTTGATGGCCACCCATATTTACCCGGATCATGAATCAGCGACGGAATAACTCCTTGCAATGTTGTGGCAGGATCCAAAGGCGAGTAAGGATTATTTGTAAAAGGGCCTAGAGGCAACGGTGTCCCTCCCACTGATCGCACCAATCCAACTGCAATGGCAATAAAAAAGGTTAAAAATAAGATGAAGAATTTCAGCCTTGAAAGTTGATTATTAATCTGGTAACCAGGATGACGCTTTCTCACCGGAATATAATAGATTAAATCTAATACAAAACCAAAAGGGCAAATCCAACCACAGGTCGCTCGTCCGATGATAATACCCACTATTAAGAGGAGTCCAAGGGCTAAAAAGGGAAATAATCCCTGGGCGAAGAATTCCATGAAGACATCATAGGCGCCGGTAATAGTTGAGTCTGGCGTGATGTGGCTTTGCATAACAGGAAAAGGAAAAGAGTTGAACTGGGCGATTGATCCTAAGAAATTATATCCAAAGATAAAAAAAAGATTCCCAAAAAGGATAAAGAAGAAGAGTTGAACTACAAATCTAAAAATTTTTAGCAGCAGTGGTTTATGCCCTTGGAATGGTTGAATTTCAGCAATTTTGTCCATGAATCTAACCTATTTCTTTATGTAAATACTAACTTTGAAATAAATATCTTTAAGATAAATATCTTTGATAAATAAATTTTTTTAAGGATCTGATCTTTTTTAATTACTATTAAAATCGATTTGCAATTTTTAAAAGGAGATAAACCATAAAATATGAGAATTAGATAAAAATGAGCAAAAAAATTGTATTAATCTTGGTCTGTTTGCTACTTTTATTCTCCATTCCTATTTCAATGAAAGGAACAGAAAGGCAAAGTGCATTAGAGGCTAATATGCGTTATTCCTCCATTCTAAATGGATTCAATCTTACAACCTCGAATTCTTTTAATAGTTCAGGACCAATAACCATCTATTTAGGCGAATCCGTAATCGAAAATGAATTTTATCAAATGATCAGTTTAGATTTAAAGGCAGTATTGCAGCATGCAACCATCGAGAATGATACTTGTTCTTTAAAAAATGATAGCATTGTGATTGGGCGTCCGGCGATAAATAAAATTACCGCTAAAATGGTGGCTGATGGAAATCTCTCATTACAGATGAACAATTGGCCCATCAATTCCTATTATATAGGGAATTCATTTTATAATCATACCAATGTTATAATTATTGCGGGAAAGGACAATTTGGGTGATGGCTACGGAATATATTATTTTATTGAATATTTACTCAAATTGCATCCAGAAAAAATTCAAGGAATCAATATTTCAAGATCGACAAACCTTATATTCAGACGAATGGGCATAGATTGGACTTATCAATTGCATTTCAAAGATAATCCCCCCTATGTTAGCCAATCTAATATTGATTTAACCTTCAATAATCTCAAAACCCAAATTAAATTTGCCTTGAAAAGGGGCATTAACATGCTTGATATGGGCGATTTTCTTCACTGTCTTACTTTTGATAATCTGGAGCCAGGGAATCCTTATAGTATTTACGCTGTAGATAGCCCATTTCGTCTTAGGCATGAGAAATATCGGGAAATTTGGCAAAATTTCACGAATTATATTAAGCAATTCAATTTTAGTACTATTATAGGGACGGATATGGTTCCCTATACACCAGCAATTTTCGAGTATTTGGGGGGGCGGCTTGAGGTAAACAACCCAAAGTTGTGGGCAGTGATTAATGCCAGTGTATTTGAACTGTTTTCGCAATTAAATGTTGATGGATTACAAATCCGAATAGGAGAAGGGGGCGAAGTTGGATCTGGTAATTATACGAGTAAAGTTCTTTTTAGAAGCATAGAAAGCACAAAGTATCTTATTAGTGAACTTCTTTCTTTTATTGATAGTTATAATCAAAAGTATGGTACGCACAAATTTCTTTTATTTCGCACTTGGACCATTGGAATAGGATCTGTTGGCGATCTGCACATCGATCCCACTATTTACCACCAGGTTTTCGATGAATTCGATAATCGCACTAATTTAGTCGTTTCAATTAAACATGTTGCCATGGATTTCTTTCAATATGTTCCACGAAATCCAACTATTGGTATTGGCAAGCTCCCGGTTATAGTAGAATTCCAAACGGCACGTGAATATGAGGGCTATGGCAATTATCCCAATTATCTCGCCCGTTCTTATCAAGCTGATCTTCAAGCATTTAGTCGTTTTTCAAACTTCAAAGGAGTCTGGCTCTGGACTGGCTATGCTGGCTGGTATAAAGGAAAAGACACTTCCTATGGATTCCAAGGCTTTTATGCATGGCAAGATGCTAATGTTTATGCCTATACGCGATTAAATTGGAATTTTAGTGAAAATATTATTGAAATCACAAAGGATTGGATCCGATTAACGCTGGGGAATGATCCAAAATTAATATCGAATTTTACGCAGATGCTATTAGATTCTGAGTATGCTGTCCGATTGGGGCTATATATCCATGATTTTGCGAAATATACGCTCGCATTGAATACGCCGTTTTTTTCAATTGGACGGCTTCCAACCATGTTATGGGTTTATTGGGGCATTCCTACAGGTTCTCACGCTGTACTTTCTGTTATCTATGGCAGATGTCGAGAGAATCTTTCTGGGAATATACAAGAAGGTTTTATTGCCCTCAATATCGTTGAAAATATGATTTCCTTAATCCAAGGATTTGAAACAAGTGTTATAGCACCTAAACTCTATTCCATGATGCTTTTTAGTCTCGAATATCAGAAAAAAATATATACTATGCTCGCTTGGTACAGACAACTATTTCTTTGCTACTATGATTATACCACAACACTGAATCAGACTTCTCAAGCCCTTTATCTTGCTGCCCTCCCTCAAGTTAAAGCCGCTATTGCAAATTACAAAGCAAACTGGGATTCTTATGAAAATTTTTCCCGCTATGAGACCTATGAAATGGAAGCCTTCATCCAACGGGTCGAAGGGAATTATCCCTTAGTCTTGACCTTGGCGCGGATTTTATTCTCTATTCTCCTTATATTCATCGTTTTTTGTTTAGTATTAAGTTATTACTACAAAAGAATCAAGAATCAGGCTTTGCCCAATTCATTAAAAAGAATTATAGAAGGATGCATCGTTTTCAAACAATCAGTATTCAATCCACGGCAGCACTTTACGAATTTACAGGAAGACGAATTTACAGGAAAACAAATTCATTTCTATAGTTTTACACCCCTTTTCGGTATGGTACCCATTATCGCATTTGCTTTTGCGGCTTTTAATTATTTAGAGTATTTTGACCTGCTATTTCCTCTGTTCTTTGGAACTCTTTTTTTGGGATGGCTTTATTTCAGTGGAATCTTCTACCTAATCGGCCTACTTTTCAAGAGTAAAGCAGGATTCTTGAGAACTTTACAATATACTCAATATCTCTTTGTTCCAATATTTATATTTACTATTGCCCTCTTTGGGGTTTATAGTATCTTCGGTCCTGAACTGGTTTGGTTTTATCTGGTGCGATCACTTATTTATTCCCCACCCCTAATAATCGCCTTGATCCTCTTGGGTATTCTCATAAGCTGGCTCGTTATTATAGGATTGATTGGGATTATAAAGACGCAAGTCAAATGGTGGAAAGCCCCCATAATGTTATTCATTCCGATCCTTATTCTACTGCCAATAGTTTATTATATTCTTGATTCTTATTTTGCAGACTTGATTGTCTTTCTTAATGGATACTTCAATATCATTAATTCAGTTTTCAACGCCGCTGAAACCTCTGCGTCCCAGTTTTTTTAGCTATAAAAATAGATGGGATCAGAGGTAATCGCGCCCAACACCTTGGGATTGCAGAAGTTTATCCAAATTGCGCTTTAATTTTCGATCTAACTCTTTTTGCTTATCCGAGACATATCCTTGAAAACTTGAATGCATGACAGGTCCAACTAGAAAACTCTGTTCTTCTGATTGGGTTAATGGTACAGGCTTCTCCTTCAAAATTTCATCAATTACGTTGTTTATAGGTTTTTCCTGTATGATATTTCGCTGTAAATCCTTTAGGTGCGTTGGCAACAAGGGACGAAAGCCAAAAGAATAGGAATTAGGATGAATCAAATCTGAAAATTCCTCCACGGGTCCCAATTTCATTCCCATGCCGTAGGGATTCGGTTTAAAAAGGCTATCTATCTTTATTTGCCAGATAGTTACCGGGTTGGAAATGAAGATGTTCCCATAGCCCGTAGGATCTCGCCCGATAGAGATATTCCACCCTAATGGGTTTCGATTATATTTTCTTTCAATTTCTTCTAGGATCTCTTTGACCTCTTTCACGGCACGAACCTTCAATTCATATCATTATCTTACTGTAGTAAGGTATAGGAAAGGAATCTATTAAATTTCACTATCTTAAGTTAAGGACTTTCTTGGATTGGATAGGTCCCGTATTTTTCGATGGCGTCGGAAATTGCGATGATATTAGGTAAGGGAACATTCCAAGGAAGCTCACATATTGGACTTACCATATAACGTCCTCCAGGCGCTAAATTCAAGATATTTTCTTTCACCTTGGTTTCAACCTCTTCCGGGGTCCCCGTAAGCAATTCCCGACTCACATCAATTGTTGCGCCCATTATCGTTATCTTCGGGAATTTCTTTTTGAAATCGATCCAATAATCTATGTTCAATGGATGCGAACCATTTACGGCAGCGAAATTTATTTCGGCACATACTTCTTTAAAATACGGATCCATGCCGCAATTATGAAGAATGAAGGGGACTCCGGTATCTTTCTGCAATCGTTTAATGAATTGTCCCTCGAATTTCATAGCATCTTGAAAACTCATCATAGTTCGATTAAAAGCATAACCCGGATAAAAAATAAAAGGACTTATTCCAACATGGTCCAACCAGTTCCGATATAAGTCCAATTGGGATTCATATATTTTTTCACAGAGCGTTAAGAGAATTTCTGGATTTTCCCTCATATCCCGGAATGCTTGAACACCTCGCAGTTGCTGGATCATGGACCAAATTCCAAGCCCCACAACTTGTGGAAATTGCGTCTTCTCATAAATCAGTTTTGCGGCATCGAATGTAAGATTCCATAATTTCGATTGGCTATGGTCCGGAATTTTCAAGTTTTCAATGTCCTCCTCTGTTTTACAAATAACACCCTGATCAATGAAGATAGCTCGATAATCGAACCATTTAATGGCGTGCCTCCTATCGTTGGTTTCCGCAAAAGCAACACCTTCCACAGGCCCCGAGTAACACGTGGGAAGTGCCACAACATCGGTATACAGGTATTCATTTGCCATTATTGCAGCATTTGCATATATCTTCGGAGAACTAAGAAGTGTTCTGACTGTAATTCCCACAATTCGAGTGATCATTTGTTCCAAAGCTAACGCAAAAAATGGG
>Ga0315310_10000816_pt1 | contig 19795 bp, 20 predicted proteins | sample TDP5_MG_FD_203630 | JGI IMG/M metagenome (GOLD analysis project Ga0315310, IMG submission 203630) | Freshwater sediment microbial communities from Lake Towuti, South Sulawesi, Indonesia - TDP5 | ecosystem: Environmental > Aquatic > Freshwater > Lake > Sediment | place: Indonesia: South Sulawesi... | reverse complement strand
AGATTATCCACGGCTCTCTGGTTGAGTATGGCGGACCTTATTTAGCATTGGTTAAGCTGGCCAAGGCTGCGTCAAATTTTGCTCTGACCTTTCTTGCAATAAGTCTCTTTTTCTACTTTCCAGCGTTACTTGAAGGATATGCTTCAGTAGGGCTAGGCGCTCTATGTTTGTGCTTAGTGACCGCTTTAATTCTTCTGTTACTCACAATAACTGTTCCCCGCACCATTTTTGCTCGGTTGAAGATAGGGCAAGCTTTCAAGTTTTATTGGCTTATCCCGATGGGATTATCCGTTCTATCTGTGGCGTTATTTATTGTGGGGTTATAGGAGGAAACTGTTTGAAGTTGGGAAATATGCTTCGTGATGCGTTGCGAGCGCTGTTCCGTAAGCCAGTTACTGTTCAGTACCTAACTAAAGCTGCAGAAATGGTGCCTGTTCCTGAGCGATATAGGGGTCAAATAGTCTATGACAAAGAAGCTTGTATAGGTTGCATTCTATGCATTAGAACATGCCCTAGCGGTGTAATAACAGCCACTGAAGAAAAGAAAGTAGCATTTAACATTTCTAGGTGCATATTCTGCGGGCAATGCGCAGAGATTTGCCCAACAGACGCCATCAAACTCGGTTCAAATTTTGAAATGATAGCTCACGACAAAGAGAATCTGATTGTTCAATAAGATTTATTAGAGCCAAAGAGTTGCTTCAATAATGGAGTAGTTCGGGATTTGTCGTCACAACCGCGTGAACTCGTTGTTTTGGTGCTAAAAGATGTCGTGTACCGTCATTCTGAACTTCGATCATTAGAGGAGTTCTTGGTTGAAAGGTACGGGTTTAGCAAAATTGAAGAGAAAGAGTATAAAATCTCCGAATTAAAAAAGATAATTCCGGTAGAGCGTGAAGAAACTATTTTTGAAGAGGAGGAGATTGAAAAGAAACTTTCTTCCTTAAAAATTTATGAAGGAAGCCATCTGGATGCTAAAATTGGGATTTACATTCTAGGCGACATTGTTCAGAAAGAGGACATAATTGTTGGAGCAGGAGAAGAGGGACAATATCCAGTCTACACGGCTGAATACCAGATGATCAAGCTTATTAGTGAAAGCGGTTATGCCACGCAGCGGTTGATTGAGCGATTAACCGTTGACCTTGGACTGGAAATAAAGTCGAAGGAATGGGTTTTCCATAGGTGCAGAGAAGGCTAGGCCATACCGATCAGTCCGAGAAGGATGTTTGGTTGAAGACCCAACACAATAGCTGTTGTCGCTAAAACTGTCGTGGGAAGCCACATTGTTAGATGAACTTCGTTCACCTTTTCCAAGCTTTCAGCTGCCTCTCCCATAAAGATTCGATGAAACGAACGAATCAAAAATATAAACGAAATCATGGATATGCAAACTAGCAGTATCAAGGTTGAAACAGCTATGACAATGCCTCCGACAGGCAGCAGAAAATCGTAGGCTGCATTGTAGAGGAGCCATTTTGCATAGAACCCACTCAACGGCGGAACACCAGTTAGCGAAAGTGCACAGATTATGTAGCTTAACGCGGTTTTGTTCATTTTTCCAGATAGGCCGCCCAGCAAATCCATGTTTCCTGTTCCGCTGTTAAAGAACACCGAGCCTAAACTTAGAATCATCCCTGTTTTCATTAATGCACTATTTACAAGATAATATTGTCCCGCGACAAAGCTCATTGATGAAGTAAGTAAGCCTAGGGCGAAGACTGCATGTCCAAATTCATCTATGCTACAGTATGCTAGCATTCGGTAGAAGTTCTTTTGCGGATACGCCAACAAAGCACCGAACACCATGGAGATTAATCCTAAACCTATCATCAATACAACAATAACATTTGAATGGGATATCCTGTAGAATGGATTAACCAAGTTGTAGAGGGCAAGGATTAAAGCGATGGGTTCTGCACAGAAAAACCCGTTAATAATTATGGTGGATCCTGGAAATACGTCGGGCAACCATCCGTGGAAAGGAACGAGCCCTATGTCTGCTCCTAGACCGATGATGAAGCAAGCAACCGCCAGCATAAGTAACTGCGGATTTTCGATCAGACGTGTTTGCATGTCTGGGTTATTAATTATGGCAAAGAGATTTGAATTGCCAGTCAAAATAAATACTATCAATGTTCCCAATAGAACAAAGAGAGCGCTTACTGCCGTGATTATTAAATACTTGAAGGCTGCTTCCGTTGACAGTTTGCTCGGATTGTGAGCGACTAATATTACTGAAACACCAACTGTCAATTCTACAAAGAGGTATATGCCAAACAAATCACATGAAAGCAAGAGTCCTAGCATGCAGCAGAGAAAGAGCAGTAAGAAAAAGTTATACATGCTTGGCTTTAAACGACCGCCTTTCTCGGCTTTAACGTTGTAAATTGAGGTTAAAAAGAATATCAAAGCGACACCTACGACGCCAGCTATGTTTGTTGAATTAGCATACAACGAAAGCTGCGGAACCTCTAAGCGTGCGCTCTCTCCGCCGGCAAGAATGTATGGAACCATCGATAACACTGTAATCAAGGTTAAACTGGTGCCAGAAAGTAGCGCAATTTTTTCAATTTTCTTAAAGAAAGATTCTAGGAACCAAAAAGGATATAGAAGTAAGTGTAAAATTCCTATGAAAAACGGAATTATTAAGGAGAGAAGTGGAAGTAGGGAATACATTAGTCCTTCCACCTCCATTTCCTAATTGACATTGCCCCATAATCACGGTAAGCTTCCCTAATTATGAAGACGCCTACAACATTTACGAAAATCATTAAAGCAAGCATAAAAGGAATCAAGACTAATGGGCTTTCCGCGAACAGTGGATAAAGCGCGTTTTCAGCCATGTTAAGTCCAATAAGAATTTTCAGAGGGTCAACTCTTGTAGAAGTGATGAAAACTGAGAGTGAAAACATAAGAGCGACAAAGGGAAGGGCATTAATTTTCGCTGGAAGAAAATACGATGTGATAATACATAAAACCATAGTTGAAATGACGGTTGTAATGAGCAGTATCTTACCTCTTCGAGCAGTGACAATAGGTTGATCGCTCATATTCTCAGTCTTTACCATACCCCAATAAATAATTAAAGGAGACACAACTGCTGCGGAAAACCACTCCGCAAAAGTGGCGAAGAAATCGATTAGTGCCTCAAACGCTAAGCCTGTTAGAAGATTAATAAGGCAGAACATGAGCTCTACTAGCCCTATGGCGGCTGCTTGAATAGAGAGCAGACGAATTAATTGTCGTGTAGTTTTCACGAACACTCCGAATGCTGTGGCGAGTGCCGATATGGTTAAAGCTGCAACAACAATGGTTTCCATGTTTTATCCCGCCAAAACAGCGACTAAGATAATAACTAATGCTCCCGCTATGAAAGATAGAACAGCGGTAAAATAACTCTGCTCTATGTCTAAGCGACGCAATTTCGCACAGAAGCTGAAGAACTTCGTTGATAACGCATTGTAAGCACGGTCAATATTGGACGCGTGACAAGCACGGTCGACACTCAAGACATTTGTTAACGCGTGGTAAAAGTGATAACCATGAGGACCATCCAGCAGGTCTGAGTCTTCTCCGCAAAGGAAGGGCTTAAACGTTTCTTCACTCGGTGACTCTCTGTAAACTGCCGCTACTTTCCCAGAATAAATCGTCATACAAACGAATACCGCGGAAAGCGCAAGCATAGATATGACTATAGCCATAGGATTCCAGAAACCGAGAGAGGTCTCAATTAACCCTAACTGCGCGACAATGTCAACTGAGAAACCGATTTGTTTCACCGCTGGAGTAACAAGAGAATTTAATGGAATCATTGGAGCGACACCGAATATCACCAAAGCCACTGAAGCTAAAATCATTGGCGCCAGCATAGATACGGGCGGGTCTTTGATTGGAAAGCTCAAAGACGATTTCGCTGCTTTTTGCATGAAAACTGAATGCAACAGCCTTACTGCAATTGCGGCGTTAAGCACACATCCCAACAAAGCGATGACTGTGAAAAATGTTGCCTCAGCGTTAATGGTGGCATTGAAAATCAAGTATTTGCTCGCGAAATCGCTGAACAATGGGACCGTGGACAAGGACAGGATGCCGATTAAGCAACAGACTGCGGTTATCGGCATATGGCGATATAATCCACCCATCTCGTTGATGTCATGTTTACCAGTCGAATAAAGCACGGCACCCGCACAAAGAAACAGCAAACCACAATAAAGCGCATGCGATATCATGTGGAATAGACTTGCCGTAGCACCCAAAGAAGTGGTTAACCCCGCCGTCATCACTATATATCCAAGCTGAGATATCGTGCTGTAGGCGACTATCCTTTTAAAATCATTCTCAACTATCCCATTTAACGCTCCAATAGTAAGCGTGATAGCGCCGATAAGAGAAATGATGAAACTCCAAATGCTGATATTTCCAAAGAGCTGAGGTAACGGCATAGTTGGAGCTGAAATTACGTGCGCGCGGAAAACATCAGAAAAGAAACGGATAATTATGTAAATTCCAGATTGAAAGCCGCAGACGTGAAAAAGAACGGTTGCTGAGGTGGGCGCGACTGTTCCGTCAGGTAGCCATGTGTGAAGAGGAAATAGTACAGTTTTCGGTAGCACGGCGACTAAGAGAAGAGGAAAAACAACCGAAATTGCTGGGTTTTCTGACAGGACGGGATTTTGACGTATCTCTGAAATTTCTAATGTTCCAGTGATAGAGTAAATGATGATGGTAGCCATTAAGAGGGCTATACTGCCTATATGTGTCATGATGAAGCATTTGATAGCTGCCGATAAGCAGAATTGGTCTTTGTTCCAGAATGAAATTAAGACGTAGGAGCATAAGCTGATTAATTCCCAAAAGACGAGGAGGCTGAGGAGATTGCTTGAAAATAAGGTTCCAAGCATTGCGCCGTTAAATAGCAAGATAAAAGAGTAGGACCTGTTAAACTCCCAACCAACTTTATAGGCTCTATTGTACGGAGAAAGATAATACACATTATACGTAAGGGCCAAAGCAGTAAACAGAGAGGAAAGAAACGCAGGCACCAAAGCGAGATGATCGACATATAATCCTACATTGACCATACCTGACGGCAAAGAAAAGACAAAAAGTTGTGTCGCAACAGACCCGTGCTGCACTGCAAAAATCAACGAAATAACAAGGAACAAAGTGATGTAGGAAGCCAAAATACAGATAGCCTTCGCAAGCTTTGCTCCACTTTTAGGCAGTTTCGCAACCAAATGTGAAAAAACCGCAATTACGATGGGCATGAATGTTGCCAATACTGCCACTTGAGAATAGGCCCCCATGCAGTTTCACTCTCAGCAGATTAGATTCTTAATATTCATATATCTACATTACTGCAACTTACACTTCTCTACCTCTATTTATCGAGGGCTGTTACGTAGATTTTTCCTTCCCGGTTTCCTTTTTTCTGTTGCCTGACTTTTACGTAACGGGTAAATATCTTTCGGCCAATCATCCGGCAAGATTAAAGGTGCCAAGTTCGGATGTCCTTCAAAAACTACTCCAAACAAATCGTGAATCTCCTGCTCGTAAGGAGCTGCTCCCCGTGCAACATCAGTAATCGATGGGGCAACGGCTTCATTTTTTTGTAGTCTAACCCTGACTGTCAGTAGAATATTTCTATTGCTCAGATGATATAAAAGCTCAATTCCATCCGCAACTTCAAGCCCGGTTATCGCTGATAAATGTGTAAACTCGTTGCTTTTCAAAAATTCAATAGCAGCTTTTAAACATTTTTTGTCAATGTGCATGAAAATTTGTTTACCTTTAGTGAAGGGTTCCTCTGAAAAACATTCTGAACCAAGATGTTGACCCAGTTTACTAATGATCTGTTCTTCAGACATGCAATTCCCCCAATTTAGTTTATTAGTTATGATAAATGGTGGAACATAAAAATTATCCTGGCGCACTACTGCTCAATAGTTCACCAGATTTTGTCGACCTTTAAATGGGTCAGATATCCTATAACTCCGTAGAGTGGCAAAGATAGAATTTCGATTATATTTCCAATTTCAATTGGAAATTTTACAAAGGCAAAGAAGCTCAGTAAAGAGAGAAACGCTCCGTATATTGTTAAAGATTTGAAATTGTGAAATGTCTCCTCTGTTCTCCATCTTAAACGTATCCCGGAAAACAAAACCCAAGTTAGTAATGGAGCGAAGAACAGAAGAGCGTATTTCTTATACCATGGCAAGTCTTCAGCTCTTGCGTTGTTCTTCTTCCTTCTATAAATGGAAAGCAAGTCTGGAAGGAAATTGCTGTATGCGAAAATCAACATACCCCACAACATGGAGTCCAAAGCATTTTCTCTAAAGAAATAGAAATCTGCGCAAACATAAAATAAGCTTGCGGGCAAAACTATCCATTTGAACACTTTAATCAAGAAATGAACATGCTCTGAGGTTTCATCTTCCATACGCCAAACCGGGAATTTTGACCTGACTTTTCGATTTACGCTCTTGAAGGAGTGCAGCACAAAACCATAAAGGGTGTTATATAAGCCGATTAGGATTTCATGAATTGCTTTAAAAAAATTTTTCGTTTTGGATTGTTTCGTGACTCATCGCCACAGTCATAATTATTGTGCCATTTAATTTATCTCTTTTGGCTTCGTCGGCTATCTGCTACATGCACCTCAAGACTCTGTTTTTCAGCCAGAATTGCCATAATATTTGTGCTGCAGCGGAGCGTTCATAGGTGATCAAATATTTTATGCGGTTTTTTGCTTTTCAGAAGATCGATCGTTTTTATGGCTTTGCTAAGAAGTCTGTTATTTTCTTTTGGAAGAGTGCATTCTTCAAGAGTTCGCTTCTCATTATCCATCGCTGCAGTGGAATTTGGAATTGGCCTGCAATCCATTTCAGGGCATCATCCAAGGTGTTGAAAGTGAAGGGCTTTTGCCGCATGGCGTTCCTAACGTTTTCTCTCACTTGCCAGACGCCGACAGGCATTATGTAACCAGGATGCGCTTCACGTAAGACTATTACTGTGGCTTGCCTTCTTTCCTTCAAGAGCTGCTCACAAACTGCCAGACGCGCAGCATAGTAGCATCCACCTATCTCCGCATAGGTTGTTCTTCCATCGTAGCTCTCCCATGCTGAATACACAAAAACGTTTCTGCCACGGGGGTTCCACACGGTGCCCGGAAACCAAGCTTCTATGATTTCATAACTCCATGCGTTTGGAATCATTAAAACTTCGAAAATGTTGTCCAGATAGCGGGACTCATAAACGCGGTACTCGCTTATTTCTGGGAATGTCTTAACCTTTTCCATCAATTCTTTTGAGACTATGCTGTCTACTGCTGTTATGCTCCAACGGGTTGGCACAAGTCGTCGATTCGGCCTTAAGCCAAAGGCGCCGACACTGAAGGCTCTTTGGATTTTTGTGACAAATACACCTTTGCTGTAAAGCTCTAGAACGGCTTCTGCGGCTTTTAGGTCAGTGTCTCCATATGCCTTTTCTATTTGGTGGTCCCAGAGGGCATTTCCCACGCGCAAATCACGGATTGGCGCTGAAGGTCCGAAGGGCTGAACCTCATCGTCTAGTAGTATGAAGCCTCTGGGTTTCTTTTTCAGCATTAACTCAACGTCTACTGGTTGGACCGCTAGGGCTAGTTCACGGGTTTTCTCAATTATCTGTCCAGCTTCTTCAAACTTCTGAACGTGGACGCGGTGTTTTCCTCGAATGAGCATTGAACGAAAGCCGACGATTTCGTCTATTGTTTTTCCAAACCAAAATTCAGGCAAATCATAAAGGCTTGTGTCTTCCCGAACAGGGGGCACAAGCGGACCAGCATAAACGTAGGGATAGCCAATTCTTCCAACAAATACGCTTGGAGGCGAAGCTCCCGCGATGTCTTCGCTTTGCATTAGTGGGATGCTCTTCAAAAAGTAGTTAGCCTTAACAATTATTGGGCAGCGAGTTTTGCCGCAGAGGAACCTTGACCCTTTACATGCAACGCATAAACCGCTTCCCGAAGCCTTTGCCACTAAAAGGCTTTCATCGTAGTTCATATCGGACCCAAAATTCGAGTTCTTTAGAATGTCAAGTAACCAGACGTTTGGTGAACGTTTATCCACTTGTCTGCGAGAAGACCACAACCCTCATCATCACAATTTTGACTGAAACTCATTCATATGCTTTCTGGGAAAAATCATCTCAGAAAATCTGTGTATTCCCTACTTTTGAAGAATTGCAGAAACTCCTTATCCTTTATCTTTGCTTCAATCTTATTTTTCCTCAGAAATTTCGCTGTTTCTCTGGCTAATCTCATCGCGGATCTGTAAACGCCGTTGATTGATCTTTTCTTCATGGTAAGACCATAGCATATCTTAAAGTCTTCCACATAATGTCTTGGCCTATTTTTGAGCTCTAGGAAGGAAAGGTAAGTCTCTGTTTCAGAGGCGTATCTCCAGACTGGGTTAAATGCTTTTACGATGTTGTAGCATATTTCCGCAATTGACCGTGCCGCAAACAATGTGTTCAACTCGTCCTCAGCAAGGTAGGCATTCTTCAATTTTCCAACATATTCAGGAAGAAATGACGCTTCAATTGGAATTTGCTTGAAAAAACGTTCTGGAGTAACCTTGTGTTTTTCAAGCTGTTCTTTTATTTTCTCCATGTTTTGATCTCTGTCGAACAGAACCTTTGCGTGTCCATAAGACAGGTAGGCCCAAACCCAGTCGTCTGGTTTAATAATTCTTTTGAGGACATGCGAGAACTTGTAAAAATGGATTGTTAGCAAAACCTTTCGTCCCTCATATTTAATAAATCGGAAAATGTGCTCTCTTCTTGGCTTGGTTCTGGTCAAAACCACCATATCTATGTCAGAATATTTCAACATTTTTCCAAAAGCGTAGCTTCCATAAACAAGAATCAACTCCACATCCTTTATTTCCTCGAGAATCTCCTTCTTAACTCCCTCTAATGCTTTATCCATACCGCACAGATACTTCTGCATCGAATTAATAAACTTTAAAAGAATATGGCGCCCTGGCCGGATTGCTCTATGCGTGTCTTCTGTGTTTCTGTTAATGATCGTCTAAGGTAAAGACATCCAACCGTTTGGGTCTTGGAATGGGTAATGGTCTATGTTATCTGCGTCTATTATGTATGGCTGCGACCCGTTGCTTGGGTTTCCAGTGGAAACATGATCGCTCCAATAGTTTCCGCCAGAAGGATAACCATCATCCCAAGTGTTTATTGAGCCCGTAATATTAACCTGTATTGTGTTGTTAACGAAGTTATTGTGGTAAATGATGTTGTCGCTGGAATAGGATATGTGGACGCCTTCAGTGTTATTAGATATGGTGTTGTTGTAGACTAAGTTGTTGTTAGAACTTACCCAGACATATAGTGCATACTGGTTGTATAGGAATGTGTTTTCCTTGATAGTGTTATTTGAGGACCCGTACAAATCTATGCCTTCTTCGCTGTCTGAGAATATATTTTTGCTGATGTTATTGCCGCTTGTGTAGGTTACTGAAATGGAATATTCGCCATTGTTTGATAGCCTATTGCCAACAAAGCTACCACTACTGTAAAACAAACCAACGCCAAACTCACTATTGTTTGCTATAACATTGTCAATAATCATGTTGTTGTTGGAGTGTTCGAAACGCGCGCCTCTTGAGTTGTTTCCTATGGTATTGCCGATTAAAGCGTTATTATCGCAAGGCTTGTCACCGTAAAATGAATAGTAATAGAAACCGTGCAAACTGTTGTTCATAACGGTGTTACCGCTGAAGGTGTTGTTTGAGGAAGCATAGGCCAAATAGATTCCATCTGAATTGCTTAATATCGTGTTATTGCTAATGTCATTGTTTGAGGAATATTCCAACTCGATACCCCTACCGTTGGATTCAATAATGTTGCCACTTGCGTTGTTGTTGTTGGAACGGAATAGGTCAATCCCGCTTCCTCCTACGTTTGAGGTTATGAGGTTGTCTTTAACAATACATCCAGAAGCGTCTCCTAAGTAGATGCCTGCAGTGCCCCAAGCTCCGTTCCGTATTGTGAATCCGCTAAGATTCACATTGCTTGCTTTTATAGCAATTACTGCACCGACCATTTCTTTGCCGTCGATGATGGTGGTACTCTTGTTTTCTCCGGAAAGCGTTAGGGGTTTTTTGATCTCTATGTAACTCTCATAGTATGTTCCTGCTTTCACCAGAATAGTGTCTCCAGCATTGGTCGAGTTTATGGCTCTTTGAATTGATGAGAAATCTGCTGGATTATCGTCATCCACAGTCCATGTTTTTAGTCCTGGTTTTTGATAGAGAAACAGATAGATTCCTACAAGAGAAACTGCGAGTATTGCTATAATGGCTACTGGCGCAATGATTTTCCATGATTTGATTTTGGGTTTCTTTTCAACTTTCGCTTTCACATCTCTACTTGGTTTTTCATTCTTTTTTATCATGGTCGTTGATGTTCTCAGAAGAAGTTGTATTAAAAGTCTTTGTGCCAACCTTGAATTGCTGTCAGAGGAACCACACCTCAGCGAGTTATTGACACCCGTAAAACTTCTAGGCCCAAGCCAACCAGTATACCTTACTAAGTAATGTGAAAAAGCGTTGTCCTTTAGACCTAGGCTCAGGGATGGTGGCGCCCTGGCCGGGATTTGAACCCGGGTCCAGCGGGCGACAGCCGCTAATACTAGACCGGACTATACTACCAGGGCCGTCAAGGCCACGGCGCCAAGAATCAACAAGATGGTTGTTCCAAATAAACTTTATTCGCTTTGTGATAGCGCCAAGAATAGGTTTATGTCTCGGTTTAAACATCGCCCTTGGCACATAGCACTGCCCAAACGACTATTGGTGACTTAGGACTAAGCTAGATTGTTTCTTTCTTCTTGTACCATGGATGCTTTCTGTCTCGTTTGAGTTCAAAAACGACCTGGTTTTTCTCGTCAACACAAGGCACAGTTGTTACATCCCTATTTTTGTCCCAGGGAAATTCAGCGCCCCACATAAACGCATAAAGCGTTGGCATAAGCGTTGCCAAAGCGCTTGAGCATATGTTGCCTTTTACACTCAGTCCGTCGAAAATGATTTTGTCTCTGACTTTGTGGCCTACGCTACATTTTCCTTTAACTCTCTTGACGGTGGCTTCTACTGTGAAACCGTAACCTTTCATTAAATCACCCCTCACTTCTATATCGTCAACAGATATAAAGAAAAATCGAAATAGTAAACAACTGGAGCACACGTTAGAAATGAAAATTGGCAAACTAGACGTGGGACGGGATTACAGATTATTTTAAAGGTTAAAGCAGTTACATTTGATGATTTCTATACCTTGCGTTATCCAATAGGGGAAAGAGAGGACATCATCTGTCCAGTATTAAGAGTATTGAAGAGACAAGGATTAGATTTGGATGACAAGGAATTTCTAAAACAATATTTTAGAGCGGACAGGCTTTATCGAAAAAGATTGAAAGAAACTTCGCGTGAGTCACTGCTAGACGATATAGTAGTCAGTGCTTTAGTAGGATGTGGTTATGAGCCGAAAACTGTTAGTGGAATTGTAAAGGAAGCTGTAGATTGTGGAATAGCGACGAGAAAGGCCAAATGGTTTCCAGACGCAAAAACGACTCTAACAACATTACGGGAAAAAGGTTACAAACTCGGGATAATTTCTAACACCCATTGGCGCATCCTAGAGGGTTCAAGAAGGGAGTTCGAGAAGTTTTTTGACGTCATAACACTGTCTTATGAACATGGTTATGCGAAACCTCACCCATCAATCTTTGTCACTGCAATAAACAAGTTAGAAACAAAAGCAAACCACTGTTTACATGTCGGAGACGACCCAATCGCAGACGTTCAAGGGGCTAAAAGCGTAGGAATGAAAACCGCACTCATCAAGAGAAGGGAGACAAAAACAGATGCCGACGTAGAGATAAAACGGTTAATCGAGTTGACAACGTTCATATGAACATTGAGGCGGAAAGACGTTCAACAAGATTTCTCGTGAATGGACAACTCAGTTTTTTACACATCAAAAACCCATATAGTTAGAATCACACGATGGACCGAAATACCCTACTTTTTTCTCGTTACTAACACTATTCTTGGGCTGTCTTTTCGGTATTTTGATTTGTTAAAGTCTCCATAGGTGCTTTCTACTTTAAAACCATTTTCTTCCAGTAATTTGGTGACTTCGTCTTTGGATATTATTGCGACTTCTCCATATTCATGATATCTCTCTAACAGCTTGCCATTTTTGTAGACGTCAAAGAACAAGTCCAAACTGCACGTGTGTTTTGTCGTATCCTTTCTTGTAAATATGCTTCTTACGACCATCCTTCCGCCATCAATCTCTTTCCTGTCAATCCACCATGAGGCCTCAGGCTTGTCTGGCGTCGCTTGTTCAAGGTCGAAGGCGAATGTGCCGTTCTTTTCTAGATGCTTGTAGACGCAATTTAGTGCTCTTTTTTGCTCTTTAGCTGTGATGTTATGGTCAAATGTGGAAGAAGGGATGTAAATCAATGGGAATGACTGCTTCAACTCAAAGTTTCTCATGTCTCCCCTCTTCAAAATTACACGTTCTCTAACAGCCTCAGTTTCTTTAGCCAATTTCTCTCTGGCTACTCCAAGCATGTGAACCGAGCTGTCGATGCCCACAACCGTGATTCCAGCCTTGGCAAGTGGGATAGCCACTCTGCCCGTTCCAACACCCAGCTCCAAAGCCTTTTTTCCGCTCTGAAGAGCGAGTTCTTTGTAGAATTTCAAGTCGTTTTTGGAGCCAAACAAGTCGTAGAATCTAGCGGCTAGTCTATAGGTCATGTGCACCACCAAAAGTTAATACGTAAAGATAAGATAAATCACTATCGCATTTATTCAAGGACGAAGAAGAACCGAGAATTTAAACCCCTAAATCAAAAAGTTTGGCGCCGGGGCTAGGATTTGAACCCAGCCACGGTGGAGACATCACCCGCAAATCCCTCTTTTTCCGTTTTTGATGACCATGGAAAAGGCGCGCGCGTTCTCCAGTTCGGAAAAACATAACTCTAACTTTTGACACTGCATAATGGTGAAAGTTCATGACGATTCCAGCACTTGAAGGAAAAAGAGACTTGATAGACCTTTTGTTGTCTTTTGCTGGACTCTTGGGCATATTAGGTGGCATCATAATCAAAAAAAGAACACGGAATACGCGCACACCCAAGTTACTGGCGAGAGGAACCTTGGTATGGTAGGCAACAATCATGACAAAGAAATTAAAACTGATCGACTCTATCTTAGGCGATTCTGCAAAGAGGATCTGGACGCCTACACAAAAATCATGGGTGACTATGAGGTTGGCAAATGGTTTCCTAAGGGAGACGGCTATACACTCGAGGAAGCCAAGAAATCCTTGGACAATATTCTAGAACATTGGGATAAACATAATTTTGGAATATGGGCAATAACCGATAAGGAAAAAGGTGTTCTCCTTGGTCGTTGTGGACTCAACTTAATCACTGAAACTGCAGAGGTAGAGGTAGATTTCGTTCTCGCAAGAGAATTCTGGGGAAAGGGATATGCTACTGAAGCAGCCAAAGCAGCCCTAGTGTATGGCTTTGAAATTTTGAAGTTGGACAGAATTATCGCCCTTGCGAAGCCAGAAAACATTGCATCACGCAAAGTGATTGAAAAAATCGGAATGCGATACAAGAAAAACGCCAAATACTGGGGCATAGTCTGTGCATACTACGAAATTTCAAAGGCAGAATACACAAGTAAACATGGACGCAACGAACGCAGGTGATACATCTACTCTTGCGGGGTTAATAGAAAAAAGGATAATTGTGGAGATATCTTCATCGGTCTAGGAAAAAAGCGAAATACTAGTAGTTTCTGCGCGATACTTAATTTTTTCACTTGCACTTGCGGAACGTGCGCGTTCTAAATACCTTTGCTGTCCAACTGCATAGCGTGCTAATCGAATCCGCCCTCAACAAGCCTTTCACGTAGCTTCTTTAGATGATTAATATCTATTTTGAGAAGCTTAAGTTCCTCGGCGCGTTTCTTCAGGTTTGCGATAGTGCGCGCTCTCGGTTTTCTAAAAAGAATAATCTCATAAATAGAAAAATGGAGGTTTGCGGGAGACATCTCCATTTGTCTCTGGTTCAAGTCTGACTCTCGGCACCTCAGACCAATTCATCACATGCCTCGAGTGCGCGCGCACGCTTTGTAGTTTTTTTTGACGATGTCCGAGAGTCTACTAATCTTAATTTGGGCCTCCAGCCTTCCATGTGTCGTGACGCGAAACCTTGATGATTAGTGCCTTTTGGGTTTCGATTTCGTGCATGCGCTTCCTTGACAGTTGATACGCGTAAGGGCTATGCATGGAGGCTGCGACACTTGCCTCCTTGGCTTCATCATAGCGCGCGCGCATGTCCTTAGACATGCTTTCTCTTGAGGTTGGCAAAAGTATATCAGTGGCTCTTTTTATGGTGGCTCCCAGGTTTGCGATGGCCCTTAATGGTGTTTTTCCTTCTACACCCAATTTAGACCTTATTCCCATACAATCACCCTCCGACTTTGTTCTTGAATACCTCTATGGTTTACCATCGATAACTGTGTATCTGAAGAAAAATTGAAAATGCAGCAAAAAACTCTTAAGAAATTGAACATTATTCAATATTATGAAAGACATCAAACCTAAACTGATAAGATTGTTCAAAGAAGGCTACTGTACACCACAAATCTCTCGAATAGCCAAAGCGATAGATGAGCCGTCTGCCACCATACACTACAACATCAAAAAACTGGAAGAAGATGGCGCGATAAAAACCTACAAAGCTACATTTGACTACAAGAAGATAGGTGAGGGATTCTCCGCTTTCGTTCTCATTGCTCTTTCTTCTACCGAGTACACTGATCCTGAAAGAGTTGCCGGCGTGCTGGCTAAACACAAGGAAGTCGAAAGCGTGAACATAGTAGCAGGAGACTGGGAGTTGATTGTGAAAATTCGAACAAAAGATCAAGATGAGTACTTCAGTTTCTTGAAGAGCGTGATTTCGAGAGAAAAAGGCATCGAAAAAAGCAGATCCATAATCTCACTGAAAGAAATCAAGACAGAGTTCATCAAGGCATGAGGATTGCGGGCAAAGCTGTGAGGTAGCTGACTGCATACGCTCATAAAATGCCAACAAATTCTAAGGCATCTCTCACAAAGGTCAACGCGAACACGATTAGCACTATGCCTAAGGCCCGAATGATGTAAGCATAGTAATTGCTTTTGACGAGAGTCTTGGATTTGTCCACAACTATTGCTACTGTTGTTTTGGAACCTACAAGCATCATGTAGAATCCGAGTATAAAGAGAATCGTCGCTGAGATATTAACCTGGGCACTCTCTAGGATTCTTGGGCCTCCAACGGTAAGCCAGAACATGTAAGTATTTGGATTTAGAAGATTCGTAGTGATTCCTTTTAATAGAGCATTGTTTTTTCCAAGATGGTCTTTAGATTCTTTGACATTAGCCCTTAGATTCGACAAACCCAGATAAATCAAGAAGCAAGCTCCGAGCAGAGAGATTACTCCCATGAGAATACTGTTTTCAGCTACGCTTGATAATATCACCACAACAAACAGAATAATCGGTGATTCAGAAATTAGAGGCGAAATTGCGACTTCAATTCCCTCTTTCTTTCCATTCTTCAAGGTCTCAGAAACAACCAAGGTTACAAGAGGTCCTGGAGACAAACCAGCAGCAAGACCAAAAACAATCCCAAAAAGAAGAGAATCTATTCCCAAAGTCCCATTGCCCCTCGACCTTGTTTCTTAACACGTCTATGGTTTACCATCGATAACTGTGTATCTGAAGAAAAATTGAAAATGCAGCAAAAAACTCTTAAGAAAATGAATATCATTCAGTTTTATGATGAACACAAAAAAACCATTTGAGGCGAATAAAAATCTGTTGATAGTTGTTAGAAAGGACGATTTGCCTGAAATCAAAAGTAGAAAAAGCCCAGAGGGAAAACGCCAAACTCTTCCGAAAACAAAAATAGCGCCAGACGGTTAGTGTTCGTCTCAAAGAACGTTGTTGGAAGCGCCGGGAGTGGGATTTGAACCAGCGGCGAATGGAGATATCACCCGCAAAAACTCCTTTTTCTTTGTTTTCCTAAGTACAATATTCGTGCGATATGGGAAGACCTAGATTTTTTGAATCCCGTAGCTTCTAGCGCGCAAAGCTAATAAACCCTCGCTTTATCTCCAATTATCAAGTACCCGCTTTTATTGGAGGAACAACCATGCCTAAGGCTTGTTATGCAGAGGTTAATAAAAGAGTGGAAGAGGAACAGAAAAGAAGAAGAGCCGCTGTTAGGCCTGTAAATGAAAGGATTGTGAAGCTTAGGGAAGAGAGCGTTAGCACTGAAGTTAGATTATCTGTCGAGAGAGCAAAGCTCATAACCAAGTTTTGTAAAAGTGAAGCGGCTGAAGGAAAATCTATTCCTGTGAAACGTGCACTGGCGTTTAAATATTTGATGGAAAATGTCGCTCTACCTGTTGAGGATGGGCAGCTCATAGTGGGCATAAGAGGCACAGGACCGAAAGAAGTCCCTACTTATCCGGAGATATGCGTTCACACTCCGGAGGATTTAGAGGTTTTAAACTCAAGGAAAAATATGCCCTATAAAATAGACGAAGAAACTAGAGAACTGTACAAGAATGAAGTAATCCCTTTTTGGAAAGGCAAATCGCTGCAAGATAAAATGTTTAGTTATCTACCTCGGGAATGGAAAGATGCGTACGAGGCAGGTGTATGGACTGAGTTTATGGAGCAGAGAGCGCCAGGACACACTGCTGGAGGGGAAAGGGTCTTCAAGATGGGTGTTTTGAACATAAAGGAAAAAATCAAAGAGAAAATGAAGGAGTTAGATCAAAGAGATCCGGAGTACTATGATAAAATTGAAGAGCTAAAGGCAATGGACATCGTGGCAGATGCCATCATAATCTATGCGAGACGCTATGCTGATAAATTAGAAAGGATGGCAGAGGAAGAGAAGGATGCACGTAGAAAGAAAGAGCTAAAGCAAATGGCAGAGATATGTCGCTGGGTTCCTGCAAGTGCACCAAGGACATTTTGGGAAGCGCTTCAGCACTATTGGTTTATCCACGTTGGTATAACCTACGAAACAAATCCATGGGATTCATTCACTCCAGGACGTTTAGATCAGCATCTCTATCCGTTTTATAAGCGGGATATTGAAGAAGGGAGGCTGACGAAGAAAAAGGCAAAGGAATTTCTGGAGGTGTTTTGGATTAAATTTAATAACCAACCAGCACCCCCTAAAGTAGGCGTAACCTTGGAAGAAAGTTTTACGTACAACGACTTCTCCAAGATTAATATTGGGGGACTAAAGGAAAACGGCTATGACGCCGTCAATGAACTTTCATATTTAATCTTGGAAGTTTTAGGCGAGATGAGAACGATACAACCCAACGCGGCTGTCCTCATAAGCAATAAGAACCCAGACCGCTTCATCATAGAGGCTCTAAAAGTTGTGGCTCCAGGGTTCGGTGAACCACCCTTTTTCAATTTTGATGGCGCTTTACTTAAAATGATGAGACAGGGGAAATCCCTAGAAGACGCCCGCGAATGTGGGGTTAGCGGTTGCGTGGAAACAGGGGCCTTCGGAAAAGAGGCATACATCTTGACGGGATACTTAAACTTGCCAAAGATTTTAGAGATCACATTGAATAACGGTGTTGACCCCAGAACTGGGAAGAAGATAGGTGTAGAGACGGGGGACCCGAGAAACTTTACAACTTTTGAGGAACTATTTGAGGCGTTCGTAGAGCAGCTGAAGCACTTCATCGAGATGAAGACTGGTGGAAACGATATTGTAGAAGCACTGTATGCAAAATATTTGTCGGTACCGTTCTTGTCTCTCTGGATTGAAGAGTGTGTAGAAAAAGCGAAAGACTACAATGCCGGCGGAGCCAGATATAACACCAGCTATATCCAAGTCGTTGGATTAGGAACCCTTGCAGACTCTTTCGCATCTCTAAAATACAACGTATTTGAGAAAAAGCTCTTCGAAATGGACGATGTTCTTAACGCCTTAAGGAAGGATTACGAAGGATATGAAGCAATGAGGCAAGTTTTCCTGAACAAGACACCAAAATACGGAAATGATGACGATTATGTTGACGAGATTGCAAAGAGTACGGTTGACGTTACCGTTGAAATGATAGAGAGTCGTCCTCCAACGCCGGTAAGAAGGGCCTCGCGCAGGGCTTACTTCCTTCCAACCACAGTTCACGTATACTTTGGAAAAGTCGCTGGGGCGACTCCGGATGGAAGAAAAGCAGGTAAGCCTCTCTCTGAGGGAGTATCTCCAGTACAAGGAATGGACAGAAGAGGTATAGTTGCGGTTTTTAGATCGGTTGCAAAAATTGATTGGGACAAAACTGGCGGTGCACTGCTTAATCAAAAACTTACCCCGGATCTGCTGATTGGCGAGGAAAATGTCAAGAAAATGGCTCGGCTGATAAGGATATTCTTCATATTAGGAGGCCACCATGTTCAGTTCAACGTTGTAAGCGCTGAATTGCTTCGTGAAGCCCGAAAGCGTCCTCAAGACTTCCAGGACTTGATGATTAGGGTTGCTGGTTACAGTGATTACTTTGTGAATCTGCCAGGGGGACTCCAAGATGAGATAATCGCAAGAACTGAGCATAAAGAGATATAGCATTCTGTTTTTGTTATATTACTGAAAGCTTAAAGGCTAGTACAATGTCAAAAGGACACGTAAAGGGGCTCATATTTGACATTATGAGATATGCGATTCACGATGGCCCAGGAATCAGAACAACTGTCTTCTTGAAGGGATGTCCCTTGGAGTGTTGTTGGTGCCAAAATCCAGAGGGAATATCAAGTTCAATGGATCTCATGTATTTTGAGTATAAATGCATTCACTGTAGAACATGCGTTCATGTCTGTCCTGTAAGTGCTATAACCTTTGAAGGAGATAAGCATATCATCATTCGAGCCGCTTGCGTAAGATGTGGGGTCTGCGCCGAAGCATGTCCTGCAGGAGCTTTAAAGCTCGTCGGACATGAAATTAACGTAGAAGAGTTGATGAAGGAAATTGAAAAAGATGTTTTACTGTATGATTCTTCCGGAGGAGGGATCACTTTTTCAGGAGGAGAACCACTGTTTCAGCCATCGTTTCTGAGAGAAGCTTTAAGAGAATGTAGAAGGAGAGGTATTCACACGGCTTTGGACACCTGTGGACATACTTCGCCGAGCATGTTTGAATCACTTGCAAAGCACGTTGACCTGTTCCTCTATGACATAAAGCTTCTAGACGATGAAGAGCACCAGAAGTATACAGGAGTTTCAAACAAAGTGATCAAGAAAAACCTGAGAACCCTTGTAAAGAAAGGTAGGGGAAGGGATGTGATCATACGCTTTCCTGTAGTTCCTGGAATAACAGACACGGAAAAGAACGTCATCGAGATTTTGAGCTTTGTCTCCTGTCTGAATGGAATAAACGAAATCGACATACTGCCCTTCCACGACGTAAGTGAAAAATACAGTAGACTCGGGAAGAAATATGAAATGAAAACCCACACAGCTCCCTCCGAAGAGAAGCTGAAGTACATCAAAGAAAAGCTTGAAGGGATCGGATTATACGTCAAAGTCGGGGGGTAAAGCCTCTATATTAACCTCCCACCGCTGTGATGCTATGGTTGGTTCTGCTCGGTAACCGTGGTCTTCTTCGCCTTTTTTGGCGCTGTCTTTGTTAGGATAACCGCGG
>Ga0315310_10000815_pt1 | contig 19832 bp, 11 predicted proteins | sample TDP5_MG_FD_203630 | JGI IMG/M metagenome (GOLD analysis project Ga0315310, IMG submission 203630) | Freshwater sediment microbial communities from Lake Towuti, South Sulawesi, Indonesia - TDP5 | ecosystem: Environmental > Aquatic > Freshwater > Lake > Sediment | place: Indonesia: South Sulawesi... | reverse complement strand
TTCTGAATCTTTTTTCTCTCTGCGTTCTTTTCCCAGCTTTTCCAGTCATCGATGCTCTGCCAGGTGGTGATCACGATATAGTTATGGGGATCATCCAACGCCCTAAGCGTTTCGCCGGAGATGTAACCTTTTGACGGAACTGCTTTCGATCTCAATTCTCTTAAGAGTTTGGCAAAATCCGCTTCCTTTCCCTTCTTCACCTTCCGATCGATGACGATCCTGACGGCCATAGCTCTTCACCTCCTGCTTTTTTTAAGATGTTACCAATTCTCTTCGGAGATTTCAAGTAAAAATTATCTAATATTTTTTACTGGGCACTGCCAAACAGACTCTTCATGCGCATTAAAAGAGTGATATCGCCGACGACTGTATATTTCCCTTCCATGAAGGCTTGTTGTCCATCCATTTCTCCATTCGCGATGGCCAGCCAGATCTCAGAAGGAGTCTTGATGGTCAGGGTAGGAGAATCTACGCTTCCTTCATTATAGATGCATCTTCCATTTTCAATCAAAAAAAACCATTCGCCACTCTGTTTCCCAGTAACTTCAAATTGAATCTTTGCCTTGAGATCCCCTGCAGCCTGAGCCTTGAAGGTTGCTGCCATTCCCCTGAGAAGAAGTCTCATATCTTCTATCCTCCCTTGCACAGGCTTTCCCTGGGTGATCCCTTCAAGGTGGCTATCCCACCATAGGTTGGCCATTTCAGCCATCTCATCGGGTGAGACAAGAGGTTTCTGCATTTCAACCTCTGTCTCTTTTGAAACCCTTCCGTCCCGGACAACCTCAATTCCTGCCTGATAAGCTGCTTGCAGAACACCTTGAACCTTATCCTTCAATGCTTTTTGTTTTAATAGTTCACCAGCAGGCATTAGGAGTTCCCCGATAAGAGGCACCTGCCCAGTTCGTTCTAAATGGCGGAAGACATGACGGAGGCCGTCAAAGTGAGAAACCTCAGGGAATCCGCAGTTAGAGATAAGAACCATCTTTAGATTCCTTTCGTATCTCGGAAGATGCCTATAGGTCTCTCCCGTCTTCACCAGATGAGGATCAAGAAGCGGAAGGAGCCTTTCCTGAAAGGCCTTGAGAAGGGAGGTCATGTTAAAAATATAGAGAGGTGTTGCATAAACGATAATATCGCAATGACGGACCTTTTCTAAAAGGTCCGGCATGTCGTCCTTGAATACACATACTCCAGGAGTCTTTGTCCAGCAGGTGTAACATCCTATGCATGAATGAATATTTTTCTCTTTTAGGTAGATCGTTTCGGTTTCAGCCCCTTGACTCTGGGCACCTCTCAGGAATTCTTGAAGAAGGATTTCAGTATTACTTTCCTTCGGCCGTGGACTTCCTTGCACAGCTAAGATCTTTATCATTTTTTTCTCTCCTTTTTTGTTGAGGTCTTTTCCTTTTGCCTTCGTAGGAGGGTGAAAGAGTTCTCCCATTCTCATCAGTAAATTCATATCTCCCTTCACTTCGTAAAGCCCGTCCATCAGAGCTCGGGCCGGATTGATCTCTCGACGTGCGATCTTTAGCCAAATATCGGCTGGAGAGATGATTGTCAGGTTTGGAGAAAGCGACTCCCCTTCTCGGGCTCTACATTGCCCTTCTAAAATGGATAACACCATCTTTCCTCTCTCCTCACCAGAAAGGTCAAACTGGATCTCCGCCTTGAGATCACCAGCAGATGCAGAGTCAAAACCCAGAGGCATCCGCAAGATCAGTTCTTTGACTGTGTCTGGAAAGAGGGATGGATCAATAGCTTCGGAGGTGAACTGTCTCTTTAGATAGTAATTAGGGTAAAGCCTGACAGCAGGAAGGCCAATCCCTAAAATAATGACTAAAGGCAGGATGATGGAAAATAGTGGCTTTCCATGGCCTAGCCAGCACGATAGGAACGCGAGGAAGAAAATGCAACTCCAAAAATAGGTAAGATGGAGATTGATCGTTCGAAATTGAGGGGTATTCCAAACCCTCTCTGGGGTCATTTGCTTGGCGATTGCGAAGGTGAAGGGATCGTATCCGAATAATTGAGGAATCAGAGTTGTCAGAAAAAGGACGAAATAGAGAAATGCGGTGGAATTCTCTACAAAAATTGAGGAGACATGAGGAGGAGCGAAATATACCCATGCTGTTCCGACACCCAGAAAGCCAAGGAAGGCCTTTTCCAGATAGGTTGTATGATGGATAAGCTTCTTCGAGAGGATAAATTGAACCACCGCAAGGATTAGACCTAAGAGAGTGGCGAGTTTGGCCTGCCCTGCGGTGGCATCACCCACCCGTGCAATCACCTTAAACGTGATTATCGGAATGAAAGAGGTAATAAACAGAATTATTTTTACTTTCGAGTTCATATCCTCGTTCTCCTCTTCTTGTATTCACGAGCTTTCTCGTGTGGATTATTTTTGGATGAAGATTTTTCCCTATTAACGGCTTTTAATAATTTGTTGCACCATTCTGTAACCATTTCTGCATGCATCCGACCAAACTCCAATGTAAAGGCCCAATATCGGGCGTCATCAGAAGCACCGGTCAGAGACGCATAGCGTTGAATGACTGGTTTCACCTCCTGTTCATATTTTTTGAGTAAATGGGTATAGTATTCGCTCATTTTCTGGAGGTGATTAGAAAATTGATCCTTATCCATCTGGTGGCCAAAGAAAATTTTCAACATCATGGGATTCTTGCGTTGCGGAACCTCTGACGGCTCCTTCAACCATCGCCGAAATTCTCTTAATCCTTTGCCAGTGAGCTTGTATACCTTACGGCTTGGTTTTCCCTCCTGATGTTCAATCACTGCCGTGAGCCAACCTTTTTTTTCCATTTGATTCAATGTCCGATAGATCTGGGGGAGTGTTGCATTCCAAAAAAAGTAAATCGATTCTTTAAAAGCCTTCTTAAGTTGGTAACCTGTTGCTGGACGGTAATTGAGTAAACCCAATAAGGCATGCGGCAAAGACATGAGCCCCCTCCTTATAAAATTTATTATATATATAATTATGCACATATTAGCTTATGAACTGACTCTTGTCAAGCAAATTCTTTCATGTTGAAAATCTCTTGATCGAGGGATGAACCCAAGGGGAAAAGCCATAACGAAGAAGAGAATTCGGTTTTTGGTATCTAAATGAAGATTAATCACATTTCCATTGGCACAGGCTTTTGATGATGTTGAGACAGTGATGGAAATGTTCTTCCTTGAGAGGTGGGGGGAGAGATTAATGATACCCTTCCAGTTCACCGCGCGGGATGATCCATCGGAAATTTTCAGGCTCTAAGGTTTCGGGATGCCCGTCAATACGGATGGCAAGATGGCTGTTCTCTCTCGAGATGCCGAGGTCGAAGATCCTTTCGAGTTTCAAGAGCCGCCCTGCAATCTCTTCCCACTTTTGATCGTCGATCGGATGAACCGTGCAACTCTTGTACTGGGCCTCTTCTAATCTGCGATCGGGATCATAGAAAATAGCCTCGCCGGCAGAGGCGCCTGCCAGAATTTTGGCCCCCTTATAAGGGGAGTCCATTCGGTGAAGAATTCCATCGTATCCCCGAAAGAGCCCAAGCATGAGCACTGAACCTCCCATGAGGGCCTGGCAGAGATGTTCGTAGGCAGTGCCCACGATGTTTACCTGTAAACCAGGACCTGTCGGATCGCTTACCGCACAGACCCACCCCCGGTCTACTACGTTGCCGAGGATATTGAATGTTCCTCCCTTTGCAGAGTATCCTGTCACCTTGCCAGCATCGCCGTGAATCTCCAGAGTTCCAGAATGCATGACCATTCCCGTGAAGTTCTGGGCATGTCCGTGGACCCGCACCAGCGCGCCCATGTTGAATGCTCCGCAGTATTCGCCTGGGCTTCCCCAAACGTCAACCGTTGTATCCGCCGTTGGTCCAAAACCCATGCCCATACCAATACCTCGTTGGCCTCCCACTCTGTAAACGATGAATTTCCTCCATCCCGTTCGGTGGGCGTAATCGAGGAAACAGCTGAGCACGCGCAGATGGTCGATTCCTTCTGGCCGGAATCCCCTGGCATCCACGACAAGCACCTGGTTGATATTTTCCGGCTGTCCAAGTCCCCAAGCATCCCTGAAGGTCACGCGAACCATTTCTTTTTCACCGTGGATATGATCCAAAAGGGAGTTCATCTGCTCGTGTACAATATGAAAGAGCATCCCTCTATCCTTGCTCCCGATTTCCCAAGCAGGCAGATGGTCGTAGATTCGTGTCAGTTCTTCAATGGCCTTCACTTCTGACAACTTCTTTGTCATACCTTCTAATGCCTTCCTGAATTCACCGAATCCCCAAAAGGGCAGTCGAGCTTTAAAGAGCTCCGAAGGATTCGACCCGGAATCAACTTCCGTTCCAAAAGCCATAGTCGGGGGGATGGAGTCTTCAGAAGGAAATTTCCCATGGGGAACCTTGATGGGACGGCCAAATTTGTCAACGACCTCGTGGCCAGAGATCCTTCCCTTGTCGTCATAGAAGACCCTGCTCACCATGCCTGTTGTAACGGTGAAGGTGAGGGGAGGGACGGTGCTCCGCATCAATCCAAGACGATAAAGCTCCTCGACTCCTGCATCGCTTCCTTGCTTCTCAGAGCAGATGATCGAGATGAAGTTTTCTCCATCGTCGTAGAGCATGGCTACGTTGGGTCGAAGCAGGGAGGGATCGATAATATCCAGCCTTTCGATCACTCGGCGGTATGGATCGATTCTCCCGCAGAGGTATTGATAAGGACCATCGGGTGCACTTTCAAGCTCCACTTCCTGCACGCGTTCGAAGCGTTCCCTCACCTCGGGAGGCAACTGGGTAAGGCTCCATCCTGTTGTGGGCGAGAAAGATTCGACCAGAGCATCGAAGGGATAGCGGAGGTACTGGCTGAGCAGGTGAAGTTTGATGGATGCCACAGCTGTGTCGGTCTGGGCTAATGGTGTTAAGTTAAACTGAGAAACCCGGTTCCACATCGTGCGATAGTTGGTCGTCTCTCCATTATGGGTGAGAGCGGTGTGGAGTTCTGCAAAGGGATGGGCGTTCATCTGGTCCACGACCGAACCAGTGGCCAACCTTCGATGGATGACGTTCACCGGTGCCTCTGGAAGTTCCCAGGGGATCTTCTGACCATCGCTCTTCCAGCAGCCAGAGTTCTTCCCGCACGAGAGGATCGCTGCCTTCTTCTGTTGAATCTCCGCATAATTCTCCCGAGTAATTCTACGGGAGAGCCGGTAGATATATTCGTCTTCGGCATCCTGGAGAAATTCTATACTCTTTTTATAATTGTCTACAGTCAGATCTTGATAGCGGATCTGCCTGGGTGGCCAGACCGGGTCGATCATCAGATCCTTCTCAATAAACTGAAACAGCTCTTCTTTTCGAACCCGCACAAAGAACCTATAGACATCTCCTGGATCCTTCTCGCCAAAAAGCCTGAAATCCTCCTCTTCCCCGCTTTGACCGGCACGATAAGGGATACGGCATCGCTCAACATCACCGTCAAAGTTATCCACCCAGAGTCCGGTGAAATACTGGGAGTAGATTTGCTCCATGATACGCCGCCGTTGCCCCAGGACTTGCTGCCGGGCCTTTCTACGAATCTCTGTGACGCCCATATTGGGATGCTGGATAAGGATTTCCTGCTCCACTTGTGATTGGAGCACCCATTTGACCAATACATGGAGGGCATAATGATCCATGTGATGGGGATAGCAGCCTCCCTTCCAGACTCCAACCCCATCCATGCCTCGGTTCGCCATCCGATCGAGCATCAGATCCATGACATGACTCGGAATGAAGTGGTTGGAGACAATAGCAGCCACCCCGCAATCAGAGGGAGCAGGCTTCTGGGCTTGGAGGGCAGGCTCGGAGATTTCAGTTCGGCGCCGCCGCCGTTCCTTCACTCTCTCCTCGAGCAAGGACCATTCGATGAGGTCATACCGTCCTCGGAGTTCTCGAATGTCTTTCATTCCGAGACCGGCTAAGGCCCTAACTGTTTGGGCCTGCAGGATTGCGCGGAAGTTGATGATCTGTTGGGTATTGATTTCAACATGACGCAACAACTGCATCTTGGGCTCAATAGTCGAGATGCCACTGCGGCATCCTGACTCGCAGTTTCGGTCTCGAACGCAGCCGATGGCAACGAGGTCTGCGGTTCCGAGGATCACTCCATCAAGGCCCAAAGCGACCCCCTTGATCACATCACCCCACGTGCGGAATCCACCGCTCCCCATGAAGACGACATAATCCCTCAGACCATCGTCCATCAGTTTTTCGTGGCAGATGGGGATAGCATACTCCATATGCATTCCCATCTGGCCTTTGATGATGTCTGGAGCTGCACCTGTCCCACCCCGGGGTCCATCGAGCCATATCTCAATGGCCATCCCGTTATCCTTCGCAATTCGGGCGAGGCCGGAAAAGATGTACTCGATGTCAGGGGAGGGAGAAACCTTGATGCATATGGTGGTATGGCGATTGATCATTCGAACCGCATCAATGAAGGCCTTCACATCCTCAATGGAGTAGCAGTTATGAAAGGGGAAGGGAGAGATAAGGCTGATCCCCTCCTTAACCCCGCGCAGTCTGGAGACGAGCCCAAAGACTTTTCTCCCCAACAAGTGGCCACCTACCCCCTGCTTCGCTCCTTGACTGTAGGCGATCACGACTCGACGGCCTCGACGAATCGTATCTTTTGTGACTCCAAAAAGTCCGGTTTTGAGCTGGGTTGAGACAAAAGGTTCATCTTCGGCCGTAACGATCGGGACATATTGGATGGGCATAGAGGGCGAGTATTGCTGAAGGGCTTCCAACAGTCCTTTGTATTCATAAGATTCGTCCAAGTCCTGATGAATTCTTTTGATGATTTCCTCCAAAGGGATGAGTTTTCGCTCTTGCATGAGAGGGCTCAACAGGGCCACCTGTTGATCAGTCAAATCGAGGGGATTCCACCTTGAATCGAGAATGAAGATGGTAGGGTATCCTCCCTCACCGGTATCTACTTGGGTTACAAGGGCCCGTGAGGCCAGAACTCGGGCACGCCACGTTCCTGGACCGATCGACCCAACAGACATTCCGGCTCCCATGAAGGGGGTCCGCAGCTGCAATTCCGGAGAGAGCCGAAGGCCGGTCGATACTTCATCCAATCTTTCTTCAGGGATGGGGTCAGGGTTATTCTGAAATAGAACACGGATGTTGTCGAAACCATCTCCTAAGTTCCCATGCTCCTCCGCATGAGAAACGAGAAGGGTCTTCTGATCCCCACTGGCCATACGACCTACTGAGGCGATGAGGGAGGCGGGCCAGACGTGATCGCGGTCGAAAATGCGATAGCATGAGGTGCTCAGATTCACATTGTAGAATCGGTGCGGAAGCTGAGTGGGCTGAATCAAGCTCTTCAATTGCCTATATTTCCAGCCATAGCCATCGCCCTCCCTTTGAATCCGTGCCATGTTGCACTGATGGTTTCGCTTGAGGCGTTCCTCGTTTTTGAAATAGTCGTAGATCCTTTCCTCGAGATCGTCAAAGATGAGGAGCCGATTCTCTTCACCAACCGTCTTCCTAATCTCTTTGAAACCAGAGGCGCCCAAAACCTCAATGATCTGAATGTTCCAGATCCGAATCAGGTTGGAAATGCGCTTGACTAAGGTTGAAGTCTCATAAGGGATCGAGAGGTTTGCTCCCTTCAGAGATTTTTGCCGCGCCATGGGATCAGCCGTGAGGAGAACGGGCCAATCAATCTTAATCGCATTGGCGCCGCGTTGGATCGTCTTCTGGGCGTCTGCAGCAGAACGGATTCCGCCTGAAGCAAGAATGGAGAACCGGTGTCTCAGTTTCTGCTCCACCAAAAAGCGGTGGACCGCAGGAACCCCATCAGTGGTGGGGTAATATCCTTTTTCTTTATCGTAATCCGACGTCAAGCACAGGAGATCAAAGGGCGACTCGAAGAGCGAGGTGAGTCTCTTCTCGAAGGCTGGAGCGGGTCGAAGCTCTGAATCGATCTCATCCTTTTTTATATTGAGAACAGCGCACAGGGTGGGTGACCCAGAGAAGAGGCTCTTGATTTCATCCATTCGTTCCATCAGACCATTGTTCAATTCGATTTCGATTAAATCAGGAATTCGATGGGATAATCCTTCGGGCCCCTTTTCTCCGCTCAAGAGGTCCTCCATATTTCTGGCAGTCAATCGGAGAATCAGGCTATCGATTCTCTCTCCGATCATCGATCTGTAATACTCCATTTCTTCGAGCCGCAAGGTGAGGCGGGTTCCCATCTCTATGACGGCCTTAAGCATGGAGTCTATTAGAATTTCCCCTCCATCAATGGGCATGAGATCCAAGATCAGGGGGGTTTTCAGTCGAACCAGACGGGATGGAGGAGTTTCCAATCTCCCTCCATCGAAGGTCAGGTACTTCGGTCTTCGGCCGAGCTGAATGGCTATGGCATCGGCGGAGCTTTCATAGAGAAGGTTCTGCGCAGGACCCACGATATGGAAATGGCCAAAGCGGATACCATCATTTCCCGAGCCACGATGGGGATCTCCCTGCCCTGTTCCAGAGACAGGGATCTTTCCAGTCGTTGCTTCCAGATCGATACGGCTGACGACTTCGTTGTTCCAGTATGGATCATCCATGCTGAGATAGTCCGGATGCAGTTCCACGGAAGTAGCGGGTAGTCCAGCTGCAATCTGGGGGCACCGTTCGAGGCAGGCCCCACAGCCGCGACAGAGTGCTTCATCAGCAATCACAACCTTACGGGGATCTGACTCATCCCGCTTCCGTACGCTGTACATGCAGGCATCCACACAGATCCCACAATGAAGACAATATCCTTCGTCAATGAGAACACGGTACCTCGGGAAAGTCTGTCGCTCTTCGTGAACCTTCTGGTCGAAACCGGTCCGGATCACGTCGAGGAATCGTTGAAACTCAGAACTGGTTTCAACTTGTTGGACGAATTGCGTCACTTCCTGAATGGGGAAAGGGATGGTACGGGAAAGATACTTCTCCAGGTGATCAAAGAGTTCGCGATGTTTCAGATCCACCTGGCACTCTTCATCACAGCGGCCGCAGTGCATGCAGAAGTAAAGCGGCAGGACCTTGGACAATTCGAGCTTGTTTGTTTCAAGGGCTCGTTTGACGGTCAGCAGCTTTCCTCTCGCCGTGAACGTTTCGTCCCGAGTCGCTCTATAGACCGGGCATCGCGAAACGCAGCCCCCGCACTGAGCACAGGCGAGAATATCGTTAGCGATCTCTTCAAGCCCTTCCGGAACGACGGGAATACGACGCCGAAGCGCCTTCTCCGGGATGAGGGAGAAGAATTTGAACAGAAGCCACTGGGTTGCGGAGAGCTCGAGGTTAAAGATGTCGGAATGAAAAAGGATCTTCTGAAGGGGACCCAATCTTCCAGAGGCACTGAAGAACTTCCCTGGATTAAGGATGCCAACCGGATCTACTCTCTTCTTATAACGAATCAGCTGCTTCAGTTTCTCCTGGGGATAGAGGTGGCGCAAGAAAGGTGTGTTCCATATTCCCAGGCCATAGGGTTTCCCGCCGTAGAATTGAACAGCCAGTCTGACCATCATAGGAACGAGCAGCAGGTCAGCGTAGAAGATGGCGTTCCGATGGTCCGTGGTCAGTATGGCCAAGAAGAGGACTTGGTCGCGATTTACCAGGTGAGAGGTTGGGTAGAGCGTCAGACCCAAACGCTTCCCCCATTCACTGATCTCTTTATGGTAAGAAGCTGCCTGATCCAGAGAGAGCAGAACCTCTGTAGCCAGGAGAGAGGGGCCCAGATGTTTGATCGACATGGGAAGGAACCGTTGTTCCCAGAGGTAGTTAGCCGATGCTTCGTCTGCCGCTTGAATTCCGTTTTCAGCAAGATAGGCTTCCAATTCACGGACTTGTTTATTATCGGAAAAGGCAACCATGACCAGATTTTTGTCCTCAACGCAAAGCTTGCCGCCGGATTGCACCTTGAGGGCCTGGATGAACTCAGAATGGTAGACAGCGAGCTCCTCAGGATTGATCAAAGGATCATGGGAGAGCTTCTTCGCGAGGGCATAGGCAGCAGCCGGTTCTTCAAAGGGGATGATCATTGGATACCACCGGAGAGGTCTTCGGCCCACCTTGAGCGTTGCCTTCACAATGATCCCCATCTGCCCCTCGGTCGAGAGGAAGTAGTTGATCTCGGGGTCCTCTGCTGTGAGGTCTTTAGTCTTTGCATCGGGCGTGATCACTCGAATGGAGACCAATTGATTTTTGATCGGGCCGTAATGATACGTGCCGAATCCCATTCCCCCAGTGGCTATCCAACCCATGAGGGTTCCGCCCCTTCCAGAGGTCATCGTCAGAAGAGTTAACCCATGGCGTTCCAACTGCCGTCCTATATCGAGAAAACGGGCACCGGGTCCCACTGTCACCTGAAGGGCTTCAGGATTCGTCTCAATCGTGTCCATTAAACTGAGATCGATCAGTATTCCGCCACGGGTGGGAACTGCTCCGCCGTATCCCCATGTCCCGGCGCCTCGAACGGTTAATGGAATTTTGTGCTCACGGGCAATGGAAAAGATCTCCAGAAGATGTTCCTCAGTGGTGGGCTGAAGAATAAGATCGGGCAGACTTTTGAGCATCAGGTCGCGGATCAAGGGCGGGAGATTGACGTTTAGGTCATAACGGTAATATTCAAGCTTCTCTGGATCGTCTATGATTCTTAGGTCGGGATTCTTTTGTAAAAACCTTTGGAGAGATTTACTCCAGGTCAATTTAGTTCTCTTCTTATTCACTATGCTGATTAGCCTCTTTTTATCTTTGCAATTTCATGTATGATAAACATAACCCACGAATTGAAAGAACTCAACTTATAGCGAACGGTTAAAAAAGTAATCATTTACACCTTCGCCTGCATCCCCTCCCAATTGGGGAGGGGAGGTTTCCGGTCAATAAGAGCCAACAACAAGGGGGACGAAGATCACACTATAGGACAGGAAGATATTTATCCAATTCGAATTGAGAAACATGGGTCCGGTACTGATCCCATTCGATCTTTTTGTTCTCAATAAATTTTTGAAAGATGTGATCCCCCAATGTTTCCCTGACTAACTCGCTCTGCTCTGTCAATTGAATCGCTTCGAACAAATTTCCTGGAAGAGAGTCGATCCCGTGCCTTTTTCTCGCCTCCTCAGACATTTCATAAATGTCCTCTTCAACAGGGGGTGGAAGTTCATAACCCTTTTCAATTCCCTTTAAACCCGCGGCCAGCATCATGGCAAAAGCCAGATAGGGATTGCAAGCTGGGTCAGGTGATCGGAATTCAATCCGTGTTGCTTTCTCTTTCCCTGGCTTATACATGGGTACTCGGACAAGAGTAGACCGGTTCCGGCGAGCCCAGGAGATATAGACCGGTGCCTCATAGCCGGGCACGAGTCTCTTGTAAGAGTTGACCCATTGAGACGTGATGGAGGTGATCTCCTTAGAATGTTTTAAGATCCCGGCGATATAGGATTTGGCTGTCTTAGAGAGATGAAATTCATCTTTTGGATCGAAGAAGGCATTCTTATCACCTTTGAAAAGGGATTGATGGGTATGCATGCCACTTCCGTTCTGCCCGAAAATCGGTTTGGGCATAAAAGTCGCATATACCCCATGCTTCAGTGCAATCTCCTTGACAACAAGCCGATAGGTCATTGCATGGTCTGCCATGGTCAGGGCGTCGGTATAGCGAAGGTCGATCTCATGCTGACTGGGTGCTACCTCGTGGTGACTATATTCTACATGAATCCCCATAGCTTCCAAGGTCAAAATGGTTTCACGCCGAAGCTCGGTAGCAACATCAAGAGGAGTAAGATCGAAATAGCCCCCCCGATCCAACGTCTCCGGTTTTCCATTATTGGTTTTAAAATAGAAGTACTCCAGCTCAGGGCCCACATAGAAGGTGTAGCCGAGGTCTTGAGCCTTTTTGAGATTTCTTTTTAAAACCCACCGGGGATCACCTTTGTAAGGAGTTCCGTCGGGTTCATAAATATCTGCAAACATTCTGGCCACGGCATTCTCTCTTGGTCTCCAGGGAAGGATCTGAAAGGTCTTTGGATCAGGCTTGGCGATCATATCACTCTCATCAATGCGGGCATAACCCTGAATGGAGGAACCATCGAATCCCATTCCTTCCTCCATAGCACCTTCCAATTCATCGATGGTGATGGCAAAACCTTTCAAGAATCCGAGAACGTCCGTGAACCAAAGCCGAATAAATTTAACATCGTTCTCCTTCGCCTTCTTTAGTACATGCTCTTTGTCGTTATTCATTTTTCCCTCCTTTTGATTAATCATTCGCATTCAAAAAAAAGGCGTCTCTTTTTTACCTGTCGATGACAGGAGGAGACGCCTTTGTCTGCTTATTACCTGTCAATCAGAGGTAGAGACGCCCTCGTCCGGTTCAATACTGCTTTGTATTACAAAATTTAAGAGCAAATCTTATGCCATCGAACATAATTTTTGTGGATTTATTTCCACTTTATAATTTTTTGAAATCACTAAGCATAATTTGACATTGGAGAAACTTCCATATTTGGGAGGATGGGGGGACTTTCAAAATGATGACGGAATTCAAACACGATGTTTAAAATTAAACAGGGGATCCATAGCTTCTACCAAAAAAATTGACAATCCTCCCTCTTTTTCATAAATTGTTAAACAGGACAAATTGGAGGAGCGACAGGAGGCCTTATGGATATAGATAAGTTTTTGGAGTTGACAAAAAAGTTAGACAAGAAAAAGAAAGGAAAACAAGAGGAGTTAGAAAAGCTCAAAAGATTCTTCGAACGATTCCATCTTTTGAATCGGGCATACCTGGACAAAGAAACCTTCGGAAAGGCTCAAGACTCGATCTCGTCCATTGCTGAGACCATTGCCAACACGGTTCAATATCTGGATGCTGAGATTGCCCGGTTAAGAAGCAAACGGCTAAAGCTCCCCTTTGAAAATGTAACACTCGGTGAGATGCAGAAGGTCCAGAACAGAAATGAGATGATGCTGAAGGAGTATTTGGCAGGGTTTTCGAAATAAGATCATTCCCTTTTTATGAGATTTGGAGGAAGGTGAGATGAAGAAGATATTCTTAGTCCTAATCTTGGTTTTCTTGCAGTTAGAATTTGTTAGTGTAAGTTCGGGACAACCTGACAAAAAGACTCTTGCCAGGAAGATTATGGAGCAGTCTGGTATGAATGAACAGATGCGGCAAATCCCGCTTCTTTTATCGGCAGAATTATCTCAAGCAAAAGACAAGATTCCTCCGGAATTGTTGAGGGGTTTGGAACGGGAAATGGTGAAAATTTTTGATCCAGAAAAGATCTTAAAAGAAATTTCAAGACAGGTCGAAACCCGTTGTGATATAAAGGGCATGCAGGAGATCCTCATGTGGCTTGAATCGGATTTAGGAAAGAAGATTACAGCCCTTGAGAAGGATAGTACTACCCCTGAAGGGATGCGAGGGATAAAAGAATCCGCCGCTTTGTTTGAGAAAGCGCCGGCATCGAAGACGCGGCAGAACCTTTTGCAAAGGTTCATCGAGGCAAGCAATGCAGTAAAACTAATCGTCGATATGAAAATATCCATGGCCATTGCTATGTTAACGGCGATCAATTCGGCTTTGCCCGTAGAAAGGAGAACGGATATCGACATGATAAAAGAGCAGATCGAGGGACTACGCCCAAAAATTGAAGAGGAAGCCAGAAGAGCTGCGTTACAAGAGAGCCTTTACATTTACAGGACGTTAAAGGATGAAGAATTTCAGCGTTATGTCGAATTCTCTGAGTCTAAGAGCGGGAGACGCTATCATGAAGTTGCTTTTGAAGCATTCAAAGATACCATGCAAAGGGCTTCCTTGGATTTTGGAAAAGCGCTGGGGGATCTCTATAAAAAAATTAAGATCCAAAGGGGGATTTCGGGTAGGATTCTCGTGCATCTGAAAGGCGGCAAGACTTTAATATGGAATAACTATACGGAGAAGGACAATCGGTACTGCACATGGATTCTTGATGGTGAGTTTTGCATCAATAAAAATGATGTGTCCTCTATTGAATTAGAATAATAAAAGGGTCATTTTTAAAAATAGAGATAGCCTCACATATCCCTTTTTTCATTCCCCTCAAGGAATGATTTCTTATTGGGGTCTGGCGGACTAATTTTGATCATTCCTTCTCATTCCTATCAGTGCTTTCAGTGAGTCGAAGAGTTGACAAGCCGGGTCCTTTTTTCATAAATTTGTACGCAAGAAGGACTTGGCGCTGAGATTGCCCGGTTAAGAAGCAAACGGCTAAAGCTCCCCTTTGAAAATGTAACACTCGGTGAGATGCAGAAGGTCCAGAACAGAAATGAGATGATGCTGAAGGAATATTTGGGAGGATTTTCGAAATAGAACCAAAAAGGAGGAGGATATGAAGAAGCTTGTTATTATCCTGGCATTGATCTTCTTAGTGACTCCTAGTGCTTTCTCGGCAGGAGAGCCCCAGGAAGCCCTGATTGCGGATGCAAAGGCGGAAGGAAAGGCAACCTTCTACGCCAACATCACAGCGGTCGAGCCTATCATGGAGGCGTTCACCAAGAAATATGGCGTGAAAGGAGAGTATACGCGAATATCCACTGACAAATTTGTCGCCACCATTACCACGGAGCATGAAGCCGGAAAACTCTTGGCCGATGTTTTGCAGGCCCCCATACCCATCTTGGAAATATTGAAGGCAAAAGGCGTCTTGGCCTCATACAAATCGCCTGTAGCTGCCGGCTACCCTGAGTGGACGAGAAAGGACGATAAGATACAGATTTTTGGCATTGAATATGTTGCGCTGCTCTACAACAAAGAACTTGTCAAACCGGCGGATGTTCCCAAGAAGTACGAGGACCTGATGGATCCGAAATGGCGCGGGAAGATCGTCATGGCCAATCCCGCCTCCCACGCGACCACCATTTCCTGGCTCGTAGGTTTGAAGGAACAGGTCTTTTCGACGGAAGATGCGTGGATGAAGTTCGTCAAAGGACTGGCTGCGAACAAGCCGATGTTTGTCAGTTCCTTCGGTCCCACGCCTGCTCCCATTGAGAGTGGAGAAAAACTGATTGGCATTTCGATGCCCAAATACATCTTGACCAAAAGACCAGCCCCCTTAGATTGGGCCAGAGTTGGGCAGCCCCTGTTGGGGACACCCCGAGGGGTGGGCATCACCATTAAGGCCCCGCATCCCAACGCCGCCAAGCTATTCTTCGATTACTGGTTGTCTAAGGAGTCCGCGAAGATCCTTGCCGAAAAGGTGGGCGAGTACGTCCTCTACCCCGGTGTTTACCCTCCGATCAATGGGATCGAAAAAGCCAAGGTTCAGCCGATTCGGGAGCTCTCGGACGATGAAATCCGGCATTGGGCCGGCGAGTTCAAGAAGATCTTTTAAGTACCGTAATACCAATCCCTATTCGCGCTTGAAGCCCGAGATCCCTCGGGCTTCAAGCCTTGTGGATGTGATAGGATGGAGATTCGAATAAAGAATCTCAATAAGAATTATTTCTCCGAAGGCAAGACGATTACGGCGCTGTCAGATGTTGATCTGAGCATACCGGCTAACAAAATCTTCACACTTCTCGGTCCAAGCGGGTGTGGCAAAACGACGCTTCTCCGGTGCATCGTGGGATTAGAAATACCAGATTCCGGCGAGATCAGCATAGGGGATGAAATGGTATGGTCAAAAGACAGAGGGATCTTTGTCCCCCCTGAAAGAAGGGGCTTGAGCATGGTGTTTCAAACCTACGCGATTTGGCCCCACATGAATGTGTTCGATAATGTGGCGTATCCCCTGCAGGTCAGAAATGAGCCGAAAGATGAAATTAAAAGAAAGGTTGGAAAAACATTGCGGTTCGTGCAGCTCGAGGGATTCGAAAACCGTCCCGCCACGAAATTGAGCGGCGGACAACAACAGCGGGTTGCCTTAGCTAGGGCTTTGGCACCCGAGCCCAAGGTGATCCTGTTCGATGAGCCCTTAAGTAATCTTGATGCCAAGCTTAGAGAGGAGACGAGAAAAGAATTGCGGAGCTTTCTGACGAAGCTGAAGATCACGGCCGTATACGTGACCCATGACAGGATCGAAGCCTTGTCCCTGTCGGATGCCATCGCGGTGATGAGGGCCGGCCGAATCGTCGAAATCGGGTCTCCCAAAGACATCTATTTCGGGTCCGAGCAGCGGTTCGTGGTGGATTTCGTCGGTCGGACGAACCTCATCGAGGGAAAGGTGGTCAGTGTCGAGAACGATGCCACGCTGATCGGTACTGCCATTGGAACAATCGTCTGTCAAACGCAGATCGCGCCACCAGTGAAAAGTAACGTCACGGTTTCCATTCGACCGGAGTTCATCAAGGTGACGGCGGGAGAGTGTCGGGAAGAACGAAACACATTCCGAGGAAGGGTGGAATCCCTGGTGTTCGTCGGAGAGGCGTACGAAGGGGAGGTTAAGGTTGGAGAAACCCGCCTGATCACGAAGATCGCGCCGACCGCCAGCCTAAAGGAAGGGGATGAAATCAGTCTACACGTCGACCCGGATTACTGCTCGGTACTGTTGCGATGAATAGGTGGCGTGTCATGTACAAGATGAGAACCGCTCTGACGCCGAGCCTGATTGCAATTGTCGGGTCTCTGACGGTCTGCCCTGTTGTCATGCTCCTCCTCGGAAGCTGTTCTGAAGGCCTGGGAGCGTTTGGTACCTTCACGCTTGAGAAATACATCAAGTCATATACTGATCCTGCACTCATTGAGATCATCATTAGTACGGTCGTGTTCATCGTTGGCTCGGCACTTGTGGCCACGGCTCTGGCCCTGTTCATGGCCTACTTGAACACGAGGACCAATATCCCCTTCAAAGCCCTTTTCCAGATCATTTCTATCGTACCGATGATGATCCCCCATATCCTGTTCGCAGTCAGCTGGGCACTCCTCCTGAATCCTTCGAACGGTCTGATTAATCTCCTGCTGAAACAAATCTTCAACTTGCAGCATTCCCCTTTCAATATCTATTCCCTGCCCGGCATGATCCTGGTGGAGGGACTGCTCGATCTGCCTGTGTCGTACCTGATCATGGCACCGGCCATGTTCTCTTTTGACGTCTCCTTGGAAGAGTCTTCCAAGGTGTGCGGGAGTTCAAATCTCCGAACGCTCTTTAAAATCACCCTACCGGTTCTCAGGCCAGCCATCCTGGCCTCCATCACCCTTGTCGCCATCAGGAGCCTGGAGTCCTTCGCCGTGCCCTCGGTCCTTGGGATGCCTGGAAGGATATACCTGTTTTCGACCCATATCTACCGCATCATCGCGACCGGTTTTGCTGCAGACTACGGCATGGCAGCCGCTGTGGGCATGAGCGCATTGGCGGCATGCGTTACGCTTATTGTCCTTTACCGTCATCTTACCTCGGAAAGCGAGAAATACGTCACGATTTCCAGCAGAGGATACCGGCCTGCGCTGATCGATCTTCAGAAGGCCAAATATCCCCTCTTTGGTATCGTCGCCCTTCTTTCCTTCGTCTTGATCGTTCTGCCGGTCCTGGTTCTTCTGTACACCTCTCTGGTCCCCTATTCCATGGTGCCGAGCTTGAAAGCATTCGGCATGATGAGCTGGAAGCACTGGCTGGCCGTTCTGAAAGATCCCATCTCCCTCCTCTCATTAAAAAACAGCCTCTTCCTGGGGATTGTCGGTGCGACTCTCGGTGTTATTCTCACCCTCTTTGTCTCCTATACCATCGTCAAGGTGCGGACACCTGCCTCCGGAATTCTCGAATCCCTGAGCTTCCTTTCTTTCTCCTTTCCGGGGGTCGTCATCGGCGTAGGCTTCATGTGGCTCTTTGTCCGGACGCCACTTTATGCTACGATCGGATCCCTCCTGATCGGATACATCGCTACCTACCTTCCATACGGGATCAGACCTCTCACGAGCGCCTTCGTGCAAATCCACCGCGATCTGGAGGAATGCTCCAGGGTCTGTGGCGGGGGGACGTTTTATACACTGCGCAGGATCCTCGTCCCCCTACTGGTCCCAGGAATCGTATCAGCGTGGATTCTGATGGCCACCATGTTTGTGCGGGAACTGAGTGTCTCGGTCGTTCTTTCCCGACCGGGGACCGAAGTGCTGGCCGTCCAGATCCTCAGATTCGCTGAGGACGGCTTGTGGGGGAAACTCTCCGCACTGGGCATTCTGATGATTCTCGTATCCACGACCCTGGTGGTCCTGGCTTCTCTGTTAGGCGCAAAGTTGACGAAAGTACGGGAGGATGGATAGATCGCAGGCCAGCATGGTCAACCCGAGAAAAAAAGTCCTCCTTAAAGAAGGAGAGAAGGTTTTCATCACCTTTTCACCAAAGGATGTCGTTTCGATTCAGCTCAAGGAATGATCTTCTGGTGCTCTCGGGAATAGAACAACCGCCGTAGCGGAATGATACGGACGGAAGAATGAGGGGAATATGGGACTGAAGATCTTTCAAGTCGATGCATTCACGGACAAACCATTTACAGGGAACCCGGCCGGCGTTTGTATCTTAGCCGGACCGCGTGACGAAAAATGGATGCAGAATGTTGCCAGGGAGATGAATTTATCGGAGACGGCCTTCCTTTGTCGAAAAGAGGATCGGTTCGATCTTCGTTGGTTTACACCAGCCGTCGAAGTCGACCTTTGTGGTCATGCCACACTTGCGAGCGCCCATATCTTATGGGAAACAGGTGATCTGTGGCAAGAAGAAACGGCACGATTCCATACACGCAGCGGACTTCTGACGGCTGACCGTAAGGGAGAGTGGATTGAATTGAACTTCCCGGCTACTCCAGATGAGCCGGCAATTGCTCCGCCTGAACTTCTTAAGGCTTTGGGTGTCACACCAAAATACATGGGCAAGAGTCGATTCGACTACCTTTTGGAGGTGGACACAGAAGAGACCCTGAGAAGCCTGAAGCCAGATTTTACGACGTTGAAAAGAATTCAAATCCGGGGTGTCATTGTTACAAGTCTTTCTGCTGCTCCAGGGTTTGATTTCGTCTCTCGATTTTTTGCACCGGGAGCAGGGGTTGACGAAGATCCGGTTACAGGTTCTGCCCATTGCTGTCTTGGACCCTATTGGAGTAGACGGCTGAAGAAAGATGAATTTATTGCCTATCAGGCCTCAGCCCGCGGAGGCGTTTTGCGTGTTCGTGTAGGGGGCGAACGAGTCTATTTAGGCGGAAAGGCAGTGACTGTTCTGCGTGGGGAATGGGTGGACCATCCATGAGGAGCACACCCTCTCTAATGATTAGGAAAAATGGTCTCATCCGGGGAGAACATCGAGCGCCTTGGGAATGTACTTTTGCTAAAGAAGACAAGAACCAGTGCAAACCTGGTATTCCGCTGAAATCTGATCAGGAGTATTTTGAGATTCTCTGTTTATGTATTCTGCAAGCCGGTCTGGGTTGGGGAATGGTTAGGAAGAATTGGGCCAAATTGAAGCGGGGATTCTACGGCTTCGATGTTCAAAAGTTGGCAAAAGCAGAAGGCGATGAACTCATCAAAAGAGATGGGGTGATCAAGCACAAGAAGAAGGTTGAAGCCATCATAAAGAATGCTAAAGAATTTCAAAATATAAAGCGAGAGGAGGGGTCGTTCTCGGACTTCTTAAAAAGATTAAAGGAGAGGGAAGAGAAAGAAGCAATTCGAATATTGTCTGAGAAGTTGGCCCATCTGGGAAAATATAGTGCTGAATATTATCTTCACAGTGTAGGATATTGGCGTTGAGTATTAGGGAAAAACAATTTTGAGGAGGTAAACGATGGTCGATTATTTGAATAGAGAGGAACTGG
>Ga0315310_10000814_pt1 | contig 19842 bp, 22 predicted proteins | sample TDP5_MG_FD_203630 | JGI IMG/M metagenome (GOLD analysis project Ga0315310, IMG submission 203630) | Freshwater sediment microbial communities from Lake Towuti, South Sulawesi, Indonesia - TDP5 | ecosystem: Environmental > Aquatic > Freshwater > Lake > Sediment | place: Indonesia: South Sulawesi... | reverse complement strand
AAGGGTTGCGCCCCCACGCCGGCATGGCCGTAGTGGTCGTAGGCAGCACGCTTCTGCGGGTCAATCAGTACGCCGTAGGCTTCCGTCACCTCTTTGAAGCGTTCTTCGGCTTCCTGCTTGTTGTCGGGATTACGGTCGGGATGCCAGCGCAGCGCGGCACGACGATAGGCCTTCTTGATCTCTTCCTCAGATGCTTGGCGACCGACGCCCAGCACCTCGTAGTAATCACGCTTATTGTTAACCACCGGAGTATTCGCCTCTAATCGTCTTCCCTTTCCGGTTCCATGGCCGAGGTAGGCGGCGTGCCGGCTTCTACTGCCTCAGTTGCCCCGCGTGGGTGCACCGCTACCCTAACCAGGGCTGGGCGGAGGAGACGATCCTTGAAAGTGTAGCCGCGCTGCAATTCCGCGATAATCTCCTGGTCGCGGTAGTCGGTTGATTCGATCCTCTCCAGGGCATGATGCAGAAAGGGGTCGAAAATTTCACCCAGTGCTTTGACAGGTTTCAGCCCGCGCCGAGCAAGGGTATCAACAAGCTGCTTGTAGATTAGTTCCACGCCCTTGCGATACTCCTCGTTGTTGGGGTTCTCGACCGGAGCATTCAGGGCCCGCTCGAAAGCATCTAACACCGGCAGCAGAGCCAAGATAAGCTCAGCTTCGGCGTGCTGGCGGAATTCCTTCTGCTCACGCTCAACGCGCTTGCGGTAGTTTTCGAAGTCTGCTTGGCGGCGCACGAGCTGGTCGTGGAGGGCACTGCACTCGGCTTGGAGCTTGCTAAGCTGTTCTTCCACGCTGGGCGTCTCGACACTGGTTTCGCTGGCCGGCAGCCCTTCAGACGTCTGCTCAGAGTTGACCTTTTCCTCGTCCTTCATATGAGTGTCACTACTTTGGCCGCACGCATGCCCTAGTTCTCTTTCAGCACACGGCTGAACAGGCGGGCCACATAGTTGACCGCGGTGATGGCACGTGGATAGTCCATGCGGGTCGGGCCGAGAATTCCCAACGAACCGCAAGAACGCTCGCGGATTCCATAAGGAGCAGTAATCAGAGCAAAATGTTTGATGGCCGGCGATAAGCTCTCCAAGCCGATTATCACCCGCACCATCGGCTCCGGGCCTTCCAGAGTGGCGCGGAGCAGACGCACCAGCTTTTCTTTTTCTTCCAGCATGTGGAGGAGTGCGCTGAGCTCCTCCTGGTCGGCCTGGGTGGGCGCGTCCACTAGGTTAGCAGTACCTTCGACATAAACGTGGCCGGGCTCGTCCACCTGGCGCAAGCCTTGGCGACATAGGACCGCGGCATTGCGCACCAGACGCTCATAGCGCGCCCGAGCGGTTGCGGCACGCTGTTCTACCTCATGGCGGATAGCTGCGAGCGCCCAGCCAACAAAGTTATGATTAAGGTAAGCTGCGATGTCGTCCAGCTCTAGCTGAGAAAAGGGTTCGTGCACACTCACCAACTTATCCCACACCCAGCCGCTCCGCGTCACCACTACCACCAGAATACGCCGTGCGGCAACGCGCATAAAGCGGATTTGCTCTAGTACCGCCGTGGCCACCGGTGGGCAGACAACGATGCCGATGCCGTGCATCAGCTCAGAGAGCACATGCGAGGCTCGGGGTAGCATAGCCTCCGCATTGGCCCCTTCCGCTAGTAGCTGCGCGTCGATCCAGTCCCGATCCGCTGACGTTAGCTCCGCCCGACTCATGGCTTGCCGGGCGTAGAACTCATAGGCCTTTGCTGTGGGTACGCGGCCAGCAGAAGGGTGGGGCTGCTCCAGATAGCCCATTTGTTCGAGCTGGCTCATGATATTGCGGATAGTAGGTGCGGAGAACCGCCGGCATGGCTGCCCTGCCACGCTGGCTGAGGCTACTGGCTTGCCGGTGGCGATATAGAGGCGCACGATTGCCGCCAGAATTTCCTGGTTACGCTCCAAGAAGGCGGTACGTCCCATCCTGCCTGACCTCTCTAAGTCCTTACGACTGCGTCTGCTAGAAGCCGCAATTGATTCTAGCGGTTGGTGAAAAGAAGTGTCAAGGCGTCGTCCTGATCCGGTAGATTAGTATCAGTTGGTTTCCTTTCGCTGAGGTTTCCACTGCGCGAGGAACTATTGGGGAGTGAGGTAACCCACTTGAGCCGTTGCCAGGGGGGCAGCTCAGTGCCACCCCGGCACGCGCTGCTGACCGGAAACATTTTCCCCATGGCTGTCATCTAACTACTAGGACAGAGGTTGAGCTTGTCGGCCGCCAGGCTGAGTGGTAGCATAATGTAGAGGAGAATGTTATGAACCGCAGCGTGCGCCAGTTTTTGGCTTTCCTGCTGGCCTTGTCATTGCTGGCCCCGCCGGCAATGCTTGCGGGAGAGCAGAAAAAAGAACCTAAGAAGGACCCCGAGCAAATCGGGCAGCGTAAGGTAGGCGGGGGCTTGAACCTCTACTCGTTGGAAGCCGAAGTGCGCCTGGGGAAGCAGTTGGCGCAGATGATTGAGCGCAGCGCTAAGCTGGTTGACGACCCCGTCGTCACTGAATACGTTGACCGGGTGGCACAGAACCTAGTACGTAACTCCGATGCGCGCGTGCCTTTCACTGTCAAGGTCATCGATTCTGACGAAATCAATGCCTTCGCTCTGCCGGGTGGCTTCTTCTACATCAATTCCGGCTTGGTCCTGGCCGCGGATGAAGAAGCAGAAATGGCAGGAGTGATGGCGCATGAGATCGCCCACGTTACCGCCCGCCATGCCACTAAACAGCAGACCAAGGCCCAAATCATCAACTGGGCCATGATCCCGCTGATCATTTTCCTCCCCGGGGGTTGGGCTGGCTACGGCATTTACCAGGGCTTGAGTTACGGTATCCCGCTGGCCTTTCTGAAATTCTCCCGCGATTCTGAGCGCGAAGCTGACTTCCTGGGTTTGCAGTATATGTACAAGGCGGGCTACGACCCTACCGCCTTCATCAGCTTCTTCGAAAAGTTACTGGAGAAGGAGCGCAAGCGGCCGGGGTCCATCCCGAAAATCTTCTCCAGCCACCCGCCCACCAAGGAACGCGTTCAGCGAGCGCAGGAGGAAATTGCCGAAATCCTGCCAGCACGCCCGGAATACGTGGTTACCAGCTCCGAGTTCGACCGCGTCAAGCAGCGGCTGGCGTTGCTGATGGTGGGACGCACCCCGGAAGAAAAGGAAAAAAAGCCTACGTTGCGTAAGCGCGACCAGGAGAAAGACGACCAGGAAAAGAAAGAAGAAGATAAGCCCCCGGTGTTGAAGCGCCGACCCTAAGATTGGAATCAATAGAAAACATTTAGGGGGTAGCCTCACGCGACTGCCCCCAATCTTTTGCTCTCTGTTACTCGCTCAAGCCCAGCTTCCGCAGCTCTTCGGCATAATACTTGCGGTAGAGCGTCTCCCACTCCATGCTGCCTTCCGGGATCGTGCGCTTTTGGGATTCGATCTTCAACCGCGCTGCTTGCTCGATTTGCTCCTCTTCGCGTAACAGCTCTTGCAAGATACGCACAATTTCCAGCCGAATCGTGTTCCGGTCTTCGATGAATCCCACCGTCTCTGTCTCCACCAAGTTCTGGATGAGGCGGTGGGAGAGGTGGACAACTTTTTCTCGGCTCAGCTTCATCCCTACAAAATCACCTTCTCTCGCCGCACTAACTCGCTCTTGATGCGCTTGTACATCTCCTGGTAGGAGGCACCGCTACGGCGAATCTCATCGGCATACTGGTTCATAATCTCGCGCACCTTCTCATTGATACGATCCTCGACGCTCAGTTCATCCAGGAGGGTTTGGTGGATTTTAGCGGTGAGCTGTTCGGGGGTGGGAGTCTCAATAATTTCGGCGGCAATAAGCCGCCGCACAAGTTCCCGCGCCATGTAGACGACAAATTCGCGTTGCAGTCGCATCCTCTCCTAGCTCAACACTTTGCCTCGACGCAGCTAGTGTAGCGGGGACGTGATGGCACGTCAAGTTGCACCCTGCTTGCCGCCCTCACCCGACTGTGCTAGAAGGATAACAGCCTGCCTACCGCTGGCAGGTGAACACCGATGTTTCGCCAGCTCAAGAAGTTCCTCGTTGGTAGCCCGCTGGAAACTGCTTCCCTGCATGAACAGCGGCTAGCGAAGAAATCTGCCCTGGCGGTGCTTGGCTCCGACGTCATGTCCTCCACCGCCTACGCCACGGAGGAAGTTCTCCTTGCCCTCACCGCTGCCGCGGCTATCGGCGTCATTCTGCCTTACTCCTACGCGGTTCCCGTCGCTGCTGGCATCGTCGGCCTCGCGGCCATTGTGGCCGTCTCCTACGCGCAAACGCTGTACGCCTATCCGACCGGCGGCGGGGCCTACACGGTGGCCAAGGAGAATTTGGGTGTTACCCCCGGGCTGGTGGCCGGCAGCGCCCTCCTGATTGATTACGTGCTCACCGTTGCCGTCAGTATTGCTGCTGGCATCGCGGCCATAACGTCCGCAGTGCCAGTGTTGTACGAACACCGCGTGGCTTTGTGTCTGCTGGCTTTGCTCATCATCTTACTGGCGAATCTGCGCGGAGTGCGCGAGTCGGCCGCGCTGTTTGCCGGGCCGGTCTATCTGTTCATTTTTTCTGCCTCCCTGCTGGTGGTCAGCGGTTTGATTCGCTACGTCACTACAGGTGCCGCAGCCACTAGCTCGATGCCAGTGATAGAAACGCAAAGCGTAACTTGGAATTTTGCTGTGGTCTTCCTGCTGCTGCGCGCCTTCGCCTCCGGCTGCGCGGCCTTGACCGGAATTGAAGCCGTGGCCAACGGGGTGCGAATTTTTCGCCCGCCGGTATCGCGCAACGCCGCAATCACCCTGTACATCATGGTCACACTGCTCGGCACGCTCTTCCTAGGCAACACCGTGCTAGCTTACCTCTACGGAATCACTCCGCGCGAAGGGGAGACTGTGCTGTCTCAACTTGGTCGCACCGTCTTGGGCACCGGGCCGCTGTACTATGTGCTGCAAACGGCCACGATGGCCATCTTGGTGCTCGCTGCCAACACCAGCTTCGCGGACTTCCCTCGCCTGGCTTCTGTCCTGGCACAAGATCGCTTTCTACCGCGTCAACTCGCTAACCTGGGCGACCGCTTGGTCTTTTCCAATGGCATCTTGGTGTTGGGCGGTGCCGCCGGGCTACTCATCGTCATCTTCGATGCCAAAGTGCACAACCTCATCCCGCTTTATATGGTGGGTGTATTTCTGTCCTTTACTCTCTCCCAGAGCGGCATGGTGCAACACTGGCGGGCGGTGCGTGAGCCCGGGGCAGGCCGCCGTGCGATTGTGAATGCCGTGGGTGCGATCACTACCGGCGCAGTACTGGTCGTGGTTGCTATTGCAAAATTCAGCCAAGGCGCCTGGCTGCTGGTGGTGGCTATTCCCAGCTTAGTTTGGCTGTGCCGTCAGGTGCGCCAGCACTACTATCTAGTGGGGCGGGAATTGTCGCTAGCTGACTATGAGAAGCCCGAGCCGCGTAAGCATCTAGCGGTAGTGCCAGTGGCGGGAACGAGCCGGGTGGTGCTCCCGGCCATCGAGTATGCGCGTGCTATCGCCCAGGATGTGATTGCGGTGACTGTGAACGCGAGCAACCAGGACCGGGAACAATTACAGGCACACTGGCACGCCTGGGTGCCGGATGTGCCCCTAGTAGTATTGGAATCACCCTACCGCTCGATTCTGCGGCCATTGATCCGCTTTATCGAAGAGGTAGATAGCTGGCGCGAGGACGACATTGTCACCGTAGTGTTGCCCGAATTTGTCCCTAGACGCTGGTGGCACTACTTCTTGCACAACCAGACCAGCCTGATGATTCGGGCAGCGTTATACTTCAAGCCGAAGATTGTCGTCACTAGCGTGCCGCACCATCTACGGCGCTAACAGGAGAAGCTCAACTCGTGGAACTAAGCCCTGAGCGCAAACGTAGCATTCGCGCTCGCATCGCGCCCTTGCTGGCCGAATTCGACTCGGAAATCGCTTTGATTGAACTCATCCTCGACTCCAGCAAGCAGCACTTAGGCGTGGTGGTGCAGAAGGGTGAGTGGCCAGCGATGCTGCGCTTGGATTGGTTGCGCTACGTGAGTATGCCGGAGGCAGAGCTGCGCGAAACTTTGCTCACGCAGTTGCGCGCCAAGGGACTCTTGGCAAACCGCAGCCTTGGGAGCAAACGCCAGTCGTGATAGAATTAGCTTTCCGGTGGGCGGTTAGCTCAGTGGTAGAGCATCCCGTTTACACCGGGAAGGTCGTCCGTTCGAATCGGACATCGCCCACCAGCAGCCATAAAGCGCGGGGCTGTAGTTCAGTCGGTTAGAACGCCTGCCTGTCACGCAGGAGGTCGCGGGTTCGAGTCCCGTCAGCCCCGCCAATTATCTCATTGTAGGCGTTGAGGTTCCTCATCCTGCGTGTTTTCTCCCACCACAAACTTGGGAACAAAATGCGCTCCAACTTGGCCACTGCTTTGCGCTGTGCGTCTATCGGAGCGTGGGTGTAAATCTCCAGCGTGGTCGCCATGCGTGAATGACCTAGCTGGGCCTGAGCGACCTTCCGCGGGATGCCGAGCACGTAGAGAAGGGTGCTATGGGTGTGCCGGAGCGTGTGCCAGGCAATGGGCTTGAGCCTGGCGACTTGGCAGGCTACCTTCAGCTTCCGCTTCCACACGTTGTCGGCGCTCAGCGGAGTTCCCTTCCGCGTAGCAAACACTAAGGCCTCCGGCGAGGTATCAATGGAGCGTGAGCGATGAGCAAGTAGCTCACCTCTGGGGTGAGCGCAACAAGGTAGCGCCCTCTAGTATCGATGTGGCTTTTGTCCCACGATTTGCTCGCGAGCTACACCAGTTCGCGTCGGAAAGGGGCCTCCCCATGGGAGCATGGTACCGGATTACATGAATTGCCTTGGCTTTGGGCTGCCTAGTCGGCTGAGGGTCCGGCGTCTAGCGCCGAAGCACGGCAGCGCTGACCCTTGCCATGATGCTTTGGGTCGGGACGAGCTCGCATGAGCAGTAGGGAGTACATTGCAGTTTCGGATGCCCGAACTAACCTCAAACGTCACCTATTTTCCTGACGTGCAATAAAATGTTCTGTTGCATTCGGTGACTCGCCCGCCTTGGCAAGACAAGTAGTTAGTTGCCCCCTTAGCCCCACTGCCTCTGCGTGTAGTGTTGCATTTCATGGATTCGGCACTGCGTAGAGACGCCCCGTGAGCTTCCCTTAGAATCCGTTCAAACATGTTAGGGAATCCTAAGCCTATCTGCCTAGAGCGGACTTAACGGCGCAATTCGTTCGTACCCAATCGACCCGTGCCAGCGGTAGTCGCGCTCGAAGACCGTAGGCAGTGTGGTAGTGCAGCCACTCACCGCGAATCACGCACGAGTAGACGGCATACTCTATCCCGTCCTTCAATGCCAAGGCGTACTGCGGTGCACCTGACTCGTGTCTCTCCTGAAGCCGTTCACGTGAACGTCCCGGCGAAGGTTCATCGCGGGAGAGCGGCCCCAGGATTTGGTCAAGGACCGTGGGCACGTCCGTAATGATTAGGGTATTGGTACGCTCATCCACGGCGATTTCCCCACGCGGCGAGAGGAAGCGGCGAAGAATCTGAGCCGCATCGGCAGCGCGGGCATAGCTAAGGGTATACATAACAGTTCGTAGCGGCACTGCTGCCTGAACTGCCACCGCTAACTCCCGACGAACTTCCTGCTCCTGCTTGGCGGTAGCTCGGGTCATCACCCGCAGCACGTTACCTTCGAGTTCCCTTTCCAGGCCGTGATTTTTGAGCACGACGTCCAGCGCCTGATCCCAAGGAACGTCAATCAAGACCAGCGTCAAGGTTCCGCGAACGGCGGGATCGACTACGATGTTCAGCCCGCTGATTTCGTGGATCAATCGAAAGAAGTCATGCAGGTCAACGTCTTTGAGGTTGAGCGAGACCGGCTGGCCAGTATAGCGCTGCGGTGGTTCCTGCGCTGCGAGAGCTGCCACCACCAGTAGCGCAGTCACTAGAAGAGGTATCTTGTGCAACTCCATCCTTACCCTTCTTTCTGCTCTTGTATATTACAACTTTGGCCGTGCTGCTTGTGTTTGATTCTCGCCAGCATCGCGGAGTTTCGAGCGGGAGTTGATCCGTGAGCGTGTGTGTTCGCGCTTGGCTGCGGCCAAGGCCAAAGGCAGGCGTCTAGGCAGGCCGAAGGTTGCCGTGGACACTGCCAGAGTTGGCCGGCTGCGTGCTAGCGGCCATTCCTAGCCGGAGATCGCCCGCATCTTAGGAGTGAGCCAAGGCACGGTCTGGCCGGCCTTCCAGAGCCTTCCCAAAACCCCCAGCGCGCAGGGCCAAGAAGCTATTCTGTAACCGATTGTTTTCACGCTGGCGCTAGCCGGGGCAATTTCCTTCCCACAAAGAATTGGTTTTTGGCATGCGCTGACTGCACCAGCGCGGCAGCCTAGAAGGAGACTCGTCTGGGGTGCGTTGACTTGCCTGCGGGCGCGGCCTAGGATGGCCTAGCAGAATGGGAGCAAAGGGGAGCCGTCAGCCATGACCGGCAAGGAACTCACGCAAGCATACACTCGTCGCGAATTCTTGGCTAGCGCAGCCCGGATAACCGGGACTCTGGCCGTGGGGTCACTGGTCGCGCCTGAGCCACTCGGAGCTGTGAGCCAACAGGTTCCCCGGCGGGTCCTTGGCCGCACAGAAAGAGAAGTTTCAATTGTGGGCCTGGGTCTGGGGCCGTTAGGCATCGCCGGCTACTCCTGTGCAGAATTGCAGGCCGTCGTGCGTGCAGCCCTGCAGGAGGGAATCAACTACTTTGATGTGCAGCCAGACTACGGAGAGTCCGAACGCTATCTCGCTCCCCTCCTCGAGGGACATCGAGAGGACATCTTCGTAGTCACGAAGACATGGGAACAATCGAAGAAGGAAGCTCTCGCCTCAATCGAGGAGAGTGCTCGGCGCATGCGAGTCGAGTACATCGACGCGGTCCTTCTCAACATGATAGTTCTCTTCGATCTTGAACGTCTCTTCACCCCCGACGGTGCGCTGGCGGCGTTGCAGGAGGCCAGAAAGGAAGGATGGGTGCGCTTCCTGGGAGTGAGCGCACACATGGGGGTCGACACGCTGGCGCAAGTGGTGGATAGCGGCGAGTTCGACATCGTGATGCCGGTAGTCAACTTTGTCGACCGACACACCTACAACTTCGAGGAAAAAGTGCTGCCCGTGGCGCTAAAGCATCAGGTCGGTGTGGCCGCTATGAAGGTACTGGGTGGAGCGGTGGATCTCGACTACAGCACGCCACAACAACGAGCGCTGCTGGATCCGGAGGCCCACGAAACCGCCATCCATTACGCACTGAGCATGCCGGGCGTGTGCACTGCGGTCATCGGCTGCAAGAGTATCCAAGAGGTGCGCCGGGCGGCACAGGCAGCGCGCCGTTTCCGCACCATGGATAGCGTTGCTTTGCAAGCTCTCTCCGCGCGTGGCCGGCAGTTGGCCGCCGAATGGGGAGAACACCTCGGGCCGGTGTAAATTCTTTCTGGGTCGAGTCTAGCCCCGTTTGACGTGGTTCCCTGCTGCGCCGCATGAACTTCCCGGAGTAGACCGCCACGTTGACTTGCCTGCGGGCGCGCACTAAATTATCCTGCAACTTCCTAGAATTAGCGCAAGGAGCTGGACGCCACACATGAGTGCGAAAAACATAGCTCTGATCAGCCTAAAAGTGATCCTACTGACAATCATCCTCTTCATCGTGTTTGCCATAGCATCCCAACTTTTCCTCCGGCCTTTCGCTGCGACGCCAAGCTCGCAGGAGGAGGGACCCCAACTGGCTCCCGCGCAACAACTTGGCACCTTGATGGCAACGGTGCTGCTGGCTTGTTTCCTGCAAACCGTTGCCTTGAGCTACCCCATCCTCCGGTCCCGCTGGGCGGGCTGGCGATTAGTTGTGACCGTCTTCTTTGTCTATTACGGCACCGCGACGGTTATGGGTCAGATCGAATCTGCTGTCTATCTCCGGCACCGACTCCCAACCGGTATGCTGTCCAACCTCTTTCTGATGGGCGCTTTCACGGCAGCGGTTTTCTCTCCCCTAGCTATTCTCATCTTGGGCAGGAGAAAACCCGAGCCCCCAACGGAGGAAAGAAACCTGCGATTGGTTATGCCTGCTGGTGAGTGGGTTTTGAAGATCATGGCAACGGCGGTGGTCTATGTCGTCCTGTATTACACTTTCGGCTACTTCATTGCTTGGAAGAATCCGGCAGTCCGTGAGTACTATGGGGGCACCGATCCCGGCAATTTCTTCGCACAGATGAGCATGGTGATGCAGACCACCCCCTGGATGATTCCGTTCCAGGTATTCCGAGGTATGCTGTGGACTGCATTGGCGCTGCCTGTGGTCCGGATGATGAAGGGGGCTTGGTGGGAAGCGGGACTAGGCGTCGCGCTACTGTTCACGGCTCCTTTGGTCCAGCTTTTGTTCCCGAACCCGCTCATGCCCGAAACGGTCCGGATGACACACATCGTCGAGATCGCGCCATACCAATTCATTTTCGGGTGGTTCGTGGTCTGGTTGTTTCTTTGTTTTGGCACCCGCAAGGCTAGTCTTTCGTAAGGCCTCCTACTCAACGATGACTTGATGTTCTGATCCCCGTTTCCAATCCCTCCTCCGCCGCATGAACTTCCCGCGGAAGAAGCGTCGAGCTAGTAGACGGCGACAGGCCAGAAATGTCCGCGAGTTAAGCCCGGGCCGGGCTCGAACCGGTAAGTCCCTGGCGGGACACGGGGCCTTGGGGGTGGGAGGCCTCTGCGTCTTCCGTTTCCGCCGCTCCCGGGCAATCCTTGCTTATGCAAAGTGCGTGCCAAGTTGAGGATTTTTTCAGGAGTTTAAGTGCAAAAATCGTAGCGGCTTGGCAACCACGCTTGAGTTACCACACGAACAGCCTTTCTGCAAAGAACAACCTGTGCATCAACTGTGCACGAGCGTTCCTCTTGGGAGAACAAAGGCCCTTAGTTGCAGTTGACGACGTAACCGCGCGTCGATTGGCAGTCCCATCATCCGCTGCGCCGCATGAACTTGCCGGGGTAGGCGCATTCTGCCTTGCCAAGAGGGTCTTCCCAACTTTGCCTACATTTCACTGATTTTGTGTGGTGGTGTTGTTTCGAGCAGGTCGTCACAAGATAAGGGAATCGCGGCTGTCATGGGCGACAGTTTTGGTAGACTCTAGCACCTTAGGGACAAGATAACTGCGGGCGTAAGCAAGATGAGTGCTTCGCGACTGCTAATACATCTCGTTATAGGCATGAGCCTGATCTTTTTCGGATGGGGCTTCGATGACATCCGCGGGTTCTTTGCCCACCCCCGGCGCGTGCAGGCCTCTTGGTGATGGCCCTGGTCGGTGTCGTCTTGGCGCTGGTGTGGCGCCTAGAGGTGCAGCCCTTTCGCAAAGGCAAGCGGGCGGATGGCCGCCAGCGCTGGGCACTGGCGGCTATCTTCGCCGCTGCGCTCTTCCTGATCTGGTTCCTTCCGTATAGCGATCGCCCGGCTTTGCTGACCTTCGCGGATGCCGCCGCACTCCGATACGCCGGCTTGGTACTCCACACAAGCGGGAGCGCATTGGGCTTAGTGGCGCTACGAACGCTCGGTAAACAGTACAGTGCTTACGTAACCGTGCAGGAGGATCACCAGCCGGTGCGGACCGGAATCTACAGTGTCATCCGACACCCGATCTACTTGCGCGCGATTCTAGTATCGGTTGGGCTGCCGCTGGTATTCCGAAGTTGGCTCGGGTTGCCCCTTGTAGTCTTGGTCACGTCATGGCTGGTTCTACGGATTCGGCAGGAAGAAAAGCTGCTGGCTGAACACTTCGGGGCCGAATTTGAAGCCTACCGCCGTCGGACCTGGCGACTGCTCCCATATGTCTACTAGCATGTACGTTACTCACCGCCTAGTGTGAGCAGTCCGTCACTACGCTGCATGAACTTCCCGGAGTAAGCCGCGCTGGCCCCGCCGGGAGGCTCTCCCACGGATTGCCTAGTTCACTTAGAAAATTACTTTCCCGATTGCCAGTCACCCTCCTTGGCGTTAGATTCCAACCCGCGCGCAAATTCTAGTTCCATTTCTTTCGCTGCACGCCCGACTTCCAGCAGAGGGCCTAATCCAAGCTGGAGAGCGCTCCTATGAAAAAATTGTGGATTCTTATCGTGGTACTGATCGCTGCAGTGGTTGTGCTAGGGGTACTACTCATGGGCCGGAGGATAGACGTTGAGGCTGCCCGGGCGGCGCTGCTCGAAGCAGATGCCGAATGGTCGAAGGCAGCAGCGGCAAAGGATGTTGAGCGTTATCTTTCCTTTCTGACCGACGATGCCGCAGTCCTCCCACCCAACGCGCCTATCCTGACGGGGAAGGATGCAATCCGCAAGGGGAATGTTGAGCTCTCTGCGGCGCCGGGCCTTGCCATCAGTTGGCAGCCAAGCCAGGCAGAAGTCTCCCGCGCGGGCGATCTCGGTTACACACGCGGCAGCGCCGAGCTGACAATGAACGACCCCAAAGGCAACCCGGTAACCGACCGGCTCAAGTATGTGACGGTCTGGAAGAAACAGCCCGACGGCACCTGGAAAGTCGTGGCCGACATCTTTAACTCAGACTTGCCGCTACCGGCAATTGGCACTTGGCCGACACCAGAGAAGCCGGGAACGAAGAAGTAGCGGCGTTGAAAAGGAGACGCATAGGGCCAAGAAGCTACGCTGTAACTGATTGTTTTCACGCTGGCGCTAGCGGAGCAATTTCCTTTCTACAGACAGGTGTTTTCGGTGTTAGAGTTCTTGATTGGTAGTACAATGCTCCAAACTTTCCGGGAGGGCGCGCTATATGTTTGACCTGTGGCGCTTAGAGCGAGAACACAAAAAGCTAGAGCAAAAATTTCGCCCGTTGCTTGCTCAGGCAAAGAAGCAGAAGAATGCGGACAAATATGAGGTCCTTCTGTATGAATGGCTGTCTGAGAAAGAGCTAATCGAGGATGCTCTTAATTCACTAACTACGTGGAAACTTATTCGTAAGGCAAGCAAACTAGACCTCCCCATCCCGCCTCATAGCGATGGGGAAATGTGGCAACCGAGCCCTGCCACCCGCCTCCCACATCTTAGTGCCAAAGGGAGAAATGAGCTGCGGGCTCTTATTCGCGCGGAGAGACGTGCGCGATATGCAGAATGGGCAACTTGGATTCCCTTGCTCATTGGACTAATAGGTGCCGTCACGGGGTTGCTAGCCGTACTGCTTTCTCTCTTGTGAGAATGATAGGGGACGCACTTTCAGGAGCTGCCTGCCGCCGCCCCCTACGCCTGCGGCTGAAGCGCATCCAGGAGAAGATCGCCTCAGTCGAAGCGGGAAGTGGCGTTCTAGAGATCGGTGAGCCCCAAAGCCGGGCAACCGAATAGAAAGCGTCTAGCGGAGGCGAAATGCGCCTGAAACATTTCCTTCTGTTTCTCGTCGTTTTTCCTTTTGCTGCAACTTGTGCTGCACAAACCTATGAGTACCAGACTGAAGTTTTTGGCTCTGTTGGCATGAGTCGCCTTATGGACGACGACGGGAAGCTGGCCGACGGAGCCAATTTCGGTGGCGGCATTGGGTTTCGACCTTTCTCTCGCCTTGGTTTTGAATTCGAAGTCAATGGCATGCATTATAAGAAACGACCATGGTACGGCGGCCTGGGCTTTGTTGAGCGCACACCAATCTATTTCACCGGGAACATCGTTTACCATTTTTCTACAGAGCGCCATCAGCCCTACGTCTTAGCTGGTGTGGGAATACTGCGGTACGACAGTACAACAGTATGGCAGGGTGTGCCAGGAGGCCCAGTGGAAATCTGGGAGGGTACGGACATTGGCCCAGCCTTTAGTTTCGGCGTGGGCTTCAAGGCATTCTTGACCAAGAAGCTTTCTCTGCGGCCTGAGTTCAGACTCGTTGAGTGTTGGGAACTCGACGTGCTCTTGGCTGAGCCTCCTGTCAGCCTATTTCGCGCCTCCATAGCTTTGGGCTATCACTGGTAGTTAGAATTGCGCCCACCTTGGCGACTCCAAGAAGGAAGGGCACAGGGACCGCAGCCAGCCTAGGTATCGTCGCGAATGATAGCCCTTTTCCTACAAGCCCCGGCCTCCGTTCCTTGCGGGAGCGACTGGCTCACTCGCGCGAGGTACCCGTAGGAATGGAAGCGAAACTGCCTAGGATGCGATGGCACACTTCACCAGCTCAGACTCTGTGGCTCATAGCCAAGAAGGCGGCCCCGGGTCTACCGCTTTAACCAGAACTGAAAGGGCGGCCGGAATGAGCGCAGTTTGCTGCCATTACCCTGCTTCACTTGACAACCCGCAGCAACTGACAGCACACTAACGAAGGAACGAGGAGGGACTTCGATGCGTAGCGTGCTAATTTTACTTCTAAGTATGCTACTGGCGGTATCACCATTGTTCGCTGCCAGCAAGGAAGAAGAAAGGCTGGCGAATTGCGCCACAGTGGTGGAAGAAATCCTGAACATTCCTGACGCTATTCCGCGGGAGCTGATGGACAAGGCTGAGTGTGTAGTAGTCATCCCTTCGGTGAAAAAGTTTGCCATCGGCTTTGGCGGCAGCTACGGCCGTGGGGCGATGGTCTGTCGCACCGGAGAGAAATTCACCGGGGCCTGGGGACCGCCAGCGATGTACCGCTTGGAAGGCGGCAACATCGGCTTTCAACTCGGTGGGCAAGCCACTGATTTTCTGCTCTTGGTGATGAATCCGAAGGGTGCCAATTCGCTCCTGGGGAGCAAGGTCAAGCTAGGCGCTGACGCGGCGGCTGTGGCTGGCCCCAAGGGTCGCGCTGCGATGGCAGCCACCGACGCCTATATGCGCGCCGAAATCCTCAGTTACTCCCGTTCCCGCGGACTGTTCGCTGGGGTTTCCCTAGAAGGTTCCACTCTGCGCCCGGATAACAAAGCAAACCAGAAAATCTACGGCCGCAAGATAAGCGCGCGGGAGATTGTGCTCGACGCCGGGCTTCCCGTGCCCGCAGCCGGTCGCTCCTTGGTGAGCCTGTTGCAGAAAGCCTCGCCTCGCAACCGATCCGAGTAAGTAGCCGCTCAAGAAGATTGCTGCTTCGGCTGGAAGCTTCCAAACGGGTCAGTGCAACGGGTACGCTCTCTGCGGGAGCGGCTGGCTCAGTTGCGGGAGTCGGCGGCGGGGATTGGAACGGAACTGCGCGGGAGGCGGGAGCGGTTCTCGCAGGTTCAACCGCTACCTCGCAGAGTCGAGAAGCCACTCTGCGGATGATTCTCTGCAAGCTACCCCTCCCAGGTAATCTCCTTCCCACAAGGTTTAGTTTTGCGAGAGCCTCTGGGAATGGGCACCCCACGGGGAGGGGGAAGCTGAAGCGGTTGCCTTTACCGACCCACACTAGGGAATCGTGTTGCGGATTATGTCGTAGATAACGGCTGTCTTCTCGTTCATCAGGATCACGTTGCCGCCGATGACCACGCGGCGATAGCCGGTGGGTAGCCTGCGCAACTGTCGCTCGAGTTCAACGGGTAGCGGCTGGATTTTCTTCTGCAAGCCTGGTGGCAGCTTGCCGCGCTCGCACAACTGCTTCTCCAGTCCCGGCGGCAGGCGGTCGCGCTTGGCGAGACCCGGCGGCAAGCCAGTGCGATGATCGCGGAACCAATTCTTCACCACCACGCGTTCCTCTTCGGTGAAGACCACTTCGGCTGGCGGTAGAACTTCGCGAATTTTCTCACCGGCTGTCTTTTCCTTGGCCCCCTGGCCGACCTTCTGGGCGAGTGCCAAGCCGCCGCTTAACGCCAAGGGCATTGCCAAGCACGCAGCGATAACCAACCTACGCTTCATGAACCTCTCCTTTCCGATAACCCCCTTTGCCGACTTTACTAGGGCGACCGACGAATACAATAGGCTATTCGTCCTAGAACCGATACTCCACTTTCCGTGAATTAATCAAAGAAATCGAAGTCGCGCGGGAGCTGCTGGAGGAAACCTTGCGGCTATTCCACATAGTAGGGCTGCAGACGAACCGAGGAACAAGAGAAAAAAGAAAAGCGTAAGTAGGGGCAGGAGTGCAATTGGAAGTAGGTTCAGGTTCCAGGCAAGAAAGAGGAGGTTCGGGGGAAACATGAATACTCTTGAGACATCCAGAGAAACTACAAGAAAGATAATTTCTTTCCTCCTGCTTACGTTTGCTTTCAGCTCGATCGTTGATTACTTGGTCATTTCCGCGGGAACTATTAGGGCAGCTGGGGGTTGTACGCTTTGGGCGCCATGTGGAGTCCCGGCATAGCCGCTCTTATAAGTCAGCTGCTCCATCGACGAACCATTCGCGGCTTGGGTTGGGGCTGGGGAAAAACAAAATATCAACTTTGGAGCTATGCGATTCCTTTCCTTTACACTCTTGCTGCATACCTAATTGTCTGGGTATCAGAGCTGGGTGGATTTTTCGACGAAGAGTTTGTAAGCGGAACGGCAGCAGAATCACTGAGCCGGTTTGGGTTAAGTCTCGAATCGCCCTACTTGATTATAGTTGTTGACGTATTGATAGTAGGCACACTCTGATGGTTCCGAGTTGCGTTTTTGCGCTGGGTGAAGAGATTAGGATGGAGTGGCTTGCTGGTTCCGCAGTTGGCAAGAATTACCAGTTTCACCAAGACTGCATTGATGAGAGGAATAATCTGGGCAGTATGGCACTGCCCCATTATTATCTTTGCCGACTACAGAAGCAAAGTACCCGTTTGGTACAACCTTCTCTGCTTCACGGTGATGGTGACTGGAATCAGTTTTGCTTTCGTCTGGCTGCGACTCAAGGCGGGCAGTTTGTGGACGGGAATGTTTCTTCATGCCAGTCACAATCTATTCATTCAAGGTGTCTTCACACCTCTGACTGTGGATACAGGCATTACAGAATATTTTATTGGTGAGTTTGGCGCCGCTCTGGCGGTGCTGGCACTATTTACAGCAGTCCTGTTTTGGAGAAAACGTTGGGAACTGGAAAAGGTGTAACGCGGAAGCGTGGCAAGTCATCGCTGTCGTCATAGTGCACATGATCAACAGATTTCAGCTAGGCAGCAGCTAACCGCCCAGGTCTGTAAGGGATTAGCTGGTGGACATCTGTCTATGAGTTAAGGAATCGATAACTCTGTATGCTATAAAGAGCCGCGTTCTGGCTGCACACTAGTACGGCTCGCGACTCCTGCGCGACGGTCCCCGCTTCCAAGACCTACTGCGCCGCATGAACTTCCCGGAGTAGCACCAGCTGGGCGCAAGCCGTCATTATTGCGACGTCACACTCAGCGCAACTAGCTGCTCCGCGAGGGCCCAGCTCCAACATTCGAGGTGGACTGATTGTGAGGGCCGGTCGTCGGCCTTTGCTGACTCACACCGCTGGGAAGCTTTCTAAAGCGCTCTGGTGTAAAAGTACTTCGGAGCTTGCTTTGGTTTTCCGTTCGTCGATGCTGAGGAGGCACATATGAAGCACTACGGGCGTTTGGCAGTCTTGATTGGGGAGCTGGCCCTGCTTGGCCTGTTCGCTCTTTACAGTTCTGATGCAAGCGCTCAGCAGAGACAGCCCGGCGATGACTTCTTCAGAAAGGGAATTCAACTCTGGGAAGCAGACAAACGGGAGGAGGCCATCGGACTCTTCCAGCGAGCCCGGGCGCTTCAACCGGAACGCGCCGACATCCTCACTTATCTCGGCTGCGCGTTGCAGGAACGGTTCTCCATGAACGCGCTCGACACAGGTGCCGGCATCGCCAACGAAGCCGACACCCTGCTAAAGGAAGCCCTGGGCCGGGATCTGAAAAACGTGGCGGCATTGGATTGCATGGGGGTGCTGTTGTTCGCCGCAGGGTCGGCGGGTATGCCGATCAATCAGGAGAAGCTGAGCGAAGCAAAAAGGTTTTTTAAGCGGCACATCGATCTCGAACCGCGCGAGAAGGAACCGTATTACTGGATCGGCGTCATTGACTAGGTCGTGGCCTTTAGTGCAAACCAGCGACTTCGAGAGGAATTCTCCTCCACAGCATCCAAGCCGGTGCAAAGCGGCGAACCCTTGCCGGAGAGCGTCCGCGAAAAATTCGCCTCCCAGTTCACAGGCACTGTCGCGGAGGGAATTAAGCACCTGCAAAAGGCGATTGAACTGGATCCGGAGTATGGCTTTGCTGTCGCCTACTTGAACCTACTATTACGCCAGAAAGCCAACCTCGCTGATACACTAGAGGAAAGAGAAAAATTGCTAGTGCAAGCAGAAGAATTGGTGCAAAAGAGCAAAGTCCTCCTGCAAAAAGGCACTCAACGCCCGCGGCGGTTGCCTCATCCTGTTCCCCCTCCGCCACCTCCTCCGCATCGATAGTCCGGGCCGCGAAGGTCAACCCTCGTAAGCGCTGACAGGGGTGGTACCTCCCTGCCGAAAACCCGGGGCCTCCGCTCCCTACGGCAGCGGCTGGCTCGGCCGCTCCCATTTTCCCTCAGCCCGAACAATAGGCCCTTACCTGGAGGCTGTGCCGACTAGCGTTGGGAAACTGACACCCCAGAAGGTCTCACTCGGAACGGCAAGCTCGACGGCGACTCGCACCGACCCATCTGGTTCGGGGTGGCGCGTCCCCACAACCCGCGCCCGCGTCGATTGGTGTGTGCGAGGGTGGCTGAGCTCGACTTCCATCGATGTGGGAAGGCAGCTTTTCATCCGTAGCAGGGCGCCGTGTGCGTTAATCTCCTCGGTTTGGGCTTGCTCCGTGACGCGTACGCCGTCCTCCGTGGCCCACGTCAGGTTCACCGGTATGACCAAAAGGGCACGTTGGCTTCTGCGCCGCTCGCCTTCGCGCAGGTAAGGCTGAACCTCGGGTTGTTGGCCAAGCTGTGAGTCATATCTGAAGCCGGAGTTTTTCACTCTCAACCTCCGGTCTTCCCAAGGCGTATTACTGTCATTCGTATCCGGTCGAGGCATTCACCCCAGAGCTTGCAGAGCTACTGCCGCTCAACCTAGCTGCATAGATACCAACTGCCTCCGGAAATCGCTGACCGCTCGTTCGCGCTGTTTCCGCATAGGAAGTCTAGGGAGCAAAGAGTAGATAGGACAATAGGGCGAAGGTCGTATTTTCGGGAGCTACGAAAGTACTACGCCAAAAGTCCTACTGGGTAGCCACCAAGCCGTGATGCAAAGCGTAGATGTTTAATACTAGCGGGTGAGATTCCAAGCTCGTAGAAGGGCTGCTGTTTCTCGGCCAGCCAATTGACCCCTCGGGGCTCGACAAGCTGGGGTTCGGTTGTAGGGCTTGGAAGAGTACGGAGCCTCCACTCTCTGCAGGAGCGGCTCGCTCAATTGCGCGAGTCGGCGGCAGGGATTGAAGGGTAAATGCATCGGGAGCGGTAACTATTCTCGCAAGCTCAGCCTCTTCTAGCGAGGTTCCGGTGGCAGACACATATCTCTCAAAGCCCCTGCTTACTATCCCTAGCAAGCGCATTTTTTCTAACTAAATTGGGAATTCCCAGGTCTATTGTTATTGCAAGGTAAGATTCTTAGGGCGCTTCCAAAGAACACGTCTAGCTGAGGCAAGCGCGTTTTTCAGGGGGTCGGCTATGTCACCTTATCGCAGAAAAAGAGGTAGTAACGTCTGGCACTTTTGTAGCAATTGCTCAAATTGGCCGACAAGTGACTACGACACGCAGTGGGACAAGCCAACTACCGGGGAGCTTTGCAACGAATGCCAAGCGAAGTGGGATAGAGGGAAGTGCGAATAGCCCCTTGCTCGCCATCGCTCAGTTGCGGGAGGTGGCGGCGGGGATTGAAGAGGAAATGTATGAAAGATGGTAGCGACCTTCGCCGGGCTGC
>Ga0315310_10000812_pt1 | contig 19846 bp, 21 predicted proteins | sample TDP5_MG_FD_203630 | JGI IMG/M metagenome (GOLD analysis project Ga0315310, IMG submission 203630) | Freshwater sediment microbial communities from Lake Towuti, South Sulawesi, Indonesia - TDP5 | ecosystem: Environmental > Aquatic > Freshwater > Lake > Sediment | place: Indonesia: South Sulawesi... | reverse complement strand
GCAACGGGTGTCAGAAGGTGGGATGCGCTAGAAGCATGGTCTACACTGACAGCTCTTGCCATTTATACCAAGAAGATGAAGCTGGCGACAGGCGTAAGCGACACTTATCGTTATCATCCCGCTGCGTTGGCTCAGAAAGTCGCCACTCTTGACGTAATCTCTGGAGGTAGGGCAATTTTGGGTATAGGCATTGGCGAAGCCATGAATTTAGTGCCCTTCTGCATACCCTACGACAAACCGGTGGCAAGAACTGAAGAGGCACTTGAAATTATCAGGAGACTTTGGAGTGAAGACTTCTTCGACTACGATGGAAACTACTACAAACTGCATAGAGCATTCATTCAACCCAAACCCTCAGTTCCCACATCGGAAACGAAGTTCAGACCAACCGTTCCAATCTTTGTGGCTGCGAGTTCGCCTAGAACAATGGAGATGGTGGCAAAATACGGCGACGGATGGCTTCCAGCTAACCTGCCCGCCGACGAGTATGCGAATGACCTCAAGAAAATCAGAGACATGGCAAAGCAGCATGGGCGCGATCCAGATGCTATTGAACCCGCTCATTTCACGTACGTCGCCATTGGAAAAGATAGAGATACCACTAGAAGAGCGGTGCTTCCTCAAGCGAAAATGCTCTTGCTCTCACGACCTAAGATCATCGAGAAATTGGGCTTCAAACCGCCCTCGTATGATTTCGAGATGACCTTTAAACTGGTATTTCCTGAGCATGCTAAGGCTTGGGTGGAAACAGCTCAGAAGCTACCCGACGAGGTTGTGGACAAGTCGCCGTATATCATTGGCACGCCGGAAGACGCCATTGGGAAAATTGATGAATATGTTAAGGCTGGTTGCCGCCATTTTGTGATCAACTTTCAGGTTTCCGCGAGTGAACTGAAGGAAACTTCGAGGCTCTTTGCCGAGAAGGTAATGCCATATTTTAGACGTTAAAAGCAGTTCATAGCAGCCTTCAAAAACGTGAACCTTCAGCAGACAGCTATGAAAAATATGGAAAACCCGCATGTATGAACAGAGGGACAGACATTTAAATCTCTGTTTCACATGTTATGTTAGAGGTCTATGCCCAAGAGAGAGACGCCGAGGATAGTTATCAACTATCTGCGGTTGATAAGGGAGCGGCAATATCCTTACTATATGATTGCTAAACGACTCGTTGACGACATGGAAGCCTATTACAAGCCAAGGTCTCCTGCTGAAATTATTTACACGCTTAATCCCAAGTGGCTTTACAGTGAATTAGACCCGGAGATAAGACATGAGAAGCTGACTATAAAGAACATAAGCCGTACGATCCACGCCTTTCTCACAGGGAAAAAATTGGACTATTACACCACTACTACGACGGGCGGACGCAAGAGTTACCACGTTGCGTTGAATCCTCAAGTTGTTAGAAACCTGAGGAAACCAGATCTCTGAAGAATAACTTAGCCAGCGTGTTCTTTTACAGCAATCTTGACTGCATTGGCAATGTATTGTACGTTTTTGCTGGTCACTTCAGGATGAATTGGTAGCGAGAAAACCTGTTGAGCAACTTTTTCAGTGTTTGACAAGCTGTAGGTTCCAAATCGCTGATAGCATGGCATTTGATGAACTGGCGTGTGATAATAAATCGCTGCACCTACGCCTTTCTTTCTCAAGTCTTCAATAATTCTGTTTCTATTCTTGGCGCCACCTCTTCGAATCCTGACCGTGTACAGGTACCAGCTGCTTCTGCAACCTCTCGGCTCAGCCGGGAGAACTAGTTGTTTAACATCACGCAGTCTTTCAGTGAGTGCATGCGCGTTTCTTCGGCGTTTCTGCGCAAACATCGGGAGTTTCCCGAGTTGAGCTATTCCTATTGAGGCTTCGATTTCGGGCATGCGATAGTTGTGCCCTAGTATTGAAGCGCTGTACTCTTCTTTTTCGCCATGTGACCGTATGAGGCGAAGCTTCTCAGCATAGTCATCGTTGCGGGTGGTGATCATGCCGCCCTCGCCTGTTGTCATGTTTTTGCTGGCGTAGAAGCTCCAACAAGTCATATCAGCGAAGAAGCCTGGCGGCTTTGCCTTGTAAGAGGCGCCGTGAGCTTGTGCAGCATCCTCAATTAGGATTAGGTTGTGTTTGTTTGCTATTTCTTTGATCTTGTCCATTTCTGCGGGCAGTCCATACAAGTCGACTGGGATAATAGCCTTAGTCTTGCTTGTGATCGCTGGCTCTATCTTGTCTGGATCCATGTTGTATGTTTTTGGCTTGATGTCCACGAAGACTGGTTTGGCGCCGACTAGCGCAACTGCCTCTGCTGTGGCTATGAATGTGAAGCTGGGCAGAATCACTTCGTCGCCTACTTTGACGTCTGCTACCCACAATGTCATGTGTAAGGCGGCGGTTCCGCTGCTCACAGCTATGGCATGCTTTGCCTTGACGAACTTGGCAAAGTTGGCTTCGAATTGTTTAGTCATTGGTCCGCTTCCGAGGCGACCTGTTAGTATGCCACTTTTCAAAACTTTCGTGACAGCGTTGATTTCTTCTTTGCCGATTAATGGCTTGTTAACGGGAATCATTTTGCGCATTTGTAGATCACATTTGCTTGGTTTTGTTGTAAAGATGGGCATTTGTGCTTATTAGAAATTCGATGTTTAAACTGTGCCGCAATCATCGATTCTGGGAGGAAATGGTGAAGTTGTTGTTGCCAACTAGGCTTAAGGGACAACAACTTCTATGTTGAAAGAAAAACGGTATATAACAAGCCGCTATTATTCTGAAAGCGTCTTGCTGCATGGTTTGCGGTTGTTCATGGTGTTTGAAATTAGAGACAGAGACTTACTTGCTCGGATTGGGAAGTTAGAGACTAAGAGTGGTGTAGTGGAAACTCCGGTTCTGTTGCCAGTTGTGAATCCTACAATTCAGTCTATTCCTCCGAGGGATATGCGCGAAGAGTTTGGCTGCACTGCGCTTATGACAAACGCTTACATTATCAGGAAGCGATCCGAGGCGAAGGCTGCTGAGATGGGCGTTCATCGCTTGTTAGACTTTGACGGTGTTGTGATGACTGATTCCGGTGCTTATCAGATTCTCATTTATGGCAATTTGCCAGTAACGAACAAGGAGATTGTTCAGTTTCAGGAAGACATCGGTTCTGATATTGCTGTTATTCTCGATGTGCCAACTGGTTGGGGAGTTTCTCAGCAGTACGCAAGGCATACGGTTGAGGAGACGCTGAAAAGAGCAAAGGAACTGGCTAGGATTAAGACTCGGAACGATATTTTGTGGTCCGGTCCGGTTCAAGGTGGAGCTTATCTTGACTTGGTTGCTGAGTCAGCGAAAAAGATGGGTAAATTGCCTTTTGAGATTCATGCTTTAGGAAGCCCCACGCCAGTTATGGAACAATACCTGTTCGGCACGCTTGTGGACATGATTATGACGGCTAAGCAGAATCTTCCTTCTGAGCGACCATTGCATCTTTTTGGTGCAGGGCATCCCTTCATGTTTGCTTTAGCTGTAAGCTTAGGCTGTGACATGTTTGATTCGGCTGCGTATGCGCTCTACGCTCGACAAGACCGTTACATGACTGACACTGGAACGCTTAGGCTCAAGGAAATCGAGTATTTTCCATGCTCATGCTCATTATGCACAAGGACTGACCCTGGCAGCGTCCGAGGCACGGTTAAATCGAAGCGACAGGAGTTTCTGGCTCGACACAACCTTTACGTGAGCATGGCGGAGATCAAGAGGATAAAGCAGGCTATTGTTGAGGGTCGGCTTTGGGAGCATTTGGAGATGCAGTCGCATGGGCATCCGGCTCTTTTCAGCGCCTTGAAACTGCTAAGGAAGTACCGCAGCTTTTTCGAGGTTCATAGTCCAGTTTCAAAGAGCAGCGGTTTGTTCTTTTATGGGGCAGTTGATTTGATACGACCTGAAGTGCTGCGTCACGCAGACAGGCTTAGAGATAGATACGTTCGACCAAGAAAGGCGAGGGTGTTGCTTCTTTTGCCACAGACCAAAACTAAACCTTTTCACAAGTCTAGAGAACATGCAAGGATTATCGAAGGCGTTGAACAAAGGTGTGAGGACAGAAAGAGCTGGGTTCACGTGTGCGCTTATGCGGCGCCTTTTGGAGTCGTGCCCGAGGAGCTTGACGAAATTTATCCATTGTCACAGCATGAGGTAGCGCTTCCTCTCGATCATGAAACTGTAATGTACGTGGCGGAGCAGGTAGCAGGCTACATTAGACGCAATCGTTATCTGAAGGTCATACTGCTTAACGATGCCGAGACTTGGGGTAGCAGTATTGTCTCGGCAGTAAGGAGCGCCTGCAAAGACAGAAAAGCCTCAATAACAGTCTTGAATCCCGCTGACCCTTGGAGCAAGGCAGCAGTGAACGATTTACTTGATGCCGTGCAGAAGGCAGTAGGCGAATGAACATGATATGCGTTGATGTGCATTTACACACTCGGTTTTCTTTCGACGCTTCAATCGGTCCTAAGCATGTGGCAGATGCGCTCAACGCTCATCCAGTGATCAAAGGTGTAGCCATAACTGATCACAACACTCTGGAAGGATACTTCCATGTGCGCAAGTTTGCTTCTGTTTATCCTGATGTGGTGGTTGTCCCAGGAGTTGAGGTGGGCACAATGCTGGGTGACGTAATCGTTCTCGGTGTAACTGAGAAGCCAGCTTATTGGTGCAGTTTGGAAAGCGTCATTGATTTCGCTAAAGCTCGAGGCGGCGTCCTTGTTGTGCCGCATCCGTATAGGGGAGGGGGAATCAGAGATGCCGCTATGAAGATTCCGAATGGGTGGGGCGCAGTTGAGGTTCTGAACCCTGACTCGTCTGAGGAAGAGAAAAGGATGGCTGAAACATTGGCGAAAACGACGAATCTGCCCGGTGTTGGAGGAAGCGATGCTCATCACGTTTATCAAATGTGGAAGGCATATACGGAGATCGAAGCGGATCCAAATGTAGAAAGCATTTTGAAAGCTATTAAGAACAACATGGTGAAGCCTGTTCTGGTTAAGGCATGATTTAAATTTGGGTTCCGCTTCTTATCTGTGAAAGAACATTAACTGATGCAGATTTGCAGATGTTTGTTGGATGGTGACTACCGCTCGTTGAAAGTGCAGTTTTTGGGCGCTACTCATGAAGTTGGGCGCTCAGCAGTTGCTGTGATGACTGAGAAGAGCAAGCTTCTGCTGGACTATGGTGTCATGGTTGATCATCAACCCGGTTTTCCAGTGCATGTGTCTCCTAAAGAAGTAGACGGTATAGTAATGACCCATGGGCATCTTGACCATTCGGGAGCTGTTCCGATTTTTCACATTCAAGAACAGAAACCTGTTTTCGGCACGCGTTTAACCTTTGAACTGGCGCAATTGCTGATTTCTGACTTCATTCACCTATCAGGATACTACTTGCCTTTTGAATACCTTGAACTTCGCTCTTTGATGCGTTCTGCCGTGTATATGGGGTACAGAGAAAGCCGCGTTGTTGGAGACATGCAGCTTCAGCTTCTAGACTCTGGGCACCTTCCTGGAAGTGCTCAGGCGTTGATTGAGGCTGATGGTAAACGCTTAGTTTACACCAGCGACATTAACACCATAAACACCCGATTGCTTAAGGCAGCGGACAGAAACTACGGCGCCCTTAACGCGTTTATCATAGAAAGCACATACGCAGACGAAGATCACCCAGAGAGAACTGCCCTCGAAAAGGAGTTTGTGGAGAAGATTCTGGAAGTTGTGGAGGATGGCGGCACTGTGCTGGTTCCAGCCTTCAGCGTTGGTCGATCGCAGGAAATCGCGTGTGTGCTGGCGGCGTATCATTTTGAGCATCCCATCACTATCGACGGCATGACCCGTGAAACCAACCGCATACTATTGAACTACCCTACATTTCTCCGTGATTCCCGCCTCTTCATGGACGCCGTGCATTCTGGCGACGCTGTGGAGGGGTGGCGAGACAGACGTTTGGCGTTAAGCAAGCCTGGAGTAATCATATCGCCTGCTGGCATGTTGAAGGGTGGACCAGCAGCATTCTACGTGCAGAAGTTGGGCAAGAAACATCGCAACGCCGTGTTTCTGGTAAGCTATCAGATTCCTGGTACACCGGGGCATGAATTGTTGGAGAAAGGGAACTGCGTCATAGACGGCAAGATGCGCAAGATCAAAGCGAGAGTTGAGCGTTTTGATTTTTCGTCACACGCCGGCGCCACCGAGCTTAAGGAAATTGTGAGCAAGTTGGAAGGCAATCCCAAAGTATACGTGATGCATGGAGCTGAGGGCAACTGTGAACGCTTCGCCAAGTGGATCAAAGAAGAAACAGGGTTCGAAGCCGTTGCACCTCGCTCTGGAGATACTTTTACAATCTGAACTAGACATGGGAATGAGTCTTGAAGATCACCATTCTTAGGGTAGGTGAAGTTGACTTCGAGAGTCTGCGAATCCTTCAGAATGGCTTGAGAGATGTTTTTCCACAAACCGAGTTTGAAATTGCCGAGAAGACTATACCATTACCGCGCCAAGCTTACAGCACCTCTAGGCAACAGTATCATTCAACTCACATCTTGGCTAAAATAGGTGAGTCCGCTCGGAGAGCTGAAGATGAATATGTCTTAAGCGTAACTGATGTTGATCTTTACGTGCCGAACTACAATTTTGTATTCGGGGAGGCAAGTTGCCCCGGAAGTGTTGCGCTGATTTCTTTGTTTCGGTTGAAGCCAGAATTCTACGGTGAGCCCCGTAACGAGCTCTTGTTTCAAGAGCGAGCGTTGAAAGAGGCTGTGCATGAGATTGGACATGCGCTTGGTCTGCAACACTGCAGCAATCCGTCGTGCGTGATGCACTTCTCTCTTTCCATAAAAGACACTGACAGAAAAAGTGCCAAGTTTTGTGATGATTGTCACGTTCTGGTTCACCGAGCCATGGAAAAATGAGTTCTGAAACCCGACAGAGGGTCATCGCAAGACACATAAGCCTTAATCGATAAAACCAGAGAACTCTTGTGAAGGCGAAATCATGTCGCATGATCTTGGAAATCTAGCTCTGGAAACAGCAAGGAAAAATGGTGCTTCATACGCTGACATAAGAATCGGCGAGATTTTCGATGAGCATGTAATTGTGAAGAGAGGTTTGCCTGACGAGGTCAGCTTGAGGCAAACTAGCGGAGTCGGCGTCAGAGTTATAGTTGACGGCGCGTGGGGTTTTGCTGGCTCAGTATTTCTCGACAAGAAGGAAGTTGTGCACACTACCAAAACAGCGATCAGTATTGCAAAGGCGAGTTCAAAACTCAAGAAAAAACCTGTGAAACTAACATCTCAAAAGGCTCGGAAAGGCAAATACACCACGCCTATGAAGAAGGATCCTTTTAGAATACCGTTAGATGAGAAAGTAGAACTGCTCCTAAGCGCAGAACGCATCGTAGCCAAACAGTCCGATCTCATAAAATCCTCATCAGCGTCTTTCAGAGCTTTTCGAGAAAACAAGCTGTTCATGAGCACCGAAGAAGCCGAAATCGACCAGCAGATAACTTGGTGCGGTGGAGGCTTAGAATGCGTCTCCGTTAAGAACGGAGAGGTGCAGCGCAGATCATATCCTTCCTCATTCCGAGGCAACTTCGCCACTAGTGGCTACGAGTTCTTTGAATCACTTGCATTGCCTGACCATGCAAAACGAGTGGGTCAGGAGGGAGTGCAGTTGTTAGATGCAGAAAAATGCCCTTCAACCGAGACAGACTTGATTCTCGCTGCAGATCAGCTTGAGCTTCAGATCCATGAAAGCTGTGGTCATCCAACGGAGCTTGATCGAGCACTTGGCATGGAAGCAGATTACGCGGGCACAAGTTTTCTGGTTCCAAAAGAGAAAGGAAAACTGAAGTATGGTTCAGAAAGCGTGAATATAGTTGCCGATGCCACAGTGCCTGGAGGATTAGGAACTTTCGGTTACGATGACGAGGGAACAAAGGCAACACGTGTTGACTTGATCAAACGTGGCTTGTTTGTTGGATATCAAACCTCTCGGGAAACTGCTGCTGAGCTTGGATTAGAGCAGAGCAGCGGGGGCATGAGAGCGATGTCTCCGACAATGTTGCCTATAATCCGTATGACCAACATCAACCTTCTCCCTGGAGACTGGAAAGCCGACGAAATAGTTGAAGATACGAAGAATGGAGTCTTGATGATGGTTAACAGATCATGGAGCATTGACGATAGAAGACTCAACTTCCAGTTCGGCACAGAGATTGGCTGGGAAATCAGAAACGGAAGCAAAGAGAAGATCTTCAAGAACCCCACTTACACGGGCATGACACCTGTCTTCTGGGGCAGCTGTGACGCAGTAAGCAAAGATGACTGGAAAATGTGGGGCACACCAAACTGTGGCAAAGGAGTCCCAGGGCAATCAATGTACGTGGGACACGGATGCAGCACAGCTAGATTCCGAAAAACAAGAATCGGTTTAATCCGCTAAGGAAGGATGAAGAATGGACACAAAAGCATTAATCGATCTATCTAAAAAAACGGTTAAATTCGCGATAAAGAAAAGCGCAGACCAAGCGCAAGCCGCGTCATTTATTCTGGACAGAGCCTTGACACGTTTCGCTAATTCGCAGATTCATCAGAATGTGGCGTCTAGAACTGGCGGCGTGATGATTAAGGTTGTGACGAAAAAGAAAATCGGAACCCTATCGATCAACGCTTTGAACGAGAAGCAGATTGAGGCCGCAGTAGAAAAAGCCCTAAAGATTGCAAAAGTGACGCCTCCGAACAAAGATTTCAAGAGTTTGCCTAAGCCTCAGAAATGGGCTCCGATCAAAGGAGCATTCGACCAGAAAACTGCAACCTGCACTGCCAGCTTCCGAGCAGACAAGGTCAAGGACATAATACAGACCGCTCATTCAAAGTCTAAGGATGTGAAGGCTGTTGCCGGATCTTACAGCACTGGTTCATCAACCTTCGCCGTTGCAAACTCGCTTGGAGTCTCAGCCTCTGCGCAAATGTCACTGGCAGCCGTTAACGTAACAGTGATATCAGAAGTTGCGGGTTCTCAGGGCTTCGGCTCAGCAGAACAATACTCAAGGTTCGTGAAAGAAATCGACCACATTCAAGCCGCAGAAGAAGCGGCTGAAAAATCACTTAAAAGCGTCAAGCCTGAAAAGCTTCCACCTGGCGAATACGAGGTTGTTCTAAGTCCACGTGCAGTTGGCACTTTCGTTTCGTTTCTGAGTTTCATGGGTTTTTCTGCTACAACTTTCCAAGACGGTCAATCATTTGTGAAGTATCACCTAGGTGAACAGGTTTTCGACGAGAAATTGTCTGTGAAGGATGATGCAAGGGATCCTTTGACCTTATACGCTGCGCCTGTTGATGGAGAGGGAGTACCGAAAAAAGCTATGCAGATAATCGAAAAAGGCGTGGTTTCGGAGAAGAGTATTTGCTACGACTCGTTCACAGCTGGAAAAGAGAAGGGGAAGAAGAGCACTGGGCATTCGCCTCCGCCAATCGTGCCTTTTTTTGGTCCGATGAGGCCAATTCCCATCAACCTGATAGTCGGGTCTGGCGACGCTTCAATGGAGGATATGATTGAGAACACTAAGCACGGGGTCTTTATCACACGATTTCATTACACAAACCCTGTTGATCCCACAAGGGCAATACTTACAGGCTTAACTAGAGACGGAACGTTCCTCATTGAAAAGGGCGAGCTGAGCAAACCTGTAATGAATCTTCGCTACACAGACAGCATGCTTTCAGCCTTGAGAAACATTGAAACGCTGGGTAAAGAACTGGAACGCACTGGTGAATGCACGACCCCCGCCATGAAATTGCAGAAGCTCAGATTCACAGGGGTAACAGAATACTAGACTCTTGAAGCCGTTCAACTAGGTCTCTTTCGCAGGTAGGCTTTCAGATCATCTACGTTCCAGATTAGTATGCCTAGTCCTTGACGACCTGGCCTCCCTGAAAACTGCTTTCTCAATTCACTAACAATCTGGTTGTTCACGCGTTGTGGTATTCTCCATTGATATGAAAAGGCTCTTTGGCTCATGTGGGCAAGGCTTTGCTCTATGTCCACGCGGTAGGTAGCTACATGTATGCGTTTTGAAGGAGCAACTAAGTTTTCCAAGTCGTGTTCTGGTTTTCCCCGTCTACTGTCTTCATATCCATATTTTTTCAGTAGACATGTGTAAGTTTCTCTCATAGGGTTTGCACGTTCATGAATTGTAGAAACCATGATATCTGTTGTCACTCTGCATATTTCCTGCAAAGCCATTTTCCATTCAGGGATGAGGTGCAGAACAGCATTACAGATTGCAGCTTCGAAAGAACTGTCTTTAAAAGGAATGAAGCACAAGTCTCCTCTGAACAGGTTCGCCACGCCCTTTCCCTTTGCAACACCTAGCATCTTCGGGGAAAGGTCGATTCCAACAACTTCGAATTTCTTGTCTTGCAGTGGCTTGGCAAACCTGCCAGTTCCTACGCCAGCATCTAGAATGGTCTTGTACTCCATTAGTTCCCTTCTCAGATCAACGAGTAGTTGCCTCCTGACATGCTCTGGCGGCCCTCTCGTCTTATCGAACACTTGTGCAACAGAGTCGAACGATATCCTTTTCAATCGGGGCAACTCGGATCCAATATGTTTTAGGTCTAGCTTGTATTTATTTGCGGATTCAAACAGGTGAATCCCTTCGACCTTTGATACACAACACACACGAGGTCTAGGAAGCTGAAATATCAACCGAGGCTCTTTTACCTCGAGGTTTAACATCAACCGTTTCCTTTACGAAGACCAAAAGTATCGCTGTAGTTACGATGCCAAGAATTGAGTTAACGTAGAAAGGTATGCCGTATCCAGGTATCGTAAGACCACCGATGTTCCATGATGTGGACCTGTAGATGTCGTAAAGCAAAGTTGACACGACAGGGCCTACAATGTCTCCTGCCGTGAAGAAGGTGTTGTAAAGCCCGAAGAGCTTGCCCCTAGCCTCTTTTGGCACGATGTCTGCTCTCAATGCCTGCATAGCCGGCATGAAGATGTTGAAGCCCAACGAGCGAACTGAGAGAAAGAATGCAGCCTGTTCTACATCTGTGGTAAAAGGAAGTATGAATCCGCAGAGACGTGTGGAGAAACCTCCTATTGCTATGAGAGGTTTTCTGCCAAGCTTGTCAGAAACACGTCCTGCAAGCCAACTTGCGAGCATCCCCGCAAGACCTGCGATGGTCATGACCGTGCCTATTACGATTGGCTCTATGCCGAACGCGTCTTGGAAGAACAGCGCTGTAATAGGAAGTATGAAGCCTAAAGCGATGCCGTTGGCGAAGGCGCAGACCAATAATACCTTGAACCCTTTTGGATACTTCCATTTGGCACTTGTTGCTGAAGGCTTTGGTTGACCGTCTGGATGTATATTTTCGCCGCGCCTTTCTGTTGCCGATGCCGTCGGTTTCTCACTAATTTTCCAAAAGACTAGGATCATTGCCAAAGCTGCAAATGCTGCATCTACAAAGTATGGGACTCTGTAGCTGCTCACCTCGTCCAAGAATTGAAAGGCAATAAATTGAGTTGATCCTCCAAAGGCTGGACCAACATTTCTGCCGATGATTGCGCAGGACGCCACGAGTCCTACTGCTTCTCCTCTTCTATCTATGGGAACCTTGTCGATCAGTAATGCTTCAGCGGGCAATGTGGCTGCTGCCGTGACTGCTCCATTAACCGTTCTGACTAGCAGAAGCCATTCCCAGGTTGGCACCAGTCCTGTGAGAGCTCCAAATATAACATCGCCCAGCAAACCCCACATCATAAGTTTCTTTCTTCCAATCCTGTCCGAGACACTTCCTATTTTTGGAGAAAGCAACGCCGATGCAGCCATGAAGCTTGATGTGAATAAGCCGATCGAAGCAACCGTGGCGCCTAACGAAAGAGCGTAATTCGGGAAATAGGAGAATGGTATGGAGAAAGCAAGAGACTCAATAAATGAAACTGCGCCTAGCACTAGAACGTCGCTGCTGTAAAGCCTTCTGAACGCCATATTGCCACTTTCAATCTGTTGCGCTGCTAGAAGCTGAAACCTAAAGGCAATATGAAGTATAAGCTTTTTTTATTAGATGAAAGCATGCGGTCGCAAAGGTTCAATAGGATTGAATTGCTTCTTTTATGCTCAGACGCCTTTTGAGGAGCAACTCAGTTAGCAGGCTATCTCTCCGCGCAAAGTGTGACCTAGACTTCGCGTATTTCGCATCTGAGTTTCTTTATGATCTCTTCAGCCTTGGTGGGTTCAACCTTGATTGTATAGAGTTTCTTTGGTGTTCGCAGTTTGAGTTTCACCGTTCGTTTTAGCCTTTTGATGGCGCAGTAGTCAGCTCTTTCAGCTGCTTGAACAAACTTGTCCACATCGAAGATTTCTTCAGGCATAGTTGACTTCAGCCTCTGATTGGCTTTTGAAGAATGTGTGAATCACATTGTATTATCTGTTACGGTCAAGGAGACGAGGGTGAAATTGCCGTGATATATTTCGCAGGTTGAAATATCTGTCTTATACTGAAATCCCCTCTAAGTTAGTTTGTCAAGTGTCCTCGATGTAAGGACTGCTTCGGAGATGGCTCGCGCACTGGAGTTTGTGTTTCAGTTTCCACCAATCTATGGTGTGTTTGACACAGGTTGCGGATTGGTGTACATTTTTGGCGAATTGCATGAGAACGACATTGAGGACATTATTGCACATGAAACGTTACATTACGTATTGCATCGGGTTGCTGGAAAAAAGGCAAGCCTAAAGCTGGACAGAATCTACTCGCAAATAGCGACTGATTAGAATCTTGACGTTTCGCTTTTGCTGAGACCCTAGTCTGGTCGAGGCTTCTTGCCACTTTTCTTCGGTGCCTTTTGAGGCTTCTCGGCGGGTTTCGCCTGCGGTTTAGATTGTGGTTTTGGTTTCTTGTAGACCAATGATTCCTTGATTGAACTGGCTAGTTGAAGGGCGAATGTGCGTTCGACAAAGTAGTGCTCGGCGTGATTGGCAGTTTTTAGTGTTAAGACAATTCCGTCTGGGTATTTATAGCCTTCTGGCGCTGTTGGCGTCATTGTGGCGTAGGCTGAATCCCAACCATAGAGATGTCTCAGTCTTTCGCTCTTAGCATGCATCAGTCTTTCACCTAGATTGAGAGCAAATTATCAATGCGGTAGACATTTCAACGTTATGAAACCAGAATCAGAATCACAAATCTCTGCTCACAACAACAATTTCCTGATTTCTGATTCAACTTCAGCTATCGGCTTGTTCGTGTCGACAATCGCCCAATTGTCCATCAAGGCTAGAGACAGCGCTCTACGTCTGATCTGCTCTAACTCGCCTAAGCTCTCGAACATTTCAAACCTCTTGCGTGTACGCTCTATTCTTCTGTATGCTTCTTCTGGTTTGGCATCAAGAAAGAACATGAAACGAGATGTGGGCACGATCAAAGCGAAAAAATGGTAAGCTATACGATACAACGGTGGTGGCAGATAGGCTGTTCCCATCAGGTAACGGACAAAAACAATGTAGTCATACCTTCGCCACGAATAAAGCAGAATGGAGCGAACAACATCAAACATGTAAAAGAAAGCAGCCGCAAAATGGGCACTTTTACCCTTCACATACAGAAACTGTTTGGCTTTGACTCCGAAGTAGTTGTCGCTTGAAGGATGAATCCTTAGAAAAACAGTTCTGTTATGCTGTTTAAGAAAGGTTGACAATCGAAGCGCATGAGTGCTTTTTCCGGAGGCATCCAATCCATCTATGACTACTAGGACCAACCACCTAGGCGCCTCCAGTCAATGCCAGAAAAGTGAGAGCGCCAAACATGGGCACTGTCAAGTTGTCAGAGCCACTGGGCGACACTGCTTCAACTAGAGATGTCGCCGAGGCTACGGCAAAAGCAGGAGTTATGTGCTCGGCTACTGAGAACGAATAGAGTGAGCTGAAAAAGAGAAGGCTGAGTGTGAAGCTGGCGAAACTGACTAGAAACATGGTCACTGAACCTTCAAGGCTTTTGTGCGCAACAAGCTTGTACTTGGTTTTGCCGTGTCTTTCACCTACAAGTGAGGCTGCGCTGTCGCCGTAAGCCATGGGTAAGATGCCTGCAGCGATGACGTATGGTTTGGAAGCAAAGAGCAGTGCCAGAATCGTGTAGGAGATTGCATAGAAAACCAAGCCTAGGTGATGCCCCTCTTCTGTCAGGTTTGCGAGTCCCTTCAGCTTCTCGTTGATATTCTTGAACGGAGAGACAGGTGACGCAATGAATGTCACTAGTATGAATGGAGCCGCAACAAGGGCTGGGTAAATGCTGGCAGTGAAGAAGGGGATTATGAAAGGCAGGTTTCCAATCATCGCATGCAGAAACTTACGCGAGGCCTTCTGTGAAACATGCCAGAGTCCAGTCATCTTGCTTGAAACGAATATCATGATGAATATGTAGGCGTAGCAGAGAAGCATCAGGAGAACATTGGCCGTGATCTCTGAGCTGAACATCGGATTATCCCACAGCGCCTGCAACGAAGGCCAGCAATCCAACAATAAGCCACAGAAGAACGGTATTCTTGATTTTTCGAGCACTTTCCCTCGAGTAGTCCTTCAATAGTAGAAGTGAAGATGCGATAAGCCCGAAATCTGTTACAGCAACTAGCGGAATGTACCAGAAGGAAACAAGATTCAGAAGCCATGGAATCGGGCTGAGCGAAACAGCAAACAGATAGAAAGCCACAGCTGCAATTGCAGCACTTCTCTCGCCGAAACGAACAGCCAACGTCATCACATTCCGCGCCCCGTCGCCTTTAACATCGACAATGCCTTTGGTGATCTCTCTGCCAGTGTTTGAAAGAAAAGCTATCAACGCGAAAAGCAACACATTCACCTGAACCGCACCAGCGACAACAACGCTTCCATAAACAAACGGTACGGTCACACAGATGCTGACAAGAAAATTGCCGGGCAACCCGCTGCGTTTACCAACGGTCGTGTAGGTTACAAACGCAACCCAAGCAATCATTGCGAGGGCAAGACAGCGAGGGCTTGTCAAAAGAGCAGCTGCAAAACCAATTGCCGTTAGAACAAAAGCGAAAGCTAAAGCCTGCTGTGGCTTAACTGCGCCACTTGGAATTGGACGGTGCGGCTCATTTATGGCATCAATCTCCCTGTCATAGTAGTCGTTGATTGCCATGGAAGCCCCTGTTAACATGAAGCCTGTGATGAAACCGTACAATAGAAACTGCCACGAAACGGTTGAAGCACCTTGACTTGCCAGTGTTACGCCAACTATGACAGCGAAACCCATCATCAGAGAGTTGACGGGACGCATCAAACGTAGCAAGCCGCTCAGCCTAGCCATGATGGTTCATGCCTTGCACATACTCAACCCTCTATCAAAGCATTTAAGATTCACGATTGAGTTCGATCAGACAAACGTGGCGCATCAGCTGTGGAGCGAAGCCTGCGGTGTTCAAGAAGTTGACAAAGGTAGAGTTCACCAACCTTGACAAGATTCTGTACCCTGAGCTGAAAATCACGAAGGCACAGATAATCGAATATTATGTTCGAATGGCGCCCAAGATGCTGAACCTGCTCGCAAACAGGCCACTAGTTTCTACTCGGTTTCCGGACGGCATAGATAGGGAAGGTTTCTTTGAGAAAGATGCGCCCATGGGCACGCCGCCTTGGGTTGAAACATTTAGAAAATACGCTGAGACATCGCAACGTGAGATCAGCTACATCATGTGCAGTAATTTTGATACTCTGATCTGGCTGGCTAATCTTGCAGCTATAGAAATCCACATGACTCTTTCAAAAACAGACTCGTTTGAGAATCCAGACCTAGTTCTGTTTGACATCGACCCTGAGCCGCCGGCTGATTACGGTGAAGCTGCTGAAGTAGCGCTTTTGCTTAAGGAGAAACTAGGCGCTTTAGGTCTCACATCATATGCCAAAACTTCAGGCAAGAAGGGCTTACATGTCGTTTTGCCAATCGTTGATGGATACACATTTGAGCAGACTAGGGAATTCGTGCATCAAGTTGCCAAACACTTAGCCAAAGAGTCAGAAATTGTTACCTCAGAGTTTGCTAGGTCGAAAAAGCCGGGAACCGTGCTTATTGATTACAGGCAGAATTCCATGGGAAGAACCATGATCTGTCCATACAGCTTAAGAGCCGTACCACAAGCAACAGTTTCAACTCCATTGGCTTGGAAGGATGTCAAGAAACGATTAAAGCCCGCGGAGTTCACGTTATTTACCGTAGTCAAGATTGAAGACAACCCTTGGAAAGGAATGTTCGAAAACGGACAGAGAATAGGAGTGAGTTAAGGTTTGGCAACAGAGGAAAAACCGCGTGTACGAATCCCGAAACGAGCTATTTGGTCTGGGCGCATAACTATTGGTTTGGTCAACGTGCCTGTTAAGCTGCACACCATGATTTTTGATAGAGGCGTTACCTTCAGGTTCTTGCACAAAGCGGACAATTCGCCGTTGAAGTATGAGAAAGTCTGCATCAAAGAAGAGAAGCCTGTTTCGTGGCAGGACATAACGAAGGGATACGAAGTGAGTAAAGGTCAGTTTGTGGTCTTCGACAAAGAGGAGCTGCAAGCGGCGAGACCTGAATCTGACTCAAGAATCCGCATAGACAAGTTTGTCGACTATTTGTCCACTGATCCAATATACTTTGAAAGATCGTTCATTTTGCTTCCAGACAAGAACGATGACGCTTACAGCTTGTTACTAACTGCGCTGCAAAGCTTGGGAAAAGCTGGAGTGGGCAGAATCACACTCAAAACAAAGGAATATCCAGTTCTGGTGCATCCATACAGGGGCGCGTTGGTTCTAACGACGCTGCGTTACGCCTATGAGGTCGCAGACCCCAGCGAACTAGAAGACTTGAAAAAACTCAAAGAACCCAACAGAGAGGAACTGGACTTGGCTGTCAAGATTGTCAGCGACCTGTCAGGCGAATTCAACATTGCGGATTACAGGGACAGCTACAAGGAAAAGATCGAGCAACTAATCGAGAAGAAATTGAAGGGCGAAACCATAGTTGTAGAGAAGCCAGTGAAAGAGGAAGCAGCCAAGGAACTCATGGTGGCGTTGCAGGAAACGCTTGAACAGCTGAAGCAGAAATGAAGCAGCTTTACAAGCCAATGCTCGCCCAGTCAAGAGAATCAGCTTTCACTTCTAAAGATTGGATCTTCGAGATTAAATGGGACGGAATCAGGGCAATCAGCTACGTAGACGAGTCGTTTAGCGTACGAAGCCGCAACGACAAAGAGCTCAAGTACAATTTTCCTGAGCTTGAAGAGCTAAAGACTTTAACCAGTAACGTGGTTCTAGATGGCGAAATAGTTGTCATGAGAGATGGAAAAACAGACTTTCAAACGCTGCTAGAGAGAGCCAACACCAGCAACCCTCGCGACATCGAACACATGGCTAACAAGTTTCCTGCCACTTACGTGGTCTTCGACATCTTGGAGAAGGATGGAAACCCGCTGGTTGACAAGCCACTGATGGAGCGAAAGGATGCTTTGACGAAATATGTAAAAGAGGGCAATCACGTTGTGTTCTCGCGTTTTGTCGAGGCTGAAGGCGAAGCTTACTACAAGGCTGCACTGCTTAAGGGCATAGAGGGGATAATAGCGAAGAAAAAAGCCGGTCCCTACGAGTCAGGTGTGAGGAGCAGTAGCTGGCTGAAGATAAAGAAGGTCACATCCTGTGATTGCGTCATATTCGGGTACACGAAGGGTGAGGGAGCCAGAGCAGGAACTTTTGGAGCATTAATCCTCGGACTTTATGACAAAAGCAAGGCTGTGTACGTGGGTAAAGTTGGAACAGGCTTCACCGAGAATACAATGGAACTCTTACTGAAAGCTTTCCACCCGTTGATTGCGCAAGAGAAAACGCTGGACGGAGTAGATGTCCCTGAGCAGATAACGTGGCTTAAGCCTGGGCTTGTGTGCGAAGTGGGCTATCAAAGCGTCACAAGAGACGGGAAATTGCGCATGGCAAGGTTTCGGGGTCTGAGAGCCGATAAGACACCCACTGAATGCAGGATTGATCAGATCAAGCAAACTGAAGTGCCTGATTGCTCAAAGAAACAGAAGTTTTGACATTAAGACCAGTTGGCGTAGCTGGAATTATCGAAAGCAAGGATTAAGTGGGATAAATCAGAGATCGTTTCTAGATCTCTCTTATCAGCGCATGTCCTTTCTCAGTGAGAATGTATTCGCGGTAGGCGTTGTGTTTGGTGAATTTTACTCTGCTTTTCACTACGCCGCATCTTTCAAGCAAGCCCAGATCCTTTTCGTACTCTGGGTGGTGGACATCTGTTCCTCTTACAGTGACGGGAAGGCTGAACCTTCCTGTTTCTGCTATTGTCTTGAGCAGGGTCTTGTAATGGTCTAGACGTTGTATGATTACTTGACATTCTGCTTGAAAGTCTTCTTCCACTCTTTGCAGCAAGACTGTCTTCAGCTTGGAAGTCATGATGGGGTCCTTCCTCCTTTCAATGAAGTGGGGTTTTCTATGGGATATGCCGGTTGCTGCAACAATGAGCGTCTGGTTGCATATGTAGTTATAGTATATACATTAAAAACTAATCTATATATTCGCGTTACAGACCTCATTCAAGCCGCGCGTTCAGGCGTGCGGTTCGGTATGTGTCGTACACGGCTTTGGCTGCTGCTTTTAGCTTCTGTTTTTCTTCTTGTGGAAGCGTGTGCTCGATTGTTGGTCCGATGCTCATTCCAAGCTTTAACGGAATGCTGATGTGAACAGGTTCTGGTCTTTCAGAAGTCTTGTACGGTGTTCCCACCGAGAGCAGACTGTGAGTGTTTAAGGCGATGGATCTCACGATTTCTCTGAAAGCAGTAGCAGGGCCAAACATTGTGCCTCCGATCACGGCAAGTATGTCTTCCGTGTTTTCATGGACCGCGGTCACAATGTCTTTTCTACCGATCTTCAGGCGGTTCCTTCCCACGTACTCATTAAAGGATTCTCCGCTTATCCTGACCGTTGACCATAGGTAGACATCGTTGTCTCCGTGTTCGCCGGCTACGTAGCCTTCCACATGGTTTACAGGAACTCCAAGTTGTTTGGCAAGTTCAGCTCTTAACCTGAGGCTGTCGAGATGGCATCCGCTGCTTATTACATACTGTGCCTTGCTCGCTTTCTTGAACAGCGTTGCCATAGAGTCAACTGGGTTTGTGACGATAACATATCTTGCACTTGGATTTCGACTTGCGACAGACTCAGCTATGGCTTTGATTATTCCTGCATTCGCCTTCACTAGACCTTCTCTGCCAGCTCTTGGTGCCGCAGGTTTGCCTGCTATGACAAGCACGATATCCGCGTTTGAGACTTCGTCAGCTTTCTCAAAAGCATGGATTTCCATGGGAATGTGCATGCCAGATGTTGCGTGACGCATCTCTTGGGCTACTGCCCACGAGAGTTTCGGAGTGACATCGACAAGTGTTAGCTCGTCGATGTATTGTTCATGTGTTAACGCGAAGGCCGTCGCTTGTCCAACTCTTCCTACGCCTATTAGAGCAACGTGCAAGTTTAACCCTCACGTGAACATACGATGTATCAGGTATTCTTTCTTATGGATACGATCCCCTTGTCGGCATCTACTTTGACGAAGTCTCCTGTGCCAATCACGGTGAAAGGATCTTTTTCCAGCTTGTCTACTAAGGGAACTTTCGCTATTACTGCGCTCACGACCAGCACGGTTTCCACATCTCTGACTATCATCGCTTGTGGAGCCATTTTTTCTGAGGCGAGTTTGAAGAGACCATCGATTTGAACTACAGAGCTGGCTTTGCCTGAGGAGAAAACGAGCACTTTG
>Ga0315310_10000811_pt1 | contig 19847 bp, 13 predicted proteins | sample TDP5_MG_FD_203630 | JGI IMG/M metagenome (GOLD analysis project Ga0315310, IMG submission 203630) | Freshwater sediment microbial communities from Lake Towuti, South Sulawesi, Indonesia - TDP5 | ecosystem: Environmental > Aquatic > Freshwater > Lake > Sediment | place: Indonesia: South Sulawesi... | reverse complement strand
AGAAGATCATCCAATTGGGATAAATCTTCTGCTTGTACCTTCACAATTATGTCGTACTCTCCATACAGTTCGTTCGCCTCAAGAACCTCGTTGTGTTCACGGAGTTTGTCGCAGACCCTCCTCTCTGTGCCCGATTTCACCGTAAGCAGTATATAGGCGCGGACTGCCATGAACACCCTCCGATGAACCATTACTGTAAATCCTTTTAAAATAAGTTTCTAGTCTCTAAGTCTTGTGGAGTGTTCCTATGAAGATCGCTATTTGTAATGAGCTTTTCCAAGGATGGACTTTAGAGCGTATTTTTAGGTACATCTCTGAGTTGGGTTACGAAGGCGTTGAGATAGCTCCGTTCACAATCTCAGATGACGTGAGGAAGATAAGCAGTAAGGAACGAAGCGAGATAAGAGAGTTGGCGTTATCTTATGGACTCGAGGTTGTTGGCACTCACTGGCTTTTGGTAACTCCGAACGGGCTCCATTTGACTCATCCTGATGAAGATATCAGACTATTCACAAGGCGATATCTGTGTGAACTTGTAAAGTTTACGAGCGACATAGGTGGAAGGATTCTTGTCTTCGGATCCCCGGACCAGAGGAACGTTCTTAGAGGAGTATCATTTGAGAAGGCTTGGAACTATGCTAAGGAAACTTTTCTGGGATGCAGCCGATTTGCAGAAGACTATGGCGCTATGTTCGCACTAGAGCCTTTAGCTAAGCACTTGACAGACTTCATAAACACGGCTGAACAGGCTCTTCAGCTCGTAAAAGAGGTTTCGCATCCGAGCTTTAAGCTTCAACTTGACGTTTTCAGTATGCTGGATGAAGGGAAACCTTTACCTGACATAATTAGAAGCAGCAAGAATTACCTAGTTCATTTCCATGTCAATGATGACAATCGCTTGGGCCCAGGCTTCGGAAAGGTGGAATACAGGCCGATTATCAAGGCGTTGCAGGAGATAAACTATGAGGGATTCTTATCCGTAGAGGTCTTCGACTTCTCTCTTGGACCGGAGAGGACATCTAGTGCCAGTCTAGAAAACCTTAAGAAATTGTTGCAGAGTAAATGAGCAGTATCCGGCTATCGCGTGGTTGGCGAAGAAGAATGGAAGAGTTGAGACTGATTGTGAAAGCGGGTAATCACGATAGGAGGTATTGTCCCATAAGCGCTGAGACTGAGCCTCCGGAAAAGGAGAAGCTGAAAATATCCTTAATCGACGCAGAATCAGGAGAACTTGTTCCAAGCCAAAGCGATTTTCTGGAAAACTCCACAAAGGTCAAGGTCCACTGGATCGTTCAGAGCCTAGGCAAGGACGAGGAGAAGGAATATGCCGTAAGATTTGCGAGACAACCGCAAGTATCTTCTCAAGACTTGAGGGTCAGTGTTAAGGAGGAGGCCGAAGGCAAGGTCGATGTACATGTAAGGGGAAACCCCTTCATCGCGTACAATTTCGGAGCGAATGCAATCCGACCCTACATTTATCCGGTTTTCGGTCCCGGTGGAAGGCTTGTAACTAGGAGTTTTCCAATGATGCCTGATGTTTCAGGTGAGACGAGGGATCATCCTCATCACCGCTCCATTTGGACAGCCCACGGAAACGTTAGCGGCGTGGATGACTGGAGCGAAGCAGACAACTGTGGCAGGATACTTCATCGGTCTTTCAAGACACTTAGAAGCGGTCCGGTTTTCGGCGAGATCGCCTCCATAAACGACTGGGTATCTCATGAGGGCGAAAAAGTTCTGGGGGAAGAGCGCAGAGTAATCGTGTATGATGCTCCTGAAAGCCTCAGGATTATGGATTTGGAGGTTAACTTTAGGGCTATTGATGAAGATGCCAAGTTCGGAGATACAAAGGAAGGAGGCATAATCTCTGTCAGGGTTGCGTCATCAATGGATGTTGTCAATGGAGGCCGAATAGAGAATGCTTACGGGGGCATAAACGAGGATGAAACTTGGGGGAGAAGGGCTCACTGGTGTGATTATTCCGGTCCGGTTGGCGGCTCATGGATGGGAATAGCCATATTTGACCACAGCCGAAACTTCCGGCATCCTACTTACTGGCATGTCAGAGACTACGGGTTAATGACAGCCAACCCGTTCGGGGTCTCATACTTCACTGGGGATGCGAAGAAGGATGGAAGCTTTACACTGAGAAAGGGGGAAAGTCTAAGATTTCGCTACAGGATCCTTATCCACGAAGGAGACGCTGAAACCGGATGGGTGAAGCACGGATATCACGACTTTGTGAACCCCCCGAAAGTAGCTATCTCTTAAGTGTTGAGAAAATGTTAAACTATGTACGTTTATGCGATTGATAATGATGAGGCTGTTTTATGGGGGATCATATTGGAAGGTTTAGGATAGTCTTTCCTCACGCTATGAAGGTTAAGATTGAGGGGCAAAGGTCTACGGTTGTAAAAGTCATTGATGTACTTCAACCTTCACTGGTTAATGACCAGTATGTAACGTGTTAGCGCAATACTGTTTTTGGCATATTTTACATCATTAAACCGTCTAGCGATCTCTCAACAGCTAAACAGGTTTGATCTGGCTCTAGGAGAAAGTGTTATATAGCCTACTTGTTGACTAATAGACGAGGGAAATATCATTGACAGAAAAAGTGAAACCTGAGGTTCTTGGAGGCGTTACTACTAAGAGCATAGCGGCTACGGTGATCGTCTTCCTTGTCTTCATACCGTTTTCATTGATAGGTCGATACTTTACAGATAGGCCTGAAACCTTCTATGGGTACCCTCTGACTTTCCTAGTGACGGTGTTCATCTTTTACCTCGTAGGTAAAATGGGTCCACGTTTTGAGTTCACTCCTCAGGAGTTTGCTGTGGTGTATGCGATGACCACTTTCATCGGCGGTTCAAGGATACTCATGTGGTGGGGACATACAGAGCAGATATGGCCTCTCTTTGAACTGTCTTGGGCAATATATCCAATAGGCTTGAGTTCAAACCCGACCGTATGGAGTCCACTTATTCCAGATTACCTTTTTCCAACTGCAAACCGTGGAGAACTTGTGAGAATGTTCATGAACGGCATATCGCCGGGCGAGGCTTTCCCGCTTACCTCCTTGGCTACCCCAATATTGATTTTCAGCATTTTCGCTTGGTTGGCAATCTGCTTGTCCATGGCGATAGTCTGGGGAATCATTGGTTACTCATGGGCTACCGTGGAGAGAATAACATTCATTAATGCTTTGCCTATGATAATGGTGACGAGGTGGGGGCTTGAAGACAAATCTCTATGGAGTCTCAAAGGTCCAATGAAGCTGTTTTGGGTTCTAGTAATATTCGGGATGGTGGCAGCGGGTACCCCTCTACTTCTGGAGGTGTTCCCTGCGATACCAGTGTTAGGAGCCTTCGAATTCGGGTGGTTCCAGCTTAGAATATTTCCATTCATGCCGTCACTACTACCTGGAGCTTTGGGATTCGGATGGATGAACTGGGTTCAGATACTCATGGGTCTCGTACTGCCAAACGAAATACTACTTTCATGCGTATTGAGCTGGCTCATCTTTGGAGTAATATATAGCGCTATAGCCCTCCAAGCAGGATGGTACACAAGCTATACACCGGGCAATGAACTCTCTGATCCATACAGTCTACCATTCTATGAGGCACCGGTTCACTTCTCTCAGATAGCTTACGGAGCTATGTTGGGCGGCGGAATCTGCTTACTCTGGATGTCTCGAGACAGAATCAAAATGTTAGCTGATGTTTTACGTAGTAAAGACACAGAAGAGCTTGGGCTCTCAATGAGATTCATATCCATCCTTGGCATCGCATCTTTCCTATTATTCTGGGTGTTCCTATCTGCGCTTGGTATACCTGCGATAATGAGTCTGATGTGGCTGGTGATGTTCATACTGTACCATCTCATGACAGCGAGGGCACAGGCAACATACGTAGACCATCCGGGTGCACTTTGGGGATTTGACTACCATGTCTTATATCCTACTGGCGCAGCTTTGGGATATTGGCCAGCAACACCACCAGGAAACCAGACATATTTCCTAACGAGATCAGTTACATATGGGCAGTCATCTTGGGTGAACCGTTGCGGCGGTTGGTGGCAGATCTGCGGTTTGGCGCCGATATATAAATTAGCGTCGGAATTCAGGATTAACTTGAAACACCTCACGTATCTGATGTTTGCGGTGATGATAGTAGGGGTTCCAGCAGTCTTCTTCTCACAGGCCTACTTGGCCGCTCATGTGGGTTACCTAAACACGAACATGTACTCGTGGATGGGTGGTCATGTTGAATCTCTGGGTGTGACAACAGCTGGTCTTCCTGCGGGCGCAGACTTCAGACTAGCAGAAACATGGGTCATAGTAGGAATCGTATATGGCATACTGTTATATGTCTTGAAAACATTTGTGCCAGTACTTCCGTACGACCCGTTCATGATGGCAATATGCCTGGTCGACATCGAATGGTGGTGGCTGATGGCGTTGTTCTCACTGATAATCAGGGTAATCGCGATAAGGGTGGTCGGACCAGAAACATATACAAAATACGCGCTATCTGCAGTTGTAGGAGGACTAGCCGGATACGGTATAGTCTTTACCGTCGCAAGCTTCATCAACTTTGGCATGGTAGGACTACCGACGTTCCAAGCTAGGTACGTCCCATAACCCTATCCCCCCTTTTTATGTGATGACGATGTTGAGGAAACGTGTTCCCACAGTACTTGTTACGTTTCTTCTAGTTCTCTCTGTGCTTGGTTATACTCCTATATCAGGACCAAGCACGGTAAGTTTCAATCAAGGAAATATCGAAAGTAGCGACGTATCCGATATTATCAACTCAATCGATTACACCAGAATTTTGGGGCACGTTCATAACTTCTCAACCATGGGTTCTAGGGTCACTGGATATGAAGGAAGCCGTCAGGCGGCTGAATACATAAAGCAAACCTTAAGAAATTATGGACATGATGTTGAGACGCAAACATACAAGACAGCTGTTCCCATCGATTTGGGGACGACGATAACAGTTTCTTCTCTCGATAAGGTTTTCAAGGCTTATGCATTATGGCCTAATGGTATCCAAACGTGTCCTGCAACGAATCTAAAGGGTAAGCTTGTTTACGTCCCCGGCAGAAACCTTGAGGATTTTGATGGGCATGACTTAAAAGATTCGATTGTCCTAATGGATTTTAACAGCGAGAATAACTGGCTTTTTGCCGCAGATATGGGAGCTAAGGCAGCTATTTTTATAGAGCCCTCTGAAACTTTCAGTGACGAAGCGTTGAGCAAGAGGGTGGAAGCTCCTCTTTACTTCCCTCGAATCTACGTCGATAGCTCTGTAGGTGAAGAACTTAAAAACCTAATTTACATTTCAAGATCCGACATTAATGCAACCATTAACTCTAGAATGGTCTGGAGGGAAGTTGAAGCAAGCAACATCATAGGAATAGTGCAAGGAACGATGCCCAACGACATAATCATAGTTGCCTCTCACTATGACGCTTGGTCAATCGTCCCAGACAGAACTTACAGTGCAAGCGACGCCTTGGGCATGTCTCTTCAACTCGAATTAGCCAAGTACTTTTCAACATATACCCCCAAAAGGACAATATGGTTTCTTGCTCTTTCCGGGCATTACCAAGGATTAGAAGGGGTTAGACAATTCATAAAGAGCAATTTCTTCAAGAGCGAAGTTCAAAATGGTACCAAGAGACTCTGGATGCTCATCAATCTGGGCCCCTTCTCTTGGGATGTCGATGAACTTCAGCTCCTAGGAACCAGCTACTATTGTGGAGCTGGAGAGCAAATAGGCGTCTTGACAGATAGATACAATTGGGTCCGACAGAAAGTCTTCAATCAGTATCTCATCGAAGAATCTCTTGCTAATGTTGTTAAGGGATTAACTGGTAAAGATCCTAAGAGTCTAGTTCAAGAGCGAATCCACAATGTGATGTGGTGGGGTTCACTGCAGATGCCTCTTACTCTCGAAAGCGAACCTGTCTTGATGAGCGGCGCTTTAGGGTTTAGTATTCTAAGCTCGCCTCTCACAGCTTTCGATAAGTTCTTTGGGATTCCCGTGAACGACTTTAATGAGATCTTGGTAGACCGCCTAAAGCCTCAATTTCTGATAACTGGTTGCATCATCAAGCTTCTTGTTGAGGAGAGTGATTGGCAAATAAAATGGCAAGACGTCACCCCCACTGAGGTATATGTGACCCGATGGGCTGAGCAGACATCAGGTTTCATAACCTTAAAGGGAGAAGTTGTTGCCTTCGACTATGCGATAGGATGGTACAAAAGGATTCCCCACGCAGTCGTCCAAGTTCGTTCCGCAACGACGGCCTATCCATTTTCAATTATTACCACAATGTCTAATGAGAACGGCACCTTTGAGGTTTATGGACTAGCTCCTTTCGTTATCAATTATCAAAGAAGGAGCTGGGAGGCAACGGCCTATGTTATAAATGAGACAGACGGCGCCATAATATACGCTCCTGACCAAGGTATACATGGAATAGCAAACTTCGCCCCATCTATCTCCTATGGTTGGAGAGCGTACGGTGTAACCGACTTACTTCCGATGACTAGTCCGATGATGACCACGATCGCTCTGGCAAACCTTAGATCAATAACGCTCTTTGATATATTAGATCCGAAGTTCCTAAGACCCTTCGCGCGGCTTGACCCAAGGACTTATCTAAAAGGCACAGAGGAACAAGGGGCATGGTATGTGGGAACTGGAGGTTCTATCCGTCCATTAGATTTCGAGATAAAGAGCGATTTGTTAGCCTACGGGTCTTACCTCAATCCATGGGAGACCGTTGGACTTGCCTTTGTGCAACCCTACTCCAAGACCGCGGCGCTAATCACAGCTGGCGGGCTGCTTGCAGCAGGGGAAGTTCAGCCGTCAGCGTTCCTAACTAACTCAAGTGATGAATTTCCCGAAGGCTCAGGCATAAGCGTTGAAGACAAACCTGTGACTATTCACTTTACCGCTTACAACTACGCGAAAGACGTCCTTCTAGCAACATCTAACCGGTATAATGCGCTTAAGATGTACAACGTAAGAAGCCTCAGTATCGAAGAAAGCCTCGAAAAAGCAGATCAGTGTCTAAAGCTCGCCAAGAGCTACTACGAAAAGAATTTTTACAGCGGGGCATATGGCTACGCCCTTTGGGCTTATGTTTATGCCTACAGAGGCTATGGCGAGACTATGGGTTTGATCCAAGACGCTGCCATGGCAACAATATCGCTTTTCTCCCTGATACTCATAGCGTCTTTGATGATTGAGAGGCTACTGGTTAATGCTACGATGGGCACTAGGAGGCTCATAAGCATATGCCTAATTGTGTCAATATTTGGCTCATTACTAGGCTTGTTACACCCATCGTTCCACCTCATGGCTAATCCAGCCATGGGGCTCTTCGGAACTCTGCTGTGGTTTATCTTTGGTGTAACGATCATCATCCTCGTTTCAGAAGCTGAGAGGATCATGAAAGCCCTATCGATCAGATTCCTTGGGCGTCACATGTTGGAGAAAGGCGGCGTAGGCGCTATGGTTATGGCTTTTACATCCTCCGTCGGGTTAATGCGTAAACATCAAGCGAGGACTTTCTTGACTCTGTTTACCACCTTCATCATAACTGCCTCCATAATGTCACTTTCCTCAACGTCGGCATACATTCAGACAAAACACTCTCCTACTCCTTACGCTCTCACGAATGCCCTGTACCAAACCGGAGTCCAAGTTGAGAAAAACTACGGGGATCCACCTTCAGGTCCCCTAGCAGATGAGTTGTCGTTTACAATCAAACAAATAGTTGGGAGCAACTTTTCGGTTATGCCTAGGTATGTCTATTATCCTCAAAGTGTATGGTACTATACTCCTGCGGTTTCGCTGCCGGCGATATCGAGCAGAAACGAAACAAAAATCCTCGCTGTTGTCGGCCTAACCCCCGAAGAGTCAGCTTTAATCTTAAGAAGATCTGCTTCAGCCCTCTCACGAAACTTCACACAAGACGACTGCAATGTTTGCTTCTTAACAGAAAAACAAGCGAGAGATCTCAACGTTACCTTCGGTGGCACCATAAGCTTCAAAGGATATCATCTACTTGTCGTTGGCATCATAAAATCAGATATTCTGAACGATATAAAAGAGCTCAATGGGTATCCGATAGGCGTCACGGATCCGATGTACCTTGCCATCGTGGCTAACGAAAAAGCTTACCCAGCCGTGACTGGAGCTGGGGCAGCGGCTTTCCCAAGGCTGGGCTGGGACAGCGTCTTAGTAGTTCCCGACAATTTTGCCAAGTCTCTAGGTGCCTACATAACCACTATGAACATAGTACCTAGATCAGATAAGGTGTCTCCATCGGATGTGACCGGCTTGGCCAGCGAAATCGCTACGATCCTTGAGACAAATGTATGGTACGAACTTGAGGGATCGACTTATTCCGTGGTTAGAGTACATGCCTATTACATCATAGGATACCAAGCGATTCTGCTAGTGGCAGTCTTGGGATCGCTAAACATAGCTATTACTACTTTCTCGAGCGTAAGAGAAAGAGTAGGTGAGATTCGAATCCTCGCGCTCTCCGGTTTGGCGCCAAGGGAATCGATGATAATGTTACTGGTTGAATCGGGAATATACGCCATAGCTGGAGGAATATGTGGCTACTTCGCTGGGTTTGCCCTTAATAAGATATTGATCGGTGTAGGCATATTGCCTTCGTACTTCCCATTTAATTATGCTTCGATGTCAATCTTGTATTCTCTTGCGACGATAATCCTCGCCTCGCTTCTTGGCGCCTTATTCCCATCATTCACAGCCGCCAAGATGGTCACCCCTTCTTTGAAGAGGAAATGGGAGCTGCCCACGAAGCCAAGAGGCGACTCTTGGGGGATTCCATTACCCTTCAAGATTCCGACTAGGAACGCGTCTTTGGGCATGCTGTTCTTCTTGAGGGAATACCTTGAGAAGGGAGGAAGAATCGGTGGCATGTATAGAATTAGGGAGATATCGCATGTCTCACGTGAGAAGATGAACTTCGAGATAGAAGTAGACCATGCTCCTTATGAGTTGAACGTAACGAGTCGCGTCGTTATTCAAATATCTGAATCGGAAGGTAATTACGTTTTCAGCATAAACTCAAGAAGGCTAACAGGGCCCAGAAGTATGTGGGTTTCTTCCAGTTACAGTTTCATAGATGCCTTGCGAAAGCAGTTTATCCTCTGGGGCAGCCTCCCAGAGTCTGAACGCCAAAGATACATTCTGCTTGCCGGAGAGTGAGATCACGGAAGAAGAACCTCGCTTCAAACCTGGACTGACATGGCGCAGTATGTTGGCAATGCTAGTTGCGATCCTGATATTCATACCAGTCTCATGTTATCTCAACTTAACGGTAGGAGCAGCAGGGGGTGCTGCTACAACAGCGGCAGTTGTAATAATCATAGTCTTCAGCGAGATCACGAGATATTTCGGCAAATCCTTAACAAAGCAGGAACTCTTCATCATGTTCGCCGTCATCTCATTCGTCACTGCTATGGTTCCCCCTTTCTACTGGCTAATATGGAGAGCTTGGTATGCCAGGCACCCTGTATTCCAACAAGTATTCCTTCTGGATAAGCCGATATCAGAACTCATACCATCGTGGTTTGTTCCGAAGGACCTACATGCGCTGGAATCAAGAACCTTCTTTCAAACTGAATGGGTCCTTCCTTTGGCCATCAATAGCTTAATGGTGATTCTAACCTTTCTTCAGTCAATCTCTCTTGCTTTACTCTTTGGATACGTTTTTGTGGAGGTTGAGAAGCTCGAGTTTCCAATGGGGCAGGTCCAAGCATCTTTAATATTAACCCTGTCTGAGAGACAAGAGCAACAACTGAGGGTGTTTATCTTCGCCATCGGCGCAGGTGCTGTTCTGGGAGCACTGGTATACACGCCTCACATAATTGGGGCGCCCATAGTTCCACTTCCTTGGGCTGATTTCACCCCGTGGCTCCAAGACTACATTCCTGGAGCTATAGTCGGTTTATCAACTGATCCGACAATTTACATCACAGGTATGGTTGTTCCGCTTAATATCGCCATTTGCGCTCTAGCCTCATCGTTCGCCCTATACATAGTTATGAACAACTTGTTCCTTAAGGCCTTCGCCGGAACATTCCCAAAATGGGGTTTCGAGTTCTTCTCAGGGATGAAGATAGCCACTCTTCAGTATAGGTCATATCTCAGAATCTGGCTTCCTGTACAGTTCGGCTTTACTGTAGGTATGGCGTTATTCTATATTCTTGTCGTGAGAAAAGAGATTGTTAGATCTTTGAAGCTTCTATTGAGTGTCCCGAAGGAGAAGGGGTCCGAAGAAACAGTATTTCCTCCACTATATGTAATACTGGCTCTGTTTTTTGGATCCTCCGTTGCATCCCTGTTTCTATTTATCTACCTTGTACCAGAATACTCAATCTTGGTTGCCACGATTGTAACTCTTGGCTACACATTTCTATCCGCTCTACTGACATCCAGAACCTTGGCTATAGGCGCAGTCACACCAGTAATAGCATGGCCTTGGAGAATAGTGACCGCATCCGCGGGCTACCAAGGTTTCACAGCATGGGACTTCACTCCGGCTATTGGAGGATATGATTCAGCAACAATTGTCCAATCAATTAAAATGGCGTACTTAACCAAGACGAAACCTATGGATTACATCAAGCTACTATTCACTGGATACGTCGTTGCACTATTCCTAGGCCTTATCTTCTATGACTTCTTCTGGGGAATCGCGCCGATCCCTTCCAGCGTCTACCCCTTCACGATGATGTTTTGGCCCCAGTATATGCTCGAAGTCTTGTTGTTTTCTACGGGGCAGATAGAGATAAGACTTGAAGTTGTGATTGCCTCAATCGTCATAGCTATGGCAATCGTTGCAGCTGAAAGGGGATTGGCAAAATTTGGCGTAGCCTTCTCCGCTATTGGCATCATTATAGGTATATTTCAGATACCTCCGTCAGCCTTCGCGTTTCTCATAGGGTCAATCGTAGGCAGGAAGGTTATGCCGCGAATATGGTCGGCATGGAAGGAACAGTTATATATGGTCACGGGCGGAATAATTGCAGGCTTAAGCATAAGCGTAGGGATCGGCATAGCGACATCACTCCTCACAAAGGCTCCGTGGATCTGGCCGTGGTAAACAGTAATACGCTTCCAAGTAGACATCGAACGGCATTAGTGCTGGCAAGTATCGTCACTATTCTTTCTGTAATGGGATTATTGCTGTGGACGTACTTCCCCTCTAACATGTCTGGCACACGTGTTCCCTTCACTAACGCCATGATCTTTTGCGCTGTGATAGACGCCGGAACGGGATTTCCCGTCTCTAACATGCAAGTGGAGTTGAATCTTTCAACGACAAAGACGAATAAGATAACCATCCGCGGATTCACACTAAAAGACGGTTCTATAGAGAGTGTTGCTTCAGACTGGAACGACTCCTTTCTTCAGATCGACGAGATCATGTTGGGAGGAAAGTGGATCATCCAAAACGTAAGTGGGGACAGAACCTACAGCATAAATGAACGATTGTGGAAATGCACCGACGCGAAATCTTTTCTGTCTGGATACTCTAGATATGCCTTCAAAGATGTAAGACTTAGACAAAAGATGCTGAAGGATCATACGGAATATTCTACAGTTCTGTACGTGTCTTCCGCCCGTATGCTAGCAGTTCTAAATCCCATACAAGAGCACATCAGTGCTTATATTTCCGGTTCCAGAGGATTCTGGGAGAGAGGATCACTTATCGAAATCACGATGACAGATTCCAATTTCGTCGAGGTTGAGAACGCGAATCTTGTATTGATGCCTGAAAATGACACGCTTAAGATGGGAATTCTGTTCAGAATTCTTGACTTGGCCTGGGATTTTAGAACTGAACTTAACGTCACAAATCGGGAATTCATAGATCTAACCGTCCCAATAATGAAGGAATTCTCTGATAGGCAAATCCAAGAGGCCATGAGTATCCTGGATGCTACTTCGTCCCAAGGCTTCGACCTCAGAAAACAATTCGAGGAGTTAGGGAAAGCTGCAGAAGATTACAATCAGGCCATTAATGATTTTGAGTTAGCCAACTACACCGAAGGCCTGGATCACGCACGAGACGGGTGGACAAAGTACTTAAGCATCTACACTCAAATCCGCGAAATCCATTCGAACGCTTTCTCATGGGCGATTACCATAGTTTCTATTCTAGTTTTCTTCTCCTTCACGTCAGCCCGTCTAATCGCGGGATACAAAGCAGATCTCTCGAAGAAACTTGCCCCCTTTATTTTCTTACCATTCTTCCTATTCTTCTCTCTTACCCAGCCTTACCTCAAGCTCTTCTTGCTTTCGCCATTTGTTGCGATAGAGAAGTTAGACTTAGTCTTCTTTGTCAATTTCTTAGCTATCTTGCCTTGGCTCTTCTTCGTGTTCATCCTCGCAATCACCCCCCGTTTCCGCGACCTACTTTGGGAAACCTTGGAGATATCGTTAAGGAACATGTATAGAAGGAGATTTAGGAGCCTAATGACTATCTTCACGATCACAATTGTATCAGCTTCAGCCATGTGCGTTTTGACCATAGCGCCATACACTCCGTCCATTAGCATACCTCTGAGGATGGCTCAGCCGGTTGTCCAACGAGGCCTCTTGGTCGAAAGATACGAAATCTTAACACCTCTTCCAGGCACCGTTACGTCTCCTGGGCAAGCGCCTCAAGTGGCTCAGATCCAGATCCCCCTGCCAGTAAGTGAGGCAATATGGTTGACAAAGCAGTCTTGGATGGATAGCTATAACGTATATGGGTTGAAAAACGTTGGAATCACCAATATTACTGGTCAAAGCATGCCCAAGTTCTCCAGATTCAATCTAATAGTTATAAATCCATCATTTGTCCGGAAGTATTGTCTAACGGTTTCAGGCGTTTCATGGTTGACCGATGAAGATAGAGGGAAGGTTCTAATAGGTTCCAAGATCGCCTCCGTGTATCACCTAAGTCCCGGCGACGAATTTCTCGTTGAGGACAGAGTCTTCAAAGTCAAAGATATCTTCGACGAGGAGCAGATCGTTAAAGGCTGTAAAGAAATTAACGGAGACAACTTTTTCCTTAGAGTATACGATCCCATTACTAAAGCAATATCAGGAGTATCTTTCATAATCGGGTCGATGAAGGATTTCTCCTTGAACTCTTTCAGCATCTATAAGGTTTCTATAATTGCTGGCAACAATGTTGCCTATTCAGACTCCATGTTGGACGAAATCTTGCAGCGCGGATACTCCCATGAAATCACAACCGAATACGATGTCACTCGCACATACAAGATATACACGATCACAGACGGGCAAGTCACCTGCAAATTCTACGGCGTAGCCGAACTTTCAATTGCTGGATCATGGCAGATGCAGGCAGTCTTACTGTTTTTGTCGGCAGCCATAGTTTCTCTGAACGTGATCGCGTCCGTAAACGAGAGGAGAAGGGTGATTCAGACAATTTTTGCAACCGGGGCGACTCCTCTAAGGATTAGGATGATCTTCATCGCGGAAGCTCTTACATTCGGCTTAATCGGAGGCATTTATGGGTATGTTCTCATGTTTTTACTGGTCAAGATAGGAAATATATCTCTTCCTGATTTGATACAGGAGAATGTGCTAAGCAGCTCGCCTTTCCTAATCTCACTTTCAACAGGCATATTGGCCTCAATAATCGGTTCTCTACCCGTTTCAGCAAAGGCAGTTTTATCAGCCGTTCCAAGCAAGAGGATACTACAAAAAGACAAAGACATCTTCACAAGAGAAGAGGGTCGGGCTATCGTAGACGTACCACTCAGGCTTCAAGATTCCGAACTCGAATCATTCAGTAGTTTCATTACCGATCTTGAAAGGCAACTTACCACTAAAAGATTCTACTTCGGCGGAATTGGCATCTTGGAAGTTGAACGAATAGACGAGATGGAAAGCACAACGCACATTTTGACCATGAATTATGCAGCAGAGAAAAACGCTTTCTATAAAACAGTTATATCCATCCAAAAAAGCATTGAACCGAAAAAGATCGAGGTCTTCATCTGTCCTCTTGACGCCAAGAAAATAGTGATTAAAGAGTGGAAAACAGAGCATAAAATCACTCTCTCACGATTTGCTGCGCAGTTGAGAAGCGAACTCATTAAGTATGTTGGAGCAAAGAGAAATATACCATAATCTAATCCGATAGAAAAAAACCTTTTTGAGAACGCCGTGCTATGATGGATGTGACTTCTGGAAAAGATAAAAAGTGCTTCTTAAGATTCAGGTGCCCATATCAAGAGAATGGAGAAAAATATTAAACCATAGTTTCCTCGTCTGATATAGCAAATATGACGTTGTCTCGCAGGAGATCGGGTTGGAGGGATTTAGAATAGTCTTTCCGGGCCACAAGCAGATCAGGACTGAAGGGTTTGAAGTTGAGGAAGCTGGTGAAGGAGAGGTTTTGATCGAGACTGAGGCTACATTGATAAGCACAGGAACTGAGTTGACAGCTCTGACTGGCGACTTCCCGAAGGATTCAGCCTGGTCAAGGTATATCAAGTATCCCTTTATACCGGGCGCGCGCTCTGTAAATGTCAAGCTTTATATTTTACCTTACACCTTACACATCGTAGGCGATGTCTGTGAAAGAGAAAAGCAAGGTCATGGCGAAGTGGCAGACGGTTATCCCCAAAGAAGTTAGAGAAGCCGCTAGCATAAGAGTGGGAGATATGATTGAGTGGAGGTACGAGTTGGGTAAGATCATCGTAATCCCTCCAACTAAGATCCCAAATCCTTCTGAGAGCCTTTACGGCCTAATACCATCAGATGAGGACGCTGTCAAAGCAGTTAAGAAAATACGTGGTGAAAGGCTGGAGAAGAGCCTGCGTTGAGGGCTTACGTAGACACTAATATCTTTGTCTACTCGATGTTTGCTCATCCGAAATATGGAATGGCCTGCAGGACTATAATCGATGATCTGGAAAGTGGGGCACTTGAGGGTGTTGTTTCAACTCTGGTGCCTGTAGAGGTTTTGGGCGTAGTCATCAAGCATAACCCCTCAAGGGCGCAGCTAGCAGTCACATCCATCTGTTCACTTCCCATGGATATTATTGAGATAGGTCGCGGGGTCCTTTCTTTGGCTCCTGAAATTGCCGTAAGGTATCATCTAAGCGGTTATGACGCAGTGCATATAGCTGCATCTCTTGATGCAAACATTGAATATTTCATCTCAAATGATGATGATCTTAGGAGGGTTGAAGAAATAGAACTTGTCAAGCCATTGGGATATAGTGCTTGGAAGAAGAAACAGTGATTCATCCATCCCGACGTGACAGTTACTTGGAAAAGAAAGGCCGGCATTGGTCTTCATGAGCCTCACCCGCTCAGCTCGCGTTGTAAGTCTTGGAGAATCTTGAGATGAGTTCGGTTATGGAGAAAGCCTTCGGATTCCTCAGATTGATTCGTCCCGTGAACTGTATTATGATGGGTTTCGCCGTCATAGTTGGGGCCTTCATAGTCACAGCGGGAGCATTTTCCTCTTCTTTCGACGTTCTCTTCAGATTAGCTCTTGGCTTTCTGACCTCTTTCACTCTAGCCGGGGCTTCCATGGCGATAAACGACTATTGGGACAGGGACATTGACAAGATAAATGAACCGCGTCGACCAATTCCAAGCGGCGTGGTCTCTCCTAATGGAAGCTTGGTCCTTGCCGCCATCTTAACCTTGATTGGGCTCACGGCTGCCGTGCGAACTAATCTCTCATGCCTGGTTGTGGCTACTCTCTCATGGGTTGTCTCGGTCGCATATACTACGAGGGGTAAAAGAACTGGGCTTCCCGGGAACCTACTTGTAAGCCTCTGTATTGCCATACCGTTCATCTATGGGAGCTACGTCATCAAGGGGGAGCTCGAACCTCCCGCCCTTATTTTCGCTGCTCTAGCATTCCTATCGACTACTGGAAGAGAGGTGACGAAGGGCATTGTCGACGTCCAGGGAGACAACACTAAGAACATCAAGACAATGGCGATCTCCCATGGAGAGAGGACAGCGGCATACGTTGCCTCAACCTTTTACATCTTGGCTTCATGTCTAAGCGTGTTGCCAATCTATCTCAGATTGGTCTCGTTCTGGTTTGTCCCGTTTGTTCTCCTTGCTGACTCTGGATTTGTTACGGCTTCGGTCCTACTTATCCGTGATCACTCGAGAGAGAACGCTAAGAGGATTAAGAGTCTAGCCTTAGTATCGATGATCTTCGGATTGCTCGCGTTCATCACCGGAGCCATAATCAAATAGGCTAAGAGTGAAGCGGTTTTCTCTGAAAAATAGCTGATCGATCTATCAGCGTTGACTCTTCTTCGAAGTGAAGAACTTTTTCCGCAATTGAGTTTTTTAAGTTATGCTAAACCGTCGTTTCTTTCTGGATTCTAGAATTCTCTAGAAAGTCTGCTACGGCTTCGTTTATTCATCACTTCTCTTGATCAAAGCAGCAGTTTCCAATCAGAATAGGGACTAGAGCTCCTGACTTCCCGAATGTTTATAAGATTACTTACTTCTCAAACACTAAAAATGTGGGATCGTTTTGCTCGAAGAAGACGAGAGAATATGGAAATTACGTGACGAAAACCAGCATTATGATTTACTCGTGTACAAAAATAAGGAGGAATGGCTTGAGAGAGCTGACTATCTGCGCCGCCATATCCTAGCCTGCTGTGGACTATTGCCGCAGCCTGAGAAGACTCCATTAAACTCCAAAATATCCGGTAGGATAGAGAAAGACGACTACGCGGTTGAGAAGGTCTACTTTGAGAGCCATCCCGGTTTCTTTGTAACCGGGAACCTTTATACACCCGTTAACAGGAGCCCGCCATTCCCTGGAGTTTTGTGTCCTCATGGGCACTGGAAGTATGGTAGGCTTGAGGACTCAGATTCCTGCTCAGTTCCTGGTCGCTGCATAAACCTCGCCAAGCAGGGCTACGTCGTCTTCTCGTACGATATGGTCGGCTACACGGACAGCTTCCAGATTGGACATGACTTTGGCTCCGGCGAGGGCGACGCTTTGTGGGGAATAAACCTTGCTGGGCTCCAACTATGGAACAGCATCCGTTCAATCGATTTCCTCCAAGGCCTTGACATAGTAGAGCCGAAACGCATCGGCTGCACTGGCGCGTCTGGAGGCGGGACACAGACCTTTCTATTGTCGGCTGTTGACGAACGCGTCTCCGTAGCTGCTCCAGTCTGCATGATCTCATCCCATTATCAGGGCGGATGCTTGTGCGAGAACCCCCCAAACCTTAGAGTTGAAACGTTCAATGTCGAGATTGCCGCGTTAATGGCTCCCAGACCTCTGCTTTTGGTTTCAGCCGCAGGAGACTGGACGAGAGACACACCAGTATGTGAGTATCCAGCCATAAAGCGGATTTACAACCTGTTCGATGCCGAAGATAAAGTCAGATACGTTCACGTCGACGCCGGCCACAACTACAATAAGCAGAGCAGGGAAGCAGTCTACTCATGGTTCGGAAGGTGGCTACTCGGCGAAGAAGATGAGGAACTGCTCCATGAGAGACCCTTCAAGGCTGAAAGTCTCCCGGAGTTACTCGTTTTCCACGGGGTTTCTCTGCCTGAAACCGAGATTAACTCAGAAGCCCTACGAGGATACTTGATTTCAAAAGCAACAGAAACCTTGAAAAAATTGGGACCCAAGTATCCTGAAGGCTTAAAGGAATACCGTGAGGTTCTCGGCGATGTCTTCAAGCATGCGTTATTAGCCCGTCAGCCTCAGAAGAACGAGGTTGAGGTCTCAGTTTCAGACCAGCAAAAGATATGTGGTATCCAGGTGAGGAAGTTAACCTTAGGTCGTAAAGGTGTAGGCGACAAGGTTCCAGCATTAGAGGTGAAACCCATCAGTGAAGACCCTGAAGTAGGAACGTTAATAGTTCATGAAGAAGGCAAGGAAGCCCTATTAGATTTGGAGAAGGGAGAGGTTCATCCTCTCGTGAATGATCTTGTGGGTCTTGGTCAAAAAGTCCTGTTAATAGACTGCTTTGTAACTGGCGAATACTTGAAAGTCAAGGGAATCATGGAAAGAGGGACAAAAAGTAGGTTCTTCACGACATACAATAGAACGAACACGGCTGAACGGGTCCAAGACATCTTAACGGGCATAACATACCTGAGCAAAATAGTCTTGTCCGATAGAACTAACATTGTAGGTCTGAAAGACGCGGGCCTCTGGTGCCTCTTGGCTAGAGGATTAGCCGAAAGAGTCGAGTCAGCAGTTGTGGATGTAAATGGGTTCAATCAGGACGATGAAGGAGAATGGCTCCAACGTTTATATGTCCCACTTGTAAGACGAGCTGGAGGAGTAGAGACCGCAATAGCCTTAGCAACGCCATCCAAACTGTTCATACATAACTGCAGAGATGCGTTTAAGCCAGATTTCGCAGCCAGACTTTATGAGGCGTTAAACGTGTCGAAGAACCTCAGAATTGAAAGAAACGAGGCTGCGGTAACTGAAATAACAGAATGGATAATCAAGTAAGATCATTCTGCTGCGAAAAACTCTATGCAACTTGCACTGAAACGGTGTACCCCTTCCCGACAACTCTGACAAGAAAATCGTTATATACGCCAACAAGTTAAGCTGAGTCCAACGGAGGAAATTGGATTGGTTGTGAATATCGGCTTTGTTGGTTGTGGCGGAATAGCCTTGGCGCATGTGAAAAGGTTAAATGGGATTCCAGAGGCTAGATTGGTTGCTTTTCACGATGTTGTACCGCAAAAGGCAGAAGACGCGGCGAAACCAGTTGGTGCTAAAGCCTATTCGGATCTTAGAGAAATGCTTGGTAACGAGAAGTTGGATGCCGTCTATGTCTGTGTTCCACCATTCGCCCACGGTTTTGAGTCAGAGATTGCAGAGCGTGGCATCCACCTCTTTGTAGAGAAGCCTGTAGCCATGACCATGGATCTTGCCGAGAAGATAGAGAGATCCATATCTAAGGCTGATGTTTTGAATTCCGTGGGCTATATGTGGCGCTATCTCGACACAACCGCTCTGGCGAAGCAGATACTGGAGGAAAATGGTCCCATAGGCATGGTTGAGGGGCTCTACATCGATCCATACTGGTTTCCGCCTGGTCACTGGTGGATAGACAAGGAGAAGAGCGGGGGCCAAGTCATAGAGCAAAGCACTCACATATTCGACCTAGCAAGGTATCTGGTCGGCGACGTAGAGAGGGTCTACGCTGAAATGGACAAGAGGCTGCTGACAGATGTCTCAGGCTTCAAGACCGAAGACGTCTCTCTGGTGACTCTGAAGTTCAAGAACGGCGCCGTAGGCGTCGTCCTCAGCACCTGCGCAAGCAGAAGAACCTTCACGGGTACGAGCCTAAAAATGATAGCGAAAAACGTCGTCGTGGAACACGGAGGGCACTCCGGAACCTTAAGGATCTACTGGGACAAGGAGGTCAGAGATGTAAAACCCGCGGTGGACTCCTACCTCGAGGAAGACAAAGTGTTTGTCAATGCTGTAGATAAGGGCGATGGGGGCGCCATCAGATCTCCCTACCGCGACGCTGTCAAAACGCTTGAAGTAACGATAGTTGCCGATGAAGCTTCAAGAGAGAAGAAAGTGATCAACATCAGGTAGCATCATAAAATTTTAGGCAACCGATTTTCCAAAAAAAAGATTATGAAATCAATCATCTGAAAGCTAATGTACAAAAAATGAAAGCAAATGCTTGAAGGGCTACTTAAGCCATGGCGGACGCTTTTGTCTCTTCATCAAATCATCAAAGTTTTCCCGTTCCCTGACTAGGCAATATT
>Ga0315310_10000810_pt1 | contig 19854 bp, 19 predicted proteins | sample TDP5_MG_FD_203630 | JGI IMG/M metagenome (GOLD analysis project Ga0315310, IMG submission 203630) | Freshwater sediment microbial communities from Lake Towuti, South Sulawesi, Indonesia - TDP5 | ecosystem: Environmental > Aquatic > Freshwater > Lake > Sediment | place: Indonesia: South Sulawesi... | reverse complement strand
ATTGACTATAAAGAATAATCTGAATTGAAGCGGAAGTATGGACAAGGACAAACGTATACCGAGCTCTTTGCGTTTTATCTTCATCATCACCTTCTTAGGTCAGATGATTATGGGAGTGATGGGGATAGCTGTTCCAATATATGCTGATCTTCTAGGTGCTTCGCCTTTCCTTATAGGTGTTATCGGCGCTGCTGGAGGTCTAACTTACTCATTTATGCCTCTAATTGCCGGAATATTCTCTGATAAGCTGAAGAGGAAGGTATTCATATCCGCCTCTGTGACCTCTTACGGGTTTTCTTGCATCTTCTACAGCCTCACTGATAACCCTTCTATGCTCATATTCATTAAGGCCTTGGAATGGGTATCCATGGCAATTTTCTGGCCAGCTATAGAAGCCTCGCTGGCCGATACAGGTGAAGAGAGTCTTGAGGAAACACTTAAGAAGTTTAATATTTCTTGGGGTTCAGCCATAATCATTGGTCCCATGGTCGGCGGATTATTAATCAGCGGATATACCATTAAGGCACCATTCATATTCTCTCTAATAGTTTCATTCTCACTTGGAGTACTTAGTTTTATACTTATAAAGGAGTCGCCTAGAAGACAAGAAAGAAGTATGCAAGAAGGTTCTGAAGTAGAAAGAAGATCAAACAGCCGATATGCGATAATCACGGCTTTATCATCGATACTCTTATTTTCTACAATAGGGGGAATAAACTCATCCCTTTTTCCAGCCTATGCAACGGACTTAGGTATCCCTGCTTACGAAATAGGTTTAATAATGTTCGTCTCCGGAGCATCCAGAACGGTCGCGTTTTACTTAGCTAATAAGATCGAAGCTAAACTTGGAAAACTTGCCATGTTTTTAGGTGGATCATTAACCCTTGCCTTTGCTTCGGCTTTAACGGCTAATAGCTATATTACTATTACTTTCCTGATTTGTTTTCTACTTTTCGGTCTCGGAGCAGGTATATCTTACGCCGCTTCAATATCCTTCATCCTCAGAAGATGGAGTTCTTCAAAAGGTTATGCAGCCGGTCTCTTCGAAAGTCTTATCGGTTTAGGATACTTCCTAGGACCATTAACCGGAGGAATAATCTCAGAATACGCCCTTAACGCCCCATATATATACGGTTGCATCCTAAGTTTAACGGTTTTCTTCCTTCAGCTAACCTTAAACAAAAGATCCCTAACTTCTTCCCAATTAGAGCCGAAAAGGATTTAATTGTTCAACGAGGAAAAGCCATTTTTAGGTAAAGTTATATCTAAAGACGTATTAATCAGCATAACCTCAAAATTATAGATGTTTGTTGCGGAGGTGTAAAGTTGTTAGTTGAAGTCCGTTGGCACGGCAGAGGCGGACAAGGCATTGTGACCGTAAGCCGGCTATTAGCTCACGCAGCGCTGCTCGATGGAAAGTACGTGCAAGCTTTTCCAGAGTTCGGCCCTGAGAGGAGGGGAGCTCCAGTGACAGGTTACACGAGGATTTCAGATGAGCCGATACTTATCCACAGCCAAATATACAACCCCAACATTGTGGTCATCGTAGATCCCACACTTCTCGGAAAGACAGATGTAACCAGCGGCCTAATCGAGAACGGAACAGTCATAGCGCACACTGAGAAAAAACCTGAAGAGTTAAAGGAAGAGCTAAAAGCCGAAAAGGCACACATCTATACAGTCAACGCTGCAAGGATAGCCTTAGACATACTTGGCAGGCCTATTTATAATACAGCTATGCTCGGCGCATTGGTCAAAGCGATCCCTATTGCCTCGATGGAGTCGTTGAATAAAGTGGTAATGGAAAGATTTCCAGGAGCCGCTGGCGAGAAGAACGTGGCAGTTATAAAGAGGGCATATGAAGAGGTGCGCGGTGTTGAGTGATATAAGTAAACCCGGTTGGAGATCGATACCTATTGGCGGCATACTACTCGAGCCTGGTTCAGCATTAAAGTATAAGACTGGAGACTGGAGGTCCTCCAGACCCATAGTAGATGAAGCAAAATGTACCAATTGCCTGTTATGTTGGATTTACTGTCCAGACGCTGCCATTGTAAGAAAGGAAAAGGTCATAGATGTTAACTACGACTATTGCAAGGGCTGCGGGATATGTGCGAATATTTGCCCGGTAAAAGCGATCACGATGGTGGAGGAGAGGAGATGAGCAGGATAATAGGCTTCACGGGGAACGAAGCCATCGCTTACGCGGCTAAACAATCGAACATTGATGTTGTAGCGGCATACCCAATCACGCCGCAGACGATCATGGTGGAGGCCTTCAGCGAATACGTAGCTAACGGTGAAGTACACTCGGAATTTGTATGCGTGGAGTCTGAGCATTCAGCCATGTCAGCTTGTATAGGCGCAAGCCTTACAGGCGCTAGGGTGTTCACAGCCACGGCGAGTCAAGGATTAGCCTTGATGCATGAGATGCTATATATCGCCTCGGGGCTAAGGTGCCCGATCGTGATGGGCGTCGCGAACAGAGCTCTATCCGCACCAATAAACATACACTGCGACCATTCAGACATGATGGGTTCAAGAGACTGTGGCTGGGTTCAAATTTACGCTGAGAATGCCCAAGAAGCATACGACTGGATTATACAAGCCTTCAAGATAGCCGAGGACCATGACGTTCTCGTCCCAGTAGCCGTAAACATAGACGGTTACGTTGTCTCTTTCTCCTTAGAGGGCGTCCAGGTGCTGGAGGATGAAGAGGTTTCAGAATTCCTCTCGATGAGGAAGGCAGTCTTTACGATCGATCCAGATAAACCCATAACGGTTGGGGCTTTATTCCTACCAGACTACTACTTTGAGATGAAACGGCATCAGGTTGAAGCCTTGAACAACTCTTTCAAAGTCATAAAGAAGGTTAATGAGGAATACAAAGATTTAACGAATAGGAGCTATAACAGCATAGAAACGTATGGAACGGAAGATGCTGAAGCTGCTATCCTCTGCCTCGGAAGCACAGCGGGAACAGCCAAAGTCGTCGCTAAGAAGCTACGGAATGAGGGCAAAAATGTAGGCGTCATTAAACCTTGGGTATACCGACCATTCCCGACCAAAGAGATCTTAGACGCCGTTGAGAACCTAAAGGCCGTAGCGGTGCTTGAAAGAGCGTGCAGCTTCGGTGCTCCACACGGAGCCCTATGCAGCGATATTCTTGCAAGCTTATACCAGAATGGTAAGGAGCTGAGAGTCCTCAACGGGGTTTATGGTCTAGGAGGCAGAGATATAATGCCTTCCGAAATCGAATCCGTCTTTAAAGAGGCTCTCGAAGCCGCGAAGACAGGGTTTGTTAAGGAACCCGTGAAATTTATAGGGGTGAGGGAATAAGAATGGTCACGTTAAAGGAACTCACAAAAGAGGAGTTGTTCACTTCCGGGCACAGGTTATGCGAAGGATGTGGAGAAGGCACAATCACAAGGATGACCATGAAGGCATTAAGAGGCCCAACAATAGTTGTAAGTGCGACTGGATGCCTAGAAGTGGCGTCAACGATATATCCATACACATCTTGGCGTACACCATGGGTGCATGTAGCCTTCGAGAACGCAGCCGCCGTTGCCTCTGGTATAGAAGCCGCCTACAAAGCCCTAGCCAGAAGGAAGGCTTGGGACAAACATGTGGATGTAATCGCGATCGCAGGGGATGGTGGAACATTCGACATAGGAATCCAAGCCTTATCTGGAGCGCTTGAGAGAGGCCACGACTTCCTATATATATGCCTAGATAATGAGGCATACATGAATACTGGAATACAAAGGTCGGGTGCCACGCCACATGGAGCAGCTACGACGACCAGTCCAGCTGGAACTAAAATTCCAGGGAAACCCGAGTTTAAGAAGGATCTTATCGGAATCTGTGCTGCGCATGGAATTGAATACGCTGCGACGGCTTCACCATTCTATTGGAACGATTACATAACGAAGGTACGTAAGGGCTTGGAGGTTAAAGGCCCAGCTGTGATCCACGTGTTCTCGCCTTGCACACCTGGAATGAGGATTGACGCAAATAAAAGTATCGAGCTCGCAAGACTTGCCGTCCAAACGCGTTACTGGCCAGTCTACGAGGTAGAGAAGGGCAAGTATAAACTTAACATAAAGGTTGCACAGCCTAGACCTGTTGTCGAGTTCTTGAAGATGCAGGGGAGATTTAGACATCTGTTCCAGCCTCAATTCCAACACGAGATCGACGTTATTCAGCGATGGGTAGACGATAATTGGAAGAGAATCACCGAAGTCTCTGGTGAATCCTAAAATCGAAGGGGCTAAGGTTCAGCGGGAGATAAGGTCTGAAGCTGTTTCTCTCCCTTTTTTTATCACATCATCTTCATCAAGTGTCTTAACCTCTCCATTCTCCATTAATATTTTGCCATCCACAATCGTTGTGTCCACATCGCTTCCACACGCAGAGTAGACGAGGCTGGCGTAAGGATCATGTATAGGGGTTAGATGAGGCTCCTCAAAATCTATTAAGATCAAGTCGGCCCTTTTTCCAATCTCCAATGAGCCCACAGACTTATCGATTCCGAGAGCTCTAGCCCCGTCTATCGTTGCCATCTCCAGAACCTTCCAAGCTGGTAGAACCTTTGGGTCCATGTAAAATATCTTCTGTAGGAGGGCGGCGAACTTCATCGTCTCAAACATGTCGAGGCTATTATTACTGGCTGGGCCATCCGTACCCAAGCCAACGGTTATCCCAGCGTCCAAGAGATCCTTAACTCTGGGTATGCCTGAAGCGAGCTTCATGTTAGCAACGGGGTTATATACAACCTTCACATTATGCCCGGCTAGTAAAGCTATATCTTCCTGAGACAGGTGGATGCAGTGAGCCGCGAGGACGTCCGGACCTAAGAATCCAGTATCGCTTAGGAGTTCAACTTCTCCACGACCGTAACGTTCTTTTACGAGCCTAGAAACATCTTTAGACTCGGCCAAGTGTATGTGAACCCCCACCTTCAATGAGGAGGCTGCTTCCCGCACCTTTTTTAGAAGGCTTAGACTACACGTGCAGGCTGTGTGAGGGCCTATCTGCGTCGTGATCCTTCCATCAGCGTAACCATTATACTTCTTGGCTACTTCAACGCTCTCTTCCAGCATCCTCCTGCCCCTCTCAGCGTTTCCCGCCTCGATTATTCCTGAGGCTAGGACGGCTCTTAACCCCGATTCCTCCACAGCCTTCGCCACCATATCCTCATGAAAGTACATATCGCAGAAGCATGTTGTGCCGCTTTTTATCATCTCAATGCAACTCAACAACACGCCATGATAGACATCTAATGGTCTACGCTTAGCCTCAAGCGGCCATATGGTCTCCCTCAACCATTTATCCAGTTCCTGATCTTCAGCGATTCCTCGAAGAATTGACATAGCAGCATGCGTGTGACAATTTATGAGACCCGGCATAGCAATTTTTCCGTGGCCATCTAAGATTTCATCAGCCTTAAAACGAGGTGCATCGCTCTCTTTCCCGACGTAAATTATTGAATGGTCTTTAATCGCTATCAACCCTGAACTTATTATTCCTCTCTGAACCATTGGGAGAATCATGCATCCTCGAATTAGGATTTCAGCCTCCAAGTAATACACGCTCCCACATCTCCGCAGAATTGATTTTCTAGTAAGCTTCATCTAAAGCTATTAATTAGCCAGTTATCAATCTTCCTAGGCGGAGAGAGAGAAGGTTGAGCAGAAAATCATTAGTTTTCGAGCTTTTGGCGACTTCGTTAATAGGGTTGGCAATCGGATACTTCGTTCTTCCAAGAACTGATATATCAAGACTGCAGCAAGAAACGCAGGACCTAAAAACACAACTTGCCGATAAAGAAGCCCAAATCGCATCTTTACAATCGCAGGTAGCCAGCCTTGAAAAGGAATTAGAAACCAGAATTTTAGGAGTCTATTTCTCCCCAAGAGGAGGCTGTGAAAATCAGGTTATATACTGGATAGACAGGGCGAATAAGTCCATCCACGTGTTGATCTATAGCTTCACGTTGGATTCTGTGGGAGACGCCTTAATAAATGCTCATAACAGGGGCATCGTGGTAAGGGTTGTTTTTGAGAAGAAAGAGATAGACAGGTATAGCGAATATCAAAGATTGAAGGAAGCCAGGATAAGCGTCGGTAACGATACAAACTCACAATTGATGCATGACAAGATAATGATCGTTGACAGCCTCATCGTTCTGACGGGAAGCTTTAACTGGTCGAAGAATGCAGAAGAAAACAACAACGAAAACCTAATAATCATAAGAGGTGCGTATGTCGCGGAGATTTACGAAAAAGAGTTCGAAGAAATCTGGAAAGAAAGCATCTGAGGTCAGACATGATGAAAGATGAGCACAAAAAAGCAAAAGAAATCCTTAAAATATTAAAGGACAATTTCTCTATTCCGAGCTTTTCCAACATAATTGAGGACCCTTTTAAAGTCCTAATTAGAACTGTGATCAGCCAGTCCACAGCCGAAGTAAACACGAGAAGAGCCTACAAAGACCTTTCTAATAGGTTTCCTATAACGCCGAGGGGCCTCGCTGAGGCAGACGTCAAAGAGATACAGGATGCCTTAAAGGTCGCAGGGTTATATCGAAACAAATCTAGGATCATCAAAGATCTCACAAAGATGATCCTTGAAAAGTATGGAGGTTCTCTAAACTTCGTATACTCATTACCCCTCGAGGAAGCCCGTGAGAAACTCATGAACCTGCCAGGAATTGGACCTAAAACAGCCGACATCATCCTCTTATTCTGCGCAAAGAAGCCTACACTGCCAGTGGATACGCATGTGAACCGTGTTTCAAAAAGGCTGGGCTTAGCTCCTTCAAACGGAGGCTACGAAGAAGTTAGAAGAAGCCTCCAAACACTCTATCGGCCAGAAGATTACTTTCCAGTTCATATGCTCCTGATAGCGCTCGGACGGAAGTACTGTAAGGCCTTGAAGCCGTTACATGCCGTTTGTCCAGTTAGAGATTTATGCCCATCAGCTACTCTCTAATCTTCATGGCATCCGGTACACTTACCAAGGGATTATGCCGACCATAAAGAGGGTTATTTTCTTTCGAGTGGGTATTTGCCGTATTTCCTAGCGAACTTAACTAGCCTAAATAGGTTTTCTTCTGGGGTATCCCTACCGACTTGATCGCCTGTAGATAAAACGTATCCGCCGCCCTCCTCGGCTACATCGATGCACCACTTAGCCATCCGTTCCACCTCTTTAGGAGTTGCCATAAGAAACTTCGTGGTTTGTATGTTTCCTTTTAGGGCTATTCTCTTGCCATAGAGCCTCTTGACCTCAGATAGGTCGCAATCGCCTCCGGGAGGAGCCTCAAGAGGCTCTATAGAGGACAAGTCGGTCTCTTTTGCAGCCGCTTCGACAATGTATTTCTCCCTTCCGCAAGAATGCAGATGCGAAGGTATATCCGCCTCCTTAGCCATCCTTGTAATCTTCTTCAACGTCGGAAGACTTAGCTCTCTGAATATCTTTGGTGATTGTAGGGTTAATAATCCTGAAGCGCCTATCATTAAGAATTCCGGCTGAATCTCAAGGCCTCTCTCCACGTAGCTTACTACATACTCATGATGCATCCGGCGATATTCCTCGATGAGGTCGCGTTTCTGCATGTAAAGTCTGCAAATTTCTTCGAGGCCGCCGTCTATTAACCCAAAAAGATTCTGAAAACCAGGAAGCCCTACAGATAAACCGGTTGTTCCTAAGTCCCCCGTTGCTTTCGCTATAGTCCAGTAGGCTTCCCCGCTTAAGTTGGAAGGATTTGGATAGAAATATTGCAAATGGTCGAATTCCTTTTCAAAATCTTTAAAGTACTTCCTCCTAGGCCAGGGAGGTTGATTCCGATAGTATATGGTTTCAGACCATAACACGCCTTTCGGTGTATTGCAATAAGTGCGAGCAATGATCGCTTCATCGGTTTTATCAGTAATAACTGTTCGAAATCTCCTTTCGTCACTTCTGCTAATCGGTTTAAGCGCCTTAATCGAGTCGATTAGTGATCCCAGAGAACCTCCATGCCATCCATCAATCTTATAATATTTAACTGCTTCAATGTAAGCTTTCCATAAAGGCGGATCCCCGTTTAGGTATATGTCCCAGAAGGGTTTACCAGTAAGTTTCGCCGGTATCATGTTCGATATATCAGGTGAGACAGGAACCATATCCGGTTGCTGGTTTCGGAAGGCTGTTAACATCCTTTCCTTAGGAGTCATTTCGTTAGTCATTTCACGATCCACCTAAATTTTGGAATTAAGCCTTTTTAAATTTGTCAGTCATCAGCGGGAATCTGGGTTATCAGTTAATTCGTTTCCGTCCAAACTCAGCCTAACTCGACCAATATGGATCGTTTGAATTATTCCTCTCACCGGAGTATAGACTTTTAAGATCCGCTTCTTAAGGTCGATAAAATGCAGGATACCTATTCCCAAAAACTTTCCTGCTGAACCCTCAAGCCCCACGAGGGGACCACCCTCATCATCTATCATCCTCATAAGGTCTGAGCTTATTGGATCGCCATGTTCTATAGAACCTTCCTTTATCTTGATATGACCTAGTGAACAACATAGAACTTTCGCATCTTTCAAGTATTTTCTGTAAGCTAATTCGCGCAGGGTTTTCCTCGTTTCATGACCGCGTTTCCTCACGGTTTTGGGGGATTCAACAATGAACGTCCTTAAGCCTCGCAGCGTATTAAGCAAAGGCTCTAGTTCATCATCTTCTCGGATGACTATGACCGCGGTTGACCCAAACAACTCGACTACCTGATCTTTGTGGTTTATGGCGTCTTCCCCTTCGACCCACCCGTCGGTGTTGACGATTAAGAAATCTATGTCCATCTCTTGGCTCTTGCTCTTTAAGGTCTTCAATGCATTGAGAGAGGCGTTGAAAGCCTTGGATGGGGTTGTAGCCCCAACAAAAGCCACACTTTCAGCCTGAGCATCGAAGAGGCCTACTATTGGCTTCACAACTCGTGCCAAGCCAACAGTGGCAGGGGGACCTATATCTGACTGACCTAAGTCTCCGTCAATAATTCCTACTTTTCGTCCCTTTTTTAACGCGTGGTTTGCTAGGTAAGTACAAAAACTTGTTTTACCTCTGTCTACATCACCCATTACAAGGATAGACACAAGCTCGCCTGAAAATAACACTCCGTCCACGGCATCCTTCCAAGACTTAGGAATAGTGCCTCCATCTATCTCCAGAAACGAGGAGTTTTCACCTAATGTTAACTCAAAGTCTGCATTTCTTATAACCTCGAAAGGCAAGCGTTTACCATTTCTAACTACGACCTTAGAGCCTACTTCAAGGCCTGCACCTAAAACCTTAGCCGAGCCCGAAAGTAGATTAACTGAAGCAGGTCCATCAACAAGCAGAGTCCTGCCTTCTTTTACATTCAGCCTCATTGAGACTCACTTCTGGGATTAGCTACCTCTTTTCTGGGCTATTCTCACAGCTGAATCGGCATCGCTCATTTTTCTTCCTCGACTCTTCTCTCCAGGATGGCTTGTTCCTTCCTCGCTAACGATCTCCATTTTGACGTTTTCTGGCAATGCTCTTCTCAACCTTTTTATGAGTTCTTCAGCTAATTGTGGGATCCCGTATCCGATTCTTACGATTTGGGCGTTAGCCGTATTCTCCTTCAATGCCAATAAAATAGTGTCAATAGTCCCTTCTAAGCTTAGTTTTTCCTCGGTTCTCAAAACGTTTCCATCGCAAAGAACAGCTACTCCGAATGTTTTTCCTGGGTCGACGCCGATCGTAACCTCCCGATAAACATCCTTTCCCAAGGCCATTCGAAACGCTCCGTTGATGGCACTTTTCGGTTCCTCATCCTCGTTGAAAACTATCACGTTTGGATGATCAATTAGAGGCTTCTCTTTCTCAGTCGTGACCACGACCTTGACGGTTGAGGGTATTGTTTCACCCGGCACTAAGCTTAAGAAAAGTAATCCTCTCCCTTTAAGTTCGTTCACCAACTTGTAGTATGCTTTTCCCGAAATCGTTGCAACAGCAATCTTCGACTTCATACTCTCCACATGACAGATAATTAGAAAGTAAGATTAAAATTTAAGGCTTTACATTCGCTCTTACTGTGAGCTAGTTGAGGCCCAGAATACCTACAGGATGCTCGATGCTCGACGGGTTCCTTGAGGGAGGCCTCCCTCCTGGGAATATAACCCTCATATACGGAGAGGCCGAGACGGGTAAAACGGCGCTAGCTATACAGTGTGCCGTTAACACGGCTAGGTTGGGTTGTAAAACGATATTCATAGACTCAGACAATGCCTTTTCTCCCGAGAGGCTTTCACAGATCGCCTCAGGCGACATTGAAGATGTATCTGCTTCGATAATCCTGATTAGACCCTTCTCGTTTATCGACCAAGGATTAGTTATCGATCAACTTGAGAAGTATCTGACTGAGAAGTTTGGGTTAGTTGTTGTTGACACAATCACATCTCTTTATAGGGTTGAGCTGGGAAATACGAAAGAAACGTTTACTTTGAACCGGGAATTGAACCGTCAAGTTGCAACGCTGGCACAGATAGCTAAGGCTCAAGGGATATCAATCTTAATCATCAGCCAGGTTAGAAGTGTTTTCACCACCGATTTGGTCGAGGTTACACCAGTCGCCAAAAGAGTACTCAAGTTCTGGTCCAAATTTGTTATAAGCCTAAAGCCTACGATGAAAAGGAGAGTAATACTGGCTAGGGTTGAGAAACCTGTAAGAGGTTTGAAATGCCGTCTTCTCATAGCGGAAGGCGGCATCCGTGACTACATCCGTTAAGCTTATCTCTCATCAACAAAAAATGATGTGGAAGAATGTCAATAGCCAACGAAATTTTTAACGCTTTATATTACATATTTCCAGCCTACTGCGCAAATGGGGCACCTGTGATCTTTGGCGGAGGCCACCCAATAGATTGTGGAAAAAAATTTTTGGATGGAAAACCAATTTTCGGATCGAATAAGACCACGAGAGGCTTTATTGCTGGTTTACTCATTGGGACGCTTGTAGGGTGGGCTCAAGAGACACTTGCGCCGAACATCGGCCTTGAGAGAGGAAGTGTTGTCCTCGGATTTGTTCTTTCGCTTGGCGCATTAACCGGAGATCTGATCGGTTCTTTCGTCAAGAGGCGGCTAGACCTCCAACCTGGGACGCCTCTCCCAATCTCAGATCAGATGGACTTCGTCCTTGTTGCGCTACTTTTTTCCTTACTGGTTAAGCCGCCCACAGTTTCAAACGCTTTAATAGTAATTATACTTACTCTTCCTATACACCTCTTAGCGAACATCGTGGCTTACTTGTTACATATAAAGAGGAGCCCTTGGTGACCCTTTATTCAGTCTTTTTCCTGAATACGATCTCTGCTCCATTTATGAGTCCGTACTCTGCAAATTGGTAGGCGTCAACCCAGTTCTCTTCATCTACAAACGTGTTTGGACCCACGAATGTCAAAGCGTCACCGAGCTTATGATGAAGGGGACCGAAAGTATTTCTTAGAGTACCGACGACATCAATTACGAGATCATTCTCGCCATCCTTGGTAAACCTAGTTACATCCGCCTCTAAAGGATGCCAACAAATGGGAATCGGACCATTACCGTTGACGTAAACTAGGAATAGGCTGCCCTTTGCCTCTGGTAGGCGAACGAGTATGCTTCTATCATTTTTCTTCTCTATGTTGAATTTGGTCTGATATCTTATGGTTCCTGCGTAGAATGGGTATCCCTGTCCCACCCAGTCTCTATCCATCATGGATTTAGGCTCGTCCGTCAACGCATATTCGGTTTCTGAAATCTTCTTAACCCCGAATTCGCCAATTATGTAGATGTCTTCAATCGGGACATCTATGTCGTATCGGCATGAGAGCTCAACCTCGTTTTCTCCGATTTCGACGTAATCTGTTATGTCGATCTTGCCGAACTGTTTATCCCAGTACCATTCTCTAGTTTTCGTAGAAACGGGTTTATCGTTGATGCGTAGCCTCCAAATCGGGGCTTTCTCTATAACTAGGTATACTTTTTTGCTCTTTATTTCGGATTTGAAGGCAGTGCAGAGACGCAGGATAAACGATCTTGAGGGTTTGCTGCCTTTTTCAATTAAAGCCCACGGCTGAATCCCAGTGTATAGTTCTAGTCCGGCAGTTTTCCATACTTTGCGGCGGGCTTTCCATACGGGCATCATTTCGCTCCATTCTTCATCTTCTATTGAATATTGGCAAGTGTCTAAGACCATCGAGTTTGGATGTAGCCTTTCGAATTTCCAGACGCTGGGGAGCTTCATTGCATTCTCTTTGAATTTAAACCTAATTTTTGATGTTGAATCTTCGGGTGCACCGGGCTTCGATGTGTCTATGACGTAAGCATGGCTTCCAGCAGGATAGAATACAGGATATATCACGGTTTTTCCCTGATAAGTGACGGCTTCAACTCGTGAAGTGGATCCGTCGAAGAGGTTCAGTTCATTTACTTCTCCTCTCTCAGCAAAGGTTATAGTGGCGTTATAGGTCTTAGTTCGGTTTTTGTTCGAGAGGAAGTAGATGTGGTGCTTTCCATCTACACGATGATGGATGTAAATGTCCTCGATTTCGTTTCCATAGTCATCTCTTACGCTGACTGAACGGGATAAAATCTGGCTAATGGCTCCATCTATGGCTTTTCTATCATCTGTTACACGTATAACGCATGGATGTGAGAGTATTTTTTGCCATTCTTTTTTAGCTTTTTCCCCGTCTATAAGACTGGGGTTTTCTCCGACGAAGAGGACTTTACCTCCTACATCTAGGAATCGGGTTATCAGGTTGACGGTTTTACGTGACCATGTCAAGGAAGGCGGTACAACGATGAGTTTATAGACTGCTTCCTTTACGATGAAGGACTCTTTATTCTCAACATGGGCGTGACGCTCCAAAATAGTCTCGTCGCCAAAATCGAAGTCCCAATGCAAGGCAAGCAGATCATCCTGAAGCTTCACAAGAGCATTGTTGTACTTCCAAGGCTGTGATTCGCGGTCCTCAATCAGCCCGGGGCTGAATGTTGCCCAAGCGCTGCCGATCGGATGAAGGACAAGTATATCTGCGTAAAACCTTCCCTGCGAACACAGATAGCCCGCTCGTGAGAAGTAGTCATTGATCAGCTTATAATGGGGCCAGTATGTCTGATGGTAACTGATGGTTGGCGGATAATCCCTTTTCGCTTCGCCTTTCTGCGTGTACAACGTCAAGTGTTGGCATAGGAAGGTGATACCTAGGGCAAAGTGGAAGTCGGCTATCCACTTCTGATCTTCAAATGTCATGCTGTGGCCGCTACATCCGAATATCTCGCAGATGATACGTCCCCTTCCAAACTGATGTGCAACACTTGAACATTGTTTTAACGTTAAGGGATCATTTATGTTGCGTCCAAGATGGTCTATTCCCGGCACATGCATATACTCGTAGTGAGGCATAGCCGCGCCTATGTACCGAGTCTGAATAACCAGATTATCCTCACAAAGGTAGTGCCCCGTCATCTTCAACCCGTATCTGTCGCATCTTTCGCTGTAGGGTATCGTCCAAGCTTCTATGAATCGTTGCGTAACAGTCCTCCAGAAGTCATAGCGAACCTCTTGGCAACCCTCTCCCTCAAAATACAGTAGAGGGATCTTTTCAACGAGGTCGTATCCGTTGAGTTTGAGGAAGTGTGTGGTCATCTCTCCCGTCCAGGGAACCGACAACAAATGTACGCGATGATAATAGTTAGGTTCATCTGTGAAGACTCCGGGCATGTGCTCGCCGAATTCTTCTCTGAAGTATTCTGCATAAGCATCGATCGTGACTTTTAGGAACTCCTCGGTTACTTCAGGATTGAGAAGGTCTACGTAGCTTTCTCCGTTGTACCAGTTGCTACGAGAAGTAACCTCCACCTTAAAAGCGAAGACCTTTCCATCGCCCTTTACGTCACTTGATTTACTGATGCGTTTAAACTCTCTCACCACGGATGGAGAGTCAAATTTTATTTCGAATACTGCGAGTACGGAAGGGTCCTTAAGCGCCAAATCTGCTTCTTCTCGTTTTAATTCCCTCATTACGAGTATCCGCGAACGATACTCTTCACTCTTAGCAGGCACGATCCCCCCCGCGAAACCGCTTGGCCATTTATCTTCATCGTAAAGCCAAGATTCAACCTCTATCTTCTTTCCCTCTTCTAAACAGGCTTCTACGCATTTCATCCATTCTTTAGATAAGTAGGGTGTGGCGAGCCCTACCCTTGAATGCATAAAGTATCCGCCGAATCCTTTGTCTGCGAATTCTCGAACCTGCCAACGGAGTTCATCAAGGTCTAGACGGTTATTCCAAGACCAGAAAGGTGAAGGCCTATACTCCTTCCCCGGGTTCCTATACTCTTTCAGGTTTATAGCATTCACTCCCCATCCAATTTTTACCCTGTGAAACAATAACCTAAATGGAAATATTCCATTTAAAAGGTTTGAGGACAGAAAGGTTCACGATTAAGATTTTTAATGAGTGGCCCAAACATTAATTTTTTCTCTCCCATTCAATGTTTAATAGAATTAAACAAGCATTAGGAAGACTTAAAAAAAGGGTTTCAATAGCCTTCTTTAGCTTGTTTTACTGGACAGATCCTTCTATTCGGGGAAGAGAAGGCCTAAAGACCATATAAGGGTTATTCCGAAAACGAACAAGACGAACTGAATCATAGATTTTCCAATGTTCTCTTCCTTTTGTATTTCAGGGATCAATTCGGAGGCTGCAAGGTAAATGAAACCCCCAGCAGTCAAAGCCATCAGGAAACCAACGGAGTCTTGTAAAAAGTAGTTTGAGATGAAAACTCCAACAATGGCTGTTAATGCGGATAAGAAGTTGAACAGCAGAGCCTTGTATCGTGTAAAGCCGCCATAGACTAGGACTCCGTAGTCTCCTATCTCTTGGGGGAATTCATGAAAGATTACGGCAACGGTGGTGGTTAACCCCACCGTCATGCTTATGAGAAAACTAGCGGCAATAGTCATCCCATCAATGAGATTATGGATTCCATCTCCGACAAGATTTAAATAAACAAACTTCTTAACCGTCATTTTCTCTTCAACGGGAGATTGATTCCCATGTACGTGGCCATGGTACCAATAGATGAATCGTTCAAGGAAGAAGAATCCAAGAAATCCTAGAGTGATATAAAGAGAGGCTGTTGAAAGTTGCTCCTCGCCAAGAAACTCTACGGCCTCTAGTAGTAGATTTAGATAAGCCGCGCCTAAGATTGAACCAGCTGAAAAGGGAAGAAGAGCAAACAAGATTCTGTCCAGCGTAGCCTCTTTCAGAGATATGGCAAAAATTCCCACCAATGATAAGAGGCTTATTACAGTAACGGCACCGATCGCGTAAAGTAGATTAGACAAAAACATTCCACTCTCCTTTATTTCTATATTTCTATATATGAGCCCATTAATGAAGGTGGTGGAAAATATTGAGGGATTTAAGTTTAATATCAACGGATAGAAACTCTATTATGAGAGGAGCATCTTAATGCACGAGTATCCTCAGCCGTTCAAAGGCACAAGATATCTTGGAATGGCCTTAAGCATTACCATATCGTTCTTCATCATTGAATTATTCGGAGGAATCCTAACAAACAGTCTGGCCCTCTTTACCGACGCCTGGCATATGTTAAACGATGCCTTTGCCTTAGCCTTCGCCCTCTTAGCGGCATGGTTTGCTCAGCGCCCGATAACTGTAAAAAGAACCTACGGATATTACCGCACAGAGATTCTAGCGGCCTTTTTGAACGGCATCTTCCTATGCGCGGTCGTGGTTTTCATCTTCTATGAGGCTCTCCAACGGTTTCAACAACCATCTGAGGTAAAAAGTCTAAACATGCTGATCATTGCTTTTTTTGGCCTAGTGGCTAACGGACTATCTGCACTCACTCTCTCAAGGTCAAGGGATGAAAGTCTAAACGTTAGAGGCGCCTTTCTCCACGTTGTCGCTGACACCTTAGGATCGGTGGGGGCGATTTCAGCCGGACTAATCATGTTTTTTACCGGATGGTACCAAGCAGATCCCCTAATCAGCATGATAATAGGAGTGCTAATATTCTACAGTTCTGGAAAACTTATTCGAGAATCCCTAAACGTCCTCCTTGAAGGAGTCCCCACCCACATCGACTTAAATGAAATAGAGCGCAGAATTGTTCAACTGAAAGGCGTAAAAGATGTTCACGATCTTCACGTATGGTGCATCACGCCCACTAAGATGTGCCTGATGAGCGGACACGTAGTGGTTAAAAAGGGAACTAACAGAAAGAAGCTGATTACGACCTTGATCAATATGTTAAAAGAAGAGTTTGGAATCGACCATACCACTGTTCAATTAGAAGATGAAGGCTACCCAAAATCGGTTGGCGAACACTAGAAAACTGAGCGCGGAGTGAGAAAGTATCTACATTTTCTTTGAGCAGATTGTAGTCACCTTAACTATGGAAATCTACGAGATAAACAGTCCAGTTACTGCTGCTTATTCAAATCTTGGTTTAGATTCTTGAATTTTTAGCGTTTAGTATTCTTGATTAATACAGTACATTGGATAACACCTTGACCGAAAAGCATAATAAAGGCAACCTTATCTCGAAAAAGGTGATAAATCTTGAAGAAATTTGAAGGAACTTTCGTGGTAGCCGTGACCCCGTTTACGTCAGATGAAGAATTGGATATAGAAGCCTTAAGAGTGAATGTTGACTATTACACTGAAAATGGTGTTCATGGGGTGGTCGTGGGCGGAAGCACTGGCGAATTTGCATCGCTTTCTTTAGAAGAGCATGAGAAGATAATAGAGGCTGTGGTTGACAGAGTTAACGGTAAGGTTCCAGTAATCGCAGGTACCGCCGCTTGTGCCACAAGACGAGTTATAGAATTGACTAAATATGCGAAAGATGTTGGTGCGGACGGGGCAATGATAGTTGCTCCGTTTTACACTAAGCCGAAGGAAAATGAGCTCTATGAGCATTTCAAGAACGTAGCTGAAGCCGTTGATCTTTCAATAATGTTGTATAATAACCCTTGGACAAGCAAAGTTGATATGCAACCGACTTTGATTGCCCAGCTCGCGGAAATTGACAACATACAATATGTCAAGGAGAGTAGTGGTGACATTACCAGAGTTTGGAAAATTATTAACCTAACTGAAGGCAAAATGACAGTGTTTTGCGGATCGGATAACCTCGCGTTAGAGTCATTTTTGAACGGTGCGAAAGGTTGGGTATGCGTCGCAGCAAATATGTTCCCAAAGCATACAAGTAGGCTATACGAACTTGCTTGCAAGGAAAACGATATTGAAAGGGCACGAACTCTATATTTCGAACTTCTTCCACTATTAAATTTCCTAGAAGAAACTGGAAAATTCGCCCAACTTTCTAAAGCCGGAGTTGAAATATCAGGAAGAAAAGCTGGTCCTCCAAGGAAACCTCTATTGCCAGCTGACGAGAAGGAGAAACAAGAACTGAAAAGCATCATGAAAAAGATTCAATCAAGCTTTAGCGTTTAGTAGGGAGCCATATGGTGTTAATACTTGCCAGATCAGACCTTGAAAAAGTATTATCTATGAAAGATGTCATTGAAGTTGTTGAGATGGCGTTTTCAGAACTGCAAAAAGGCACAGTAATCTTACCCATGAGAGCCACCATAACCCTCACTAGAGAAGCTGGTTGGATGGGTGTTATGCCAGCTTACCTTGGAAAAATTGGAGCACTTTCAACAAAAATCGTCACAGTTTTCGAGAAAAACTTGGAGAAGAAAATGTCCACCATAATGGCAACTGTCATATTGAACAGTACAGAAACTGGCGCTCCCTTGGCGATAATGGAGGGAACATTCATTACCGCTATGAGAACTGGAGCTGTGTGCGGAGTATCTACCAAATACTTAGCCAGAAAAGATTCAAAGACCGTTGGAGTTTTTGGGGCTGGGGTGCAGGCGAGGACCCAGCTGATGGCAGTATGTGTCGTGCGGAATATTGAGAGAGCGCTTGTATATGACAAAATTAAAGAGAGAGCTGACAAGTTCGCAACCGAAATGTCCGAAAATCTCAAAATCTCTGTTAAAACATGCAAACCTGAAGACATAGTAAAAGAGTCGGATATAATAGTTACCGCAACCACAGCGAAGACCCCGATTTTTGACGGAAACTTAGTAAACCAAGGTACACACTTGAATTTAATCGGCTCTTTTAAACCAGACGTCAGAGAAGTTGACGAAGTGGTGATTAAAAAGTCGAAAATCGTGGTAGACCAGAAATCCGCCGCCTTAGAAGAAGCAGGAGACATAATCATCCCTCTAAAAGCGGGAATCATCACAGAGGAAGACATATACGCGGAGCTAGGAGAGCTAGTGACCAGAATAAAACCCGGCAGAACATCTGATTCAGAAATCACGTTATTCAAATCTGTTGGTTTAGGAATACAAGATTGTGCTGCAGCATGGTTGGCGTACATTAGGGCTAAGGAAAAAGGAATTTATAAAGAGGTTGACCTATTCGGTTAGCGAGTGCTATGAAAAACGTTTAGAGATCATTCTAGACACCGCGCATTGGTTACAGATAGATATACTCGACAAAAATATAGAGGCATGTACGATGAAATCAGAAAACGTACATACTAACGTTTTTAGCTCTCAGCATCTTCATAATTCATTCCGTCTCTTAGCACCGTTTTTCTAAATATCTAATGAAGGAAGATTATATTTATGAGAAAGGTAATGCAGAGCAGATGGGAGAAAATAAAACTTCATTTGAAGGATAAAAAATCTGACGCTTTCATAGTTAGAAATCCATATAACATAAGATACTTAACGTGCCCAGAGATACGTAATACACTTGCAACCGACTATCCAATAAAGTTTCTTATAATACTAAAAGATGAAGAACCAATAGCTGCAACATCCTATATGGAGGCAAACAGAATAAGAAACAATCTTCTAACATCACAAATTTTAACGTTTTCAGGGGTATCGGCTCCTGATATCGAAACGGATGCCACCAAAGCTGATGAATTAATTAAAAAAGTTTTGACTGAGAAAAAACTTGGATTTGTACTATCCGATCAGCCAATAACTGATCTTAGAGTCGAAGGACAAGTCGACGACTTTGTAGAGTCCATGAGAGCGATAAAAGATCAATATGAAATAGAATGCATAAAAACAGCACAAAACATCACTATTGAAGCCGCAAAGAAAATGGAAGACATCCTTAAAGAGGGCAAATCTGAGGTGCAAGTTGTCAACGAGCTGGAGTATACTATTAGAAAACTTGGAGCACCCTTCGTATATTTCGATTCTATCATTGCATCTGGTGAGAACAGTGCTTTCGGTCATCATCAGCCCTCTGAGAGAAAAATAAGAAGAGGCGACGTTGTGGTTTGTGACTTCGGCGCTTTTTATGGAGGTTATGGCGCAGATGTAAGCCGAACCTATTTCATTGGCAAAGTTTCCAAAGACGTAGCCACAGCCTACCAAGCCGTTTACGAAAGTATACAAGCCGGCATAGACTGTGTAGAAAAGGGGATACCGTACCAGAATATTGACAAGGCATGTAACGATGTTCTAAAGAAATACGAGTTGCAAAAATTTCGTTGGGTTTCAGGGACGGGGCATGGAATAGGAATAGAGGTTCATGAAAGGCCACGGGTAGGGCCTAACTCAACCGATGTAGTGCAAGAAGGCCACGTTTTCACTATAGAGCCTGGAATCTATATCCCTGGCAAATTCGGAATGAGGATAGAGGATAACCTTCTAGTGTATAATGGGGTGCATAATCTAACCTTAATAGAGAAAAGTATGGAAAAAGTTATGTTGTGATG
>Ga0315310_10000809_pt1 | contig 19868 bp, 28 predicted proteins | sample TDP5_MG_FD_203630 | JGI IMG/M metagenome (GOLD analysis project Ga0315310, IMG submission 203630) | Freshwater sediment microbial communities from Lake Towuti, South Sulawesi, Indonesia - TDP5 | ecosystem: Environmental > Aquatic > Freshwater > Lake > Sediment | place: Indonesia: South Sulawesi... | reverse complement strand
GACTTAGGAGGCGATGGTGACGGCAACATTAACTTTGAAGAAACCAAAAAAATCTTGCGACGACAAGAACTGTCCTTTTCATGGTAGCCTCCGTATAAGAGGACGCGTTTTGGACGGAGTTGTCATCAGTGCCAAGATGGACAAAACAGTTGTCGTGCGTCGTGACTATCAGCTCTACGTGCCGAAGTTTAAGCGCTACGAGCGGAGACACAGTCACATCAATGCTCATAATCCGCCTTGTCTAAGCGTGAAAGAAGATGAAAGGGTTCGGATTGCCGAGTGTCGCCCACTGAGCAAAACCGTCTCTTTCGTGGTAGTCGAGAAACTGGAGGGAGAACGAGGTGGCGGCAAAAGCTAAGGGAAGAGCACTCATAGCCAAAGGAATGCTTGGGCAACGACCAAAAATATCTAGGGGCATATTGGCTGGGGCTGTGGTGAAATGCGCTGACAACACAGGTGCCCGAGCACTCAGAATTATTCAAGTCATGGGATACAAAGGTAGACTGAGACGTGTTCCCTCGGCTGCAGTGGGTGATATGGTTGTTATTTCTGTTCGAAGAGGCGCTCCAGACATGAGGAAGAAGATTTTCCAGGCTGTTTTGGTTCGGCAGAGAAAACCATACCATCGCGCCGACGGATCATGGGTTCAGTTTGAAGACAACGCCGCGGTTATCATGACTCCAGAGGGCGAGATGCGTGGCTCTGAAATCAGGGGTCCAGTGGCCAAAGAAGCGGCTGAAAGGTGGCCGAGAATCGCAAGCGCCGCCAGCATCATCATTTAGGAGGAAAAACACGCGGTGAAGACGACGCAGCCCAGAAAACAACGAAAAATGTTGTATCAAGCTTCTGCACACATACGATACAAACATTTCTCTGCACCGTTGTCGCCCTCATTGAAAACTTCTCACAATGTCAGTTCGATTCCCGTCAGAAGTGGCGATACCGTGCGAATTATGAGGGGCGACCGAAAAGGACTTGAAGGAAAAGTTACTGGGGTTGACAGGAAGAACTACAGAATTTTTGTTGAAGGAGTCACTCGAGAGAAGGTAGACGGAACCACCACCTTTGTCCCCATTCATCCATCTAAAGTGATGATTACCAGCTTAAACTTAGACGACAAGTGGCGCCGAGAATCATTGAAAGTAGGAGTAGCTGTTACAGAGGCAGAAAAACCTGAAGAAAAACTGGTCGAAGAAGAGAAAAAACCGAAGGCACCCAAGAAGCAGAGGAAAAGGAGGAAGATTCGCAAAACCGTGGTTGAAAAGACGGAAACGGTAGAGGGGGAGAAAGCGGAGGAATTCGAAAGTGGGTAAAAAGGGTGGAAGGAAACATCTTAAACGGAAACCGGCGCCTGAATTCTGGCCTATCCACCGCAAGGAAGCGATTTGGACTGTTAAACCCAATGCAGGGCCTCATCCAATTTCTCGCTGCATGCCGTTGACGCTGGTCTTGCGTGACGCCTTGGGTGTTGCTAAGACACGAAGTGAAGCCAAAACCATAATTCACGAAGAAAAAATAATGGTTGATGGAAAGGTTCAGAGAGAAGAATTGTTTCCCGCAGGAGTGATGGACGTCGTCTCGATACCAGACATGGAAAAATGGTATCGCGTTCTGCCTTATGAAAAAGGATTGCTTTTTCATCCTATCAGCGAAGACGAAGCCACATTCAAACTTTGTAGAATTGAAAACAAAACAGTCTTATCCGGAGGAAACGTGCAACTCAACCTTCACGACGGAAGAAATGTGCTCGTTAAAGTAAAAAACCCGAATAAACCTGAAGAAGACGTTTTCGACACTTTAGACACGCTGAAAATCAATTTACCTAATCAAGAAGTTTTGAGCCACATGAAATTGGCTGAGGGAGCTCCAGTCCTAATCGTCGGTGGCAAGAACGCAGGCAAACATGGAAAAATCGTGGCTATCGAGCAGAGGCCAAGGCAGAAGCGCAAGAACTCGCTTGTTACTGTTGAGGATGAAAGGGAAAATCGTTTCCAAACAACCGTTGACTACATCTTTGTGATAGGCGACAAACAACCTCACATATCATTGCCGGAGGCGAGTTAAACTTGTCTGTAGAAGAAGCGCACAAGAAGTGGCTGGCAAATCCCATGCTCAAGCCGCGACTTGAAAAGGTTACAGTCAACATGGCGGTTGGCAAATCTGGAGAGCCTCTAGAAAAAGCAGCGAGGGTTCTTGAACAGCTGACGGGGCAGAAGCCATGCAGACGCAAAGCCAAGAAAACTGTGAGAGACTTCGGCATAAGAAGGGGTGAATCCATCGCTTGTCTCGTAACTCTCAGAAAAGAAAAAGCCAAAGAGTTCCTCAAGAGAGCCCTTGAGGCAGTCGACAACAAGATTTCGTGGGAGCGCTTCGACAGTCGAGGCAACTTTTCCTTCGGCATCAAGGAGCACATTGACATTCCCGGTACAAAATACGTGCCTGAACTAGGTATACACGGCATGGATGTGTCTGTTACTCTGTCTAGACCGGGACAACGTGTAAAAGGTCGACATCACGCCAAGTCTCGAGTGGGCGCAAAACAACTGTTGACTCCCGAGGAAGCCTTAATCTTTGTCAAAGACGAGTTTGGAGTTGAAATAACATAAAGTGAAAAGGGGAAAAGTTACATGGGAAAACAGAAAACTAAGAAAGAACGCAAATACGGCAAGGGCAGCCGACCCTGTCGGAGATGCGGGTCTTACGGGCCTATCATCCGCCGATACGGCTTAAACATCTGTCGTCAGTGTTTCAGAGAAGTCGCCCAACAATTAGGTTTCAAAAAATATCAGTAGGAGGATTGATTGGCTTTGACAATGATGGACACGCTTTCAAACGGTTTGACTGCTATAATGAACAACGAGTTGCGAAACAAACGTGACTGTGTGATCAGTCCAGCCTCTAAACTGCTTGGACGGGTTCTTAGAGTGCTGCAACTTAGTGGCTATATAGGCGAGTTTGAATTCATCGACGATGGACGCTCAGGAAAGTTTAAAGTTCAGCTCTTAGGTCGTGTGAACAAATGTGGCGCCATAAAGCCGCGTTATCCTGTCAGCGCTGATGGTTTTGAAAACTGGGAAAAAACGTTTCTCCCAGCCAGAGACGTTGGCATCCTCGTGGTTTCAACTCCTTTGGGAGTACTGCCTCACAGAGAAGCCAAAGAGAAAAATGTTGGAGGTCGTCTCCTAGCCTACGTGTATTAGAGGAGCGTCGAGAAGTGAGGGCTGTCGAAGCGGTTAAAGTCATCGAAATTCCAGATGGTGTAGAGATTAGGGTAGAAAGGAGAGTCGTCACGGTTAAGGGAGCAAAAGGAACTTTAACCCACAATTTCTCTGAAACGCCAGTTTCCATTCTACAAGAGGGCAAAACAATAAAGGTTCAAGCCGACTGGCCTCGAAAGAAGGAGGCAGCCCTTGTCGGAACCGTTAGTTCTCACATTCAAAACATGATTCTCGGCGTGACTAAGGGATTCACGTACAAGCTGAAAATTGTTTTCTCTCATTTTCCGATTTCTGTGAAGGTTAAAGAAAACACGGTTTCCATAGAGAACTTCACGGGTGAACGAAGCCCACGCTTTGTCAAAATTATTGGCGACGTAAAGATTTCTGTAAAAGAAGACGACATTATAGTTCAAGGAATCAACCTTGAAGACGTAAGTCAAACAGCCGCCAACATTGAACAGGGCACCAAGGTCAAGAGCAAAGACCCCAGAGTATTCTTAGACGGCATCTTCATCTACGAGAAACGCGAAGGAATGGAGGCCTAAAGCGTGAGCGAAAAAGGGTTTGAAAAGCCAGCCACCGAACGAGCCTTAGCTTTGCGACAACGCCACAAGAGCAAGAAGCCCAAGTTTAGGCGACAAGAAAGCTGGCGTTACAAGCGAGTTTCAGAGGTTTGGCGAAAACCCGACGGCGTTGACAGCAGGATGCGCAAAAAAGTGAAAGGCTGGCCCAAATCAGCAGAAATCGGTTACCGAGGCCCCAAAGTGCCAAGAGGTCTTCATCCGTCCGGTTACGAAGAGGTTTTGATTCGAACCGTGGACGACTTAGGCAAAGTTGACCCTAAAACTCAAGCCATCAGAATTGCTCACACAGTTGGAATGAAAAAGCGAGCTGAAATCTCGATTAGGGCTGGAGAAAGAGACGTTCGCATTCTTAATCCACTGCCAGAGGTGAAGCCTGAAGAAGCTGAAGGAGCCCCGAAAGAAACAGAAGCCGAAACCGAGGCAGAAGAAACTACAGAGAAGAAAGAGGAGGAAGAAAAGAGAAGTTGAGCCTCCGAAGCCAGCGACGCATAGCTGCACAAATTCTCAAGGTGGGCACAAACCGTGTTTGGATTAATCCTGAACGTCTCGAAGATGTTGAAGTGGCTATAACTAGAGAAGAGATTCGCAAATTAATCCATGAAGGCGCCATAAAGTCGGCGCCCGAGAAAGGGGTAAGTCGTGTCAGAGCCCGTATCTTGCATGAAAAGAAAAAGAAGAGGTTGAGAAGAGGACCCGGAACAAGAAAAGGGTCTAGTGGCGCAAAGATTACTAAAAAACAGGCTTGGATGCAGAAGATTCGAGCTCTCAGGAGGACGCTACGCGGGTGGAAGGCTAATCGTGCTCTCACAGAGGGTGCATATCGCCAACTCTACACAATAGCTGGCAGCGGAGCGTTCAGTTCAATAGCTGATATGGAACGTTACGCTAAAACCCATGGCCTTTGGAGGAAACGGTGATGGCTGGGGGTCCGCGTTATCGGGTTGCTTTTCGTAGGCGGAGAGAAGGCAAAACTGACTACCTACAGCGCCGAGGTCTAGTTCTATCTGGCTTGCCGCGCATGGTAATTAGAGTTTCTTTGAGAAGTATCTCCGTTCAACTGATTAAGGCTGAGGTGGGCGGCGACAAAGTGATTGTTTCTGCTTATTCTAAGGAATTAGCTAGAAAGTATGGTTGGCAAGGTGGAGGAGGCAACATGCCAGCCGCTTACTTAACTGGGCTTTTGTCTGGTTACAAGGCAGCTGCAAGCGGCGTGAAAGAGGCTGTTTTAGACTTAGGGTTACACGCTCCCACGAAAGGTTCGCGTGTTTTTGCCGCGCTCAAAGGCGCTCTCGAAGCTGGGCTCATGATTCCTCACAACGAGGACAAATTGCCCGATGAAAAACGCATTCAAGGACTCCATGTTGCGGAATACGCAAAGCAGTTGTCTTCCACCCCAGACTCTTATCAAAAACGATTTGCTGAACAATTGTCTAGAGGTTTGCGCCCTGAGGAAATCACTGAGCATTTCTCTCAGGTGAAGCAAAAAATTTCTTCAGCCCTCCAGAAAGTAGAGGCGCCGGAAAAAAGAGAAGAGGGCGAGAAACCACCAAAAGAAGAGGTTGGAAAGAAGAAAAAGCCGCGTAGAAGGATTGTTGCCGCTGAGAAACCAGCTAAGCCTAGGGTGACAAGAAAGAAAGAACCAGAGAAAATGGAGGAAAAGAAGTGAGAAGGCAAAAGCGAAGGTTCGAAGAGAGAGGAACTGAGGCTAGAGTCGAGTCATGGGTGCCACGTACTAGACTTGGGAAAATGATTCAAGAAGGAAAAATCTCCTCCATCGAAGAGGTGTTCGCTGAAGGACAAAAGATAAGAGAACCTGAAATCGTGGATGTTCTGCTTCCAGACCTACAAGAAGAAGTGATAAACATAAACTTAGTGCAGAAACAGACTGACGCTGGGGAAAAATCTCGGTTCAAGGCTATAGTAGCCGTTGGCAATCGTGACGGCTACGCAGGTTTGGGCTCAGACAAAGCCAAACAGGTACGCACTGCTATTGAGAAGGCAGCCATGGATGCTCGTCTGAATATCGTTCAAGTTCGTCGAGGCTGTGGAAGCTGGGAGTGTGGCTGCGGTAAGCCGCATTCTCTTCCTTTTCAGGTTCGAGGGAAATGTGGCGGTGTGGAAATATTGCTTGTGCCAGGGCCTCGTGGGCTAGGTATAGTTGCCAGTGAGGAAGCCAAGGTTATTCTTGGATTAGCAGGTGTGAAAGATATTTGGACCCGAAGTTTTGGCGCCACTAGGACTGTTCCGTCGTTTGCGTTTGCGGTTTTTGATGCTTTGAGAAGGACTTATCGTTTGGTCACGCCTACGGAATGGGTGAGATGAGAAAGGGATGGGGCAACAGCGCAAGTGTTTGGCGGTTGTTCGTGTTCGAGGTCTCAGCAGCATCTTTAGAGAAGTTAAGGAAACTATGAGGATGCTTCACTTGGAACGAAACTGTCATGCAACGTTGGTTGACAATCGTCCAGCTTACTTGGGCATGTTGAAGAAGGCGCAGAATTATGTTGCGTGGGGTGAGATTTCTAGAGAGACTTTGGCGTTGCTTCTTAAGAAGCGGGGTAGGCTTTTGGGTGATAAGAGATTGACTGATGAGTATGCTCAAGGGGTTGGGAAGAGTTCGTTGGATGAGTTGGTTGATGCTCTCTATAAGGGAGAGGTGGAGTTTTATTCGTTGCCTAATATGAAGCCTGTTTTTCGTTTGCATCCGCCTAGTAGGGGTTTTAAGGGTAGGGTTAAGCGAAGTTATGCTTCTGGTGGCGTCGCTGGTTATAGGGCTGAGGCTATTAATGATTTGTTGAGGCAGATGATTTAGTTTTTTGTTTATGTTTATATGTACTCTTGGTTAGGTAGACTCTGTCTCTCTGTGCTGAAAATTTTTTTGTGTGGGTGAGGTTGCGAGTTGTTTGTGGTTTGAGCGCTGTTTTTGATTTAGGCGCTGTTTTGGGTTGCTTTTGACTTGGTTTTGAGGTGGTTTTCAACATACTTTACTAGGTGTTTACTAGGTATTTACTGGGTGTTTTTGATTGTTGAGTTTGGAAAGGATAGGTGCATAAGGTTTCAGCAAGTGTGTTTTGTTTCTGTTTTTTGTGTCTCTTTACTGAGAGAGTTAGATGAAATGTTTCTTAGGTTCACAGCTAACGTTTTAATCATAGTTTGATGCATATCTTACTGCTGAGGGGGAGAAGACGCTTGAGTGAACGCTGGTGGAGAAGACGGAAGCGTAGGCATCCGTGGTTCAGTGACTTCTTCGAGGAGTCTGATCGGCTTGAAAAAATGATGGATGAAATGACGCCTGAAAGCTTTAGGTCTTCGGAGAAGCGGAAGCCTCAGAAGCCTTATGTTTTCGGGTTTTCTGTGACTCTTAGACCTGATTCGAATCCTCGTTTTCGCAGGTTTGGAAACTCGCAGTCTAGTTACTACGGGTCTGAGTTTCATGAGGAACGTGAGCCCTTAGTGGATGTGATTGAGGAAGGCAGAGAAGTTGTCATTGTGGCTGAGTTACTAGGAGTGAAGAAAGAAGACGTTCAAATTCATGCTACTCAATGTAACGTAACCATTTCAGTGGATACAATGGAACATAAATATTACAAGGAAGTGGCACTTCCTGTTGAGATAGACCCAGAATCAGCCGTAGCCACATACAAGAATGGAGTACTCCAAATACGCTTGAAAAAACTCGTAGACACACAACTTTTCACAAAATAGCGCGCGCTAATTCTTAAAAGCAATGTCTGAACATCTAATTCTGAGATGATATGTCGGAAATCCAAAAGATTTCAAAAGAAGATCTTTTTGGCATATTCTTCGTTAGAAAGCCTGATAGAACAGAATGGGTCTCTTACTATAACACTATAAATGCTCTGAGGCCGCTTCTTGAAGCTAAGGGATTCAACAAAATAGTCAATGGTTTCTACTTAAATCACATTCATGAATTGGTTAGAATTTCATACTTTGTTAGTGAAGCAAACAGACACAAAGCAATATCGATCTTTCAGAATTTCTTTAAAGAGAACGGAATATCAGAGATCCAGTCTCAACCACCAAGCGAATTGATTGTAGCTGAGAAATATGGTGGTGAAGAGTTAGAAGAGCGTTTCAGATATTTTCTCGCTCTTGAAACACGGATCGGGCTGGAATTGATTAAAGCTGATTTGTTACAAGCAAGAATCTTGTTCGCAACGTATTGCTTACAAATCAGAAAAGCATCGTTGCCAGTCCGAGAACATTTTGAACCAACATTTCTGGAATATAGCCCAACATACGCTTCTTTGTCCAGTGAAGAAAAAGAGCAGTTCCTTAGAGATTTAGAAAAACGTCCAGATTGGACACATTTAATGGTAAATTTTGTTCTGGGCATGGACTAGAATGTATTTCCTGATGGAAGGGCATTACCGATTTCAAAAATAAACATGATTCTTGAAAGAGATAGTTTGGGGTTTCAAATTCCATTAACTTGGAAGCCTTTAACTAAGAAAAGAGAAGGTTAGCTCACGCGTTATGGTGTTTGGTCTAGTTTAACGTCTGCTATCCATTTTTCGCCGTCGCTAAGCAGAAGCACGTTTGCTTTTTCTCCGATTTTACGTTTCTGAATCTCTTTAACCAATTCCTCTACGCTGTTGATGGCTTTGTCTCCAAATCCAATGATGATGTCACCTCGTTGCATTTCAGCCTTTTCAGCTGGGCTATCAGGCATAACTTCAGTTATTAAGGCGCCCTTGTTAACTGGCAAGTTGTAATGCGATGCGATTTCTGGGGTTAGGCTTAAGCCGCTCACGCCTAGCCACGGTCTCATGACTCTACCGTGTGTGATTATCTCTGTGGCGCATCGCTTGGCTGAATTAACAGGTATGGCGAAGCCTATTCCTTGTGCGAAAGGAACAATCGCCGTGCTGATGGCTACAACTTTTCCCTGAATGTCAACGAGGGGTCCGCCACTGTTTCCAGGATTTATTGAAGCGTCTGTTTGAACCAAGTTTTCAATGAGCCCCCGCTCAGACCTTATCGATCTCTTAACAGCGCTTATCACTCCTTTAGTAACCGTTGGACCTCCAGCCAAGCCGAAGGGGTTGCCAATAGCGAAAACTGTTTGCCCCACCTTCAGTTGGTCAGAGTCTCCAAGTTCGGCTATCGGAAGATTTTTTCCGTCAACTTTGACAACAGCAATGTCATCGCTAACGCATGTTCCTACAATTTTTCCTGAGTGAACCTCTCCTGAAGCCATGGTTACATCGATTTTTTCTGCGCCTCCAATGACGTGGTTGTTTGTTAAAACGTAGCCTTTGGGGTCAATGATGAATCCTGAACCCATTCCTTGAACTGGAACGACTTGATAATAGAAGTCATGGAGCAGCCTAACAGTGTTTATGTTGACTACGCTTTTAGTAACCTTCTCGATAACTTCAAGTACAGATGATTCGTCGAGAGACATTCAACAAGTCCTCCACAACCTTTTAATTATTCTATAAACTCATTTCGTCAACGATATAAAAACTTCGCAATATGCTCAGAGAGTTCAAAAACTTAAAGAAAAAAAGAAAGGATTGATTATTTTTTTTACTTCACTGTTTTTTGGAGAACTGTCTCCCAAGTGTCGGCGTGGCCTTCTTCGTCTGTGAGGATTTCTTCCAGCATCAGCCTCGTGGTTGTGTCGCCTATTTCCGCACACATCTTAACGTGACCCTTGTACGTTTTAATAGCCGTGTACTCACCGTTCAAGTCGTCTTGAACCATCTTCTTAAGTGCGCCACCTACCTTAACTGGCGCAGGCTTGGTGTTCGGAACTCCTCCCAAATAGTTCACACGGTCAGCGAGTTTTTCCAAGTGTTTCATTTCATCTCTGGATATGCTCTCAAACTTCTCCATTATAGCTGGGCTCTCCATGCCCTCAGCCATCACTTCGTGCATTATGTACTGTATGATTGCGCCGATTTCAAGTCCGATGTCGATGTTCAACGCCTTAATGATTTTTTCTCTGTCTGCCTTGCTCAATAAAATGCTCATGCAAATCCCTCATTAATTCAGTGTTATCCTAGTGAGAATATTTATGATTTATCCCACTTGTCCTTTTTTGCCCTAGAACTTTCTGAACTTTTCTTTAGATGCCCCGCACACGGGACATCGACTCGGTGCTTCGCCTTCCACAGTGTATCCGCACGTGTCACAGATGAAAACTGAACCAAGTTTTATGTCCCTGTTGTTCTCTACAGCTTGCTTTGCTTTCTGGTACATACTTGCATGAATTTTTTCAGCCTGAAGCGCCCAATCCGTTGTCCTCTGTGCACCCTTTTCTTCTTGAAGTTTGGCGACTGCGTTAAACGCTGGATACATCTCGTTCACTTCGTAGGTTTCGCCCTCTATGGCTACTTGCAAGTTGTCAGACGAGCCTCGAATCATCCCTAAGACGTCATAATGGTTTTTGGCGTGCACCTGTTCAGCATACGATATGGCTCGGAAAAGTCTCGCAACATTTGGAAAGCCTTCCTCCTCTGCCTTCTTAGCGAAAATCAGATAGCGCATGTGAGCTTGACTTTCACCAGCGAAAGCGCTTTTCAGGTTATCTTCAGTCATTTTTCTCATTTTTTCACCTCATTTGCTTTTAAGAACACATACCTTGATTTGAGTTGAATTAAATAATTCGGTGGAGCAGGAAATCAGTGAGGTTTTGTTGTTTATTGGATTTTTATGGGTTCACCTTTGGGTTTCTTTTCTTCTTTTTTCTTGGTCAACGTTACCTCTAAGACTCCGTTTTTGTACACTGACTTTGCTGTTTTGGGGTCTACCAAGGCGGGTAAGTCTACCTCTTTAAAGTATTTGCGTTGGGGCGTGTCAACCGAAATCGTGAGAGTCTTTTCTGTTCCATGCAGTTTAACGTCCTCTTTCTCTACCCCGGGCAGCTCAGCCACAACCTTGACTTCATTGTTTGTGCTTATTACATCCACTAGGGGTTCGCGTTCCTCTTTAACGTCGAGGCTTGGACGGCGGGCTCCAAAGGGCTCTGGCTTGAGCGAAGGCTTGACGTTGCCGAATTCTCGGATCTGCGGTTTTCCGTCGGGTCCTATTGTCATGGAGTAGCCGTAGACAAAGGGTCCCCATTCTTTCACTGTTGAGCCGTCTGGGAGTTTGCGTTCGCGCGCGTAGTCTTTGGGTATGCGTGTTGTGAACTCTTTGAATTCTCGGTCCATCATTTCTTCTAGGTCGCGCATCATTTCGTCTACGTCGCCGAAGAACCAGTCTCGGAAGTATGGAGTTCGGCGTAGACGTCTCTTCAACCAATCGGGCAAGTCTTCATACGACATTTCTTTTTCACCTTCAACACTTGCATGCAATCGATTTAATAAAATTTTTGAAAAGCAATACAACAAGAGGTCAAAATGCAAAATGGGTTTACAAGGTGTTTTCGTACAGAATGTCAAGAGCTGGTTTGTATAAGCACGGTAGTTGAGGCTTCTCGATATATTCCGTTTATGGATGCTGCAACCTTTATGTTCCATGCACCAGCAGGGTCTGATGATGTGATGTTATATGTTGCTTGATATGTTCCAGGAGAGGCTGGGTTTGGTTCGAGTTGTATGAGGGTGTTTTTGGGACTATTTGCAGTTACGTTTGCGCCCGAGAATGTTGTGCCAAATTGATTTGTTATTTTCGCCACAACGGTCACTGTGTTTTCTGTGTAAAAGACTGTATTAGGGGCAGGGCTCGTTATTGTCAAGGTTGGGGCTGTTAACGTGGAGAAGCTTGCAAACGCTACAATCCACGTGAGGAAGTAGGCGAATATGCCTGTTGTGAATATTTTGGATGTTTTTTCCACTTTTGTTAGGAAGAGTGACTTGTAAACAACGTAGTGTGTGACTATGTAGACGAGTATGGCTATGGTTAAGCCGTCCAGAAAGCTGAATGTGTGGACAAAAGAGCCCAGCAGTGTGCTTAGGAGGGCTGCGACAACGCCCAAGCATGTTCTGGTCCAGTAAATAATGGTTGTAGGCTTCATGTGGGTTTTTCACCGTGGCTTTATTTACATTAGATTTTAGGCTGTAGATTTAAGGTTGCCTCTTTAGGGTGTTGGCATTTGATTCTATAGTATTGTTCCTATTGATTCTGCAATATTCTCGGCGATGAAACAACCATTATTATGTTCGCTATGGATATGTCAAAATGACCATGTGTTATGGTATAAGGTGCAACAGTACGAAGGAAAGCAAGGACAAGCGGGAACTCGACACCGTTGTCAAGATTCTGCGAGCGGCGAGCAAGGGTGTTAAGAAGACAGAGCTCAGGTATCGGTGCAAGTTGACGCCTTCTGTTATGGGCAGGTATCTTTCTGCCTTAACCGAGCTTGGTTTGATAGAGGCGAAGGATTTGGGTGAGATTTATTATAAGACTACTGATAAGGGGTTGGAGTTGTTGCACACTTATCATAAATTGAAGTGGTTGTTGTGGGGCAAAACGTTTGATTTCATGTTGGTCGGTTTGTTGAGCCGACTGAAATTAGACAGGAAAGAACGGGAAAAGTACACGAACTACATTAGTTGAGTTGAAAACAAATTTTGCACGTGTGTGTGCGCAGTGGTAGACCTAGCCCTCTATTAGGCTTCTAATAGGTGTTATTTCCGGCTGTCTTCTAGTTTGAGTGCTCGTGTTTTGATCCATTCTGTGACTTTTTCTTCTGTCATTTTTTCGGCTTGGCTGTGTTTTTCTAGTTTTTCTTCTATGAGCGTTAACAGTTTTTCTGGTTTGACGGGTTTTATGATGTAGGCGTCGGCTCCTAGGTTTAGGGCTTCGACGGCGTTTTCTAGTGAGGGATAGCCTGTGATCATGATTTTTATCATTTTGGGCAGGTTTTCGTGCATGGTTGTGAGTAGTTTTGTGCCTTCTATGTCTGGTAGTTTTATGTCTAACAGTGCCATGTTGAAGAATTTAGCCTTTGATTTTTGTATGGCTTCTTGTCCGTTTTTTGCGGTGTCTGTGTTGTATCCCTTTTGCTGGAGTATGGTGCTTAGGGTTTCACGTATGCTTGCATCGTCTTCAACTATGAGGATGCTGGCTTTGTCTTTGCTCAAGTTTTTTCACCTCCATTGTCTTGAGAGATAGGTAATTTAACTGTGAAAGTGGTTCCTTTACCCACTTCGCTTTCTACATGGATACTGCCGCCATGCATCTCGATGAATTTCTTGCAGATTGATAGCCCCATACCCATGCCCTTTGCCCTTGTGGTGAAGAAGGGAGTGAAGATTTTTTTCATGCTTTCTTCCGAGATGCCTACGCCTGTGTCTTTGAAACTAACTTCAAAAAATCCTTCGTTTTTTCTAGTTGAGACTGTCAGTGTTCCTCCCTTTTCCATGGCTTGTATTGCGTTTGTGGTCAAATTCAGGAAGACCCGCTTCATCTGGTCTTTATCTGCCCTTATCTGTGGAAGGTAATCAAGTTCAGTGCGGATTTCTATGTTCGTGGGTGTTTTGACTATTGACAACGCCTCTTTCACTATCATGTTTATGTCGGCTTTCTCGAGTGTTGAGGGTTTGGTTGACGAAAAATCTTGTAAGTCTTTTATTATTTTGTCGGCGTAGTTGATTGAATCGTTTAGGACTTGGAGCATTTCTTTGGTTTTGGGTGAAATCTGAACCGAAGTCGAAAGATTTGCAAGTTCGTTCTTGAGGTAGTATGCTGCATTTTCGATGGATTGCAATGGGTTTCTTAAGTCGTGTCCCACCATCGTTGCTAATTCGCCTACAGTTGCTAGTTTTTCTAACCTTAGACGTTCCTCTTCCATTCGCTTTCTCTCTCTTATATCTCGTGCAACGCGGAGAACTGCAGGACGACCATGATAATGTATTCGTGCGCCACTAACTTCAAATGGAATGCGTTCACCAGTTTTTGCTATCCACTTAACTTCAAATGTTGTTGGAGTTTCTCCGCGCAGATTCCGTTCATACATCTCTTTTGCAAGTAGTAGAGATCCTTCATCAACCAGCTTTTCAAGAGAAAGTCCCATCATTTCGTCTTTTGAATAACGAATTGTTTCCGCTGCTCTCTTGTTTGTGAACACTATTTTTCCATCTTGGAGTATTATAACGCCGTCGCCTGCTTCCTCTACTAAAACAGAGTACCTTTTCTCTGATTCTAGCAATTCTTCAGTTCTTTTTTGAACAAGCTCTTCCAAATGCTCAGAATACTGCTTTAACTTTTCCTCCATCTTCTTTCTTTCTGTGGTATCTCTTGAAATTGCGATGGTGTAAATGATTTTACCGTTGCTATCTCTCACTGGCATTAGTGTAGTGTTATACCATCTTAGCCCCAATTTCGTTTGTGTTAAGGTTTCGTCAGCAAGAAGTGGGTTTCCTGTTTGAAATACTGCTTTCACTTTTCTCATTTGCAAATCTGCTATACCCTTAGGAAACAAATCGTACATATTTTTACCAATCATTTCTTCAAGCGTTTTTCCCATTGCCTTGGCGGCTTCTAGATTTGCAGAGAGAAAATTACCTGCTTCATCTAGCGTGAAGATTGCATCAGCTGCAGATTCCACTAAAACTCTATATTTTTCTTCTGACTCCCGCAGCGCTTCTTCTGCACGTTTTTGTTCGTTGATGTCCCAGAAGATGCCTAATATGCCAACAATATTACCGTTTTCATCTTTGACAGGCGTTTTGACCGTATGCACAAATACTTTTTGTCCATCTTGGATATACTCCTCTTCTATATCTTCTGTCTTCCCGTACTCCATGATCCTTTTATCGTCTGCTCTGTATTTTTCAGCCAATGTTTTAGGATAAAAAGCATAATCTGTCTTGCCAGCAATCTCATCCGGATGGATTTTTAAATCTCGGGCGTAGTTCTCATTGCAAGATATATAAACCGAATTCTTATCCTTAAAAAATATTTTTTGCGGGAGGTTTTCAAGTAATGTTCTGGACTTATTCTCGCTCTTCCGCAGTGTCTCCTCCATTTTTTTGTGTTCGGTGATGTCTTTGACAAAAACAGAGAGACCCTCACTTGTAGGATATGCATTAATTTCAAAAACAAATTCCTTACCTCCAATGTAGAACTCAGTCTCAAGACTTTTAGATTGCTTCGTTCCTAATACGTCGAGGTAAAACTGCTCAATTTTTGACTCTTTAACATCGGGAAAAACCTCAGTAAGGGATTTCCCAATAGCATCTTTGGCTGAAATTCCTGTTAGCTTTTCCGACGCTTTGTTCCAGTAAGTGTATCTTAAGTCCTTGTCCATTGCGAAGAAGACATCACTGATGCTTTCAGCAAGCTCCCTGTATCTCTGCTCACTTTCTCGCAGCGTTTCCTCGACTTTCTTACGTTCAGTGGCATCTCTCATTATTGCTAGAGCACTCTTTGGCTTGCCATTCTGTTTCAGCAAACTGGCGCGAACTTCAACTAAACGTGGAGTTCCATCCTTATGGATAAAAGAAACCTCAAAAGGCTCGGGCACTTTTCCTCTTACAACAGAGTTGAGCATCTTCAGGTATTTAGGCCATTCCATTAGCTTTATGTGCCCTATTTTCAAGAAGTGCTTGCCAACAACTTCGTCTCTAGAATAGCCTGAGATTCTTTCTCCAGCAGTGTTGAGTGAGGTGATAGCACCTTTCAAGTCAGCAGTCACTATGATGTCAGGAGCCAGTTCAATCATACTTCTATACTTTTCTTCAGATTCCCTAAGAGCCTCCTCCATCCGTTTGCGCTCTGTAACATCCCTGGCAATAACCAGTACAGTGAGTCTATCATCTATTTTCGTGAGAGAACCAGAACATTCCAAATATATCTCTTGACCCTTTTTGTTCTTGATGCGTAGGTTGAGAGCAGGGTGTTTACCCCTAAGACCGTTTGCAAAAGCACTCAGAAGAGCTGGTATATCCTTGGGAGAAAGTACACCCACTCTCGTGAAATGCTTTCCCAACAGTTCTTCTCTTGACCCGCCAAAAACTTCCACGGCTTTTCTGTTAACCTCAAGAACTCTCCCCGACCCATCCAAGTATATCATACAGTCGCTGGCGTTCTCAAAGATGCTCCTGAACTTTTCCTCGCTCTTCCGCAACTTCTCCTCTGCTTCGAGTTCCCCTTCTGCGTAAACATCTTCAACCGAACTCTGCACGAACTCTTCCTTCATCGATCGCACCTTTCCCTCAACTCTTTTATGTAATCTGAAAACTCGTAACCATCCTTCTCCTCATATTCCAACCGAAGCTTAGAACACAAATCCCTAAGAATCATTTTCTCTATCACTGGCGCCGCCGAACCCAGAAGCCTCTTCAAACCAGCCGAAAAAACCTCGGGTTTCTCAGCAATTTGTTCCCGCTTCAAATGATACTTATTCTCTATGAAATTGTAAATAACCTCGGCGCCAGCTTCCTTGAAAACCTGTTTAACCGTCTCATCTACCACACTCAACAACAAATCATCCTGTGTCTCCGTTCTCTCACAATTTTTTCCCTTACGTTTCCTGCTAGCCGACGCACTGAACTTTTCTACGGGGCGAAGCTTCGTGGTCATCTCAATAACAACTTCTGCAACCGTTCCATTTTTCCAAGTAAGGGCTATATGATCATCAGATTTAACTTGTATGAAAGTGAAGTCTGTATCAGGAGTAATCATACATATTCAGAATCCGACTCAAATAATAGACATCTGACAGGACTCTAAAGCCCTCAATTGCACACGGAACGCTCCTCTTTCAAGAATGGAGCCAAAAGCCGAAACTTAACATCATAGAGCTCATCGAGAAGCGAAAGATATTTTTCTATCTCCTCGTATTCCAGCCGCAGTTCAGTGCATAACTCTTTGAGGCTCGTAGCTAGTATAATCTGCGCCGCTTCTGAACCAACCAACTTCTGCAAATAAGCCTGAAAAGCCTCAATCTTTTCACCAACCTCCTCCCGCTTTAAGGAAGCCTGCCTTTCCATAAGTCTATAAATCAACTCGGAGCAAGATTCCCCAAACACCTGCCTCATCGTAACATACATCGTCGCTGACAATAACTCGCCAAACCTTTCCACTCTCAACTCACTCCTTTAGCCGACCATCCAAAATATTTTGTTCAGAAACAGACTCTGAACGCAATAAATATCCTTTCTGTTTTTGTCCGATTCCGAACTCAAATAAAACAGAAAAATATTATAGAACGATACATAACATGCTATAAGTTCTGAATTGGAGTCTGACATTTTTGACCTCCTCGAAACTCGTGGAAAAATTGCGTAAGAGAGTGATACAAAACTTCATGGACATCTTAATCCTAACAGAAATGAAAAAGGGCTCATTAAGCGGCTATGATGTTATAGCTCTCCTTCACCGAAGGTTCGGCATCCTACTGAGTTCAGGCACTGTCTATTCCCTTCTGTACTCACTGGAAAGAGACGGCTTGATAAAGGGAGTCTGGAACCAGAGAAAAAGAGTCTATGAACTAACCGAGAAGGGAGAACAAAACATGCAAATCATCACAAAAGCAAACCAAGAAATTCAAAATTTTCTAAGAAACATCTCACTGCTCAACGCAACCTAACAATCACCACGCCCACATGAAAACGCCATAGTCTAGTTTTAGAGAGAAAACATCCAGCTCGTCCATCATCTGGTTTCTTTGGAAAGCTGGATCCTCTCTCCAAATGTTGATTTCTTGGCTTTCAGCAACTCTTCAACTAGTTGGAGTTGTCTTTGGTAGATGTGGCAGTTTTTTGAGTGCATTATCATTTTTCCTGTGTAGACTTCCTTCCAAACGTCTCTGTGTTTTTCTCTGCCTCTTGTGTTTAGTTCCTTGACAAAGGCTTCACTGAAGAGTTGAAGACCAGCGAGATTGGCTGGTAGTGCGGCGTAGGCGTCCCAAGAGCGCCAATATCCTGTCAAGACAAACTTCAGCTTATTGTCTTCTTCGTCTCGATTAACTTCGGTGTCAAGAATTGTCAGGCAGGGCGGCTCATGCCTCTTGTTCCCAATCTCCTTGAAAATGTCCTGCGGGATTCTCACAACCAATGTAATCTGCCTATCAAACAATTCTTCCATGTACCTATTGATTGCTTCATTTATCTGGTCGACAGGACTGCGCAGTCGGCTTGAGTATGTGTAAGTCTCATCGGGTTTTTTCTCGCCGAACCACAAGTATTCCATGAAGTAGTTCATGACGTAACGCATGTCGCAAGGCGCCTTCTCATGCACCAGAGGCTTGTTCTCGGGATGCAGAATTTCAAGGGTTACATCTAACTTCTTTGTGTCGGTTGTTTCAGAACCATACTTCACAGTGAAACGTTCTCCCTCTTCCCAGATTCTCTTCAAAACCTGATACCAAGCGTCTGGAAGGTCGAAAGCAGTTACCTTAACGTGCTTCATCTTACTTGCGCCTTTAATATTTCCCGCTTAGACGTGAGCGTAAACTCGTTTTTCAGAGTATTTGCCCGTAGTCATCTCGTTTTCAATTTCTCGCAATAATAGAATTCGTTGAAAGGTTGCGGGATGCGTTTGAAACCACCTGTTGACGGTCAACCATCTCGATTTCGCCTCTTTTTCCATGGCTAGTTCCAATTCTCTTTCATCTAAGACGCCGTCTTTGTCGAGGTCATACTCATCTTTTCGGTTTATGATGCTCTGCATTTCCAGCTTTGCCAAGGCTGGGTCGCCTATGTAGAGGGTTCTAGCGCCGTGAGGGGGAGCGGGTGAAAGCGACAATCCATAAGTTATCTTAGTAAGGGCACTTTCAAGTTGTCTAGGCGACTCAGTGACATACGCCGAATAGGCGTCAGCGTAGTGCTCTCGCAACCTGCTCAATCTCATAACTAATAGGAGAGAAATTATGTAAATAACGTAAGAGAGAATAGCAATCGCTATAAGGGCTACTGCAAGTCCGCCACCCTCTTTTTTGCGCGCCGTTCTTCCACTAATCCATGCGGCTTCCATTGTTCCCCGTGCAATAAGATAGACCAAGAGTGGCACAGCAGACAACGCGGTCATCACCAGAAAATCTTTGTGTCTGATGTGTCCCAACTCGTGTCCGACAACGCCTCTAACTTCATCTTCGTTCAAGTTTTGAAGCAGTCCTTCATGAACAGCCAAGGTGGCGTCTCCGCTGGTTCTTCCAAAAACAAAGGCGTTAGGCATCGGGTCGGGAACTGTAGCCAACTTGGGCGTTGGGATTCCACTTTTCTGAGCCAAGTCCTTCACTGTGGATTCCAGCCATGGATTCTCACCCGCCTTCAAGTAATGCAGCCTCATAGTCGCTCTAAGTATCGCTGGGCCTATCAAATACTGAATAAATATGAAGATGCCAGCTAGAATGAACGCCCAGATAAACGAGAGCTGAAGAATATACATTATTAGGGCTAAGAAAGCTGCAAATATGATGCCTACTAACAAGATTGGAATCATCATAGCGACTCTTAGTTGAGCTAAACCAGCCAAGGTGTTATCGCCGCCGTCTCTTTTTCATTGAAAACTACAACACAGAGTTAAGCTTTATGCTCACCCCAACTCTAAAGACTGCGAACTCGTCTTCTTCCTCTCCAAACCAAACCGAAAAAGATTCCTACCACAAAGCCGCCGATGTGCGCCCAATAGGCAATTCCAGTCACAGCCTCGACCCCGAGTGTTAACATACCGTATAATAGTTGATAGACAAACCAGAAGCCCAGAAAGAAGACGGCTGGTAGCGGCACAATGTAGATCCAGACTGTGAACACCAAAGTCAGAATCCTCGCCCTAGGATACAATATGATATAGGCGCCAAGAACTCCAGCAATGGCGCCAGAAGCCCCGATGCTTGGAATCAACAACGCACTTGCATCGCCCGAAAACAATTGAGCCCACAGAAACGCCATATCTGCGAAGATACCTGAAAGGATGTAAAAAACGAGATATCGTCCGTGTCCAAAAGCGTCTTCCACGTTGTCGCCGAAAACGTACAAAAACAGCATGTTTCCGCCCAAGTGCAATATGTCTGCGTGCAGAAACATTGAAGTGAAGAGCGTATAGAGTCTCTGACCTCGCAGCACATAATAAGGAACCGTCCCATACCTTGAAATCACCGTGTCCAGCGAAGAAGAATAACCAAAAAGAGCATACAACCAGTTTTCGCTTA
>Ga0315310_10000804_pt1 | contig 19956 bp, 20 predicted proteins | sample TDP5_MG_FD_203630 | JGI IMG/M metagenome (GOLD analysis project Ga0315310, IMG submission 203630) | Freshwater sediment microbial communities from Lake Towuti, South Sulawesi, Indonesia - TDP5 | ecosystem: Environmental > Aquatic > Freshwater > Lake > Sediment | place: Indonesia: South Sulawesi... | reverse complement strand
CAACACACACCCAGCCAGCAGCTTTAACATGGAAGTAGTAGTCAACGTGCACGCGGCGTGGACAACTACTTCTGAACTTGAGCTGCTCGTCAACATCCAAGAAGTTGTTGTGGCAAACCCTTCAACGGCAACAACAACTTCAAAACAGCCACAGCGCCACCAACATATTACATGTTAGTGTTTCTTAGACAATGTCAACACTAACACGCACACAGCCACAGACACACCAGCAACACGAAAGAAGAAGGTATAAGGGACATAGCGCCTTCTTCTTTTAAAATTTCTCTTCCCGCAAAACCAGCTAATCTCAAGCCTCAGCCTTCAACATCTCTTTCTCGCGCTCCAGCACACCCTCAGACTTGGCTAAAGTCTCATGCTCAGGCAACCCAGGCAAGATCGGAGGCTCCTCAAACCTCCTCAACTCCTCAATCTGCCTCCTCCGCATCTCAGTCTCAGCCTCCCTAACTAGCTGTTCCACCTCCCTACGCTTGAAAGCAATCGAATACAAATGCACCCCAACAGCCGCAACAATATTAAACCAACACAACCCAAACGCCAAACGAATCATCCAAGAGTAAGACACATACAAACCAGAACTCAACCCAACAAGCCCACCCTCAACAACCCTATCCACCTGAGACAAACACACCATAGACAACAACGAAGAAAACGCCATAGCCACAACAACCCACGAAACCGGACTATCACCAACAGAACCCATACCAAACCGCACCACTAAACACACAATTAACAACACACTCACAAACAATAGGCATTACGCCTCAACAATATGAACCAAAAATAAGAATTACAAAGAACACAAACACCAGAGCCCTTCAACATGCGCAAACGTCACGCTAAACCATGTTGAAAGTGCCATTAAATCACCATTAAATCACCATTAAATCACTGTCAGACAGCGCCAGACACACCATTCAGAAACCCCAACAGCGCCCAAAACACAAACAGAAAAGCCCAACTTCCACCAAAAAAATTTTTCAGCACTCAACGTACTAGCCTATACAAACACAAACAGAACGAAAACACACACTAACTAATATACGTAACCCGACCTTCCTCACTCCGACGCATCTTCTGAGAAAACCTCTCCCGACGAGCCTCAATCTCACCCATCCGACCCTCAACCTCACGACTCTTCTCAACCAAAGCATCCAACCCAGCATAATCCAACCTCAAACCAAACAACCGCTCCAAAACCCCAACAACACTCCGAGCAGCCAAAGGATCCGACAAATAACCCTTCGTCTCACCCAACAAACACAAAGCATCAACCCCCCTAAGCCCAGCCAACCCCAACAACAAACCAGCAGCCCCAACAATCGGATTCCCAGCAGGACCCACAACTGCCCCAGCACCCAACGCCCTCTCCAACAACACCGACCCACTCGAAACCGCAACCACCCGCGGCACCCCTACAGCCTCCTGCCGAAAACCACCAATAGTCACAACCATCCCAACCCCAAGCCTAACAGCAAACTCCAAAACAGCATCCGTAACCTCATACTGCCCCTCAATAGTCTGAGCCTGACTATCACCCACCAAAAACACCAAATCACCCTCACCCACAGGATTCTTCCAATAAAAAAACTCACAACGCAAAAGCCTAACGCTACCCCGCTTATTCACCAACACATAATACGGAAAATGCGGCGAATACAACTCAGCAAACCGTACAGCACCCAACTGCTTAATCAAAAAACGAACAGCAATCCTGCCCACCATACCCATACCCGGCAAACCCTCAACCAAAACCGGACTCTTGAACTCAACCTTAACAGTTTCCTTAACATACGTCCCCTTCACCCAAACGCCCCCGCCCCAACAACTCAACCCTCATAGCCCGCCGATACCCAGCATACTTGTCCTGCGGCGAAAACCTCGCAGGATGCGGAACTCGCACCACACCACCACAATAAGGACACTTCTCCAGATTCAACGTATACTTCCCACATTGCACACACTTCCTCAAAAGCCAAACCATTACTTTCCCTTTACAAAATCTCCAGTTCCGCCAACCTTAGTAATAGCTGTAATGGCCGTTTCAGCCGCAGCCTGCAGAGTCCTATCAGCCTCCTTATAATCCTCAGCCCACACCTCAACCGCATACTTCGGAGCAGCAACAGCATAAACACGAACCCTAGCATGCCCCGCCTTCTCAACTCCACAAGCACTCTGAAGAGCCTCTTTAATGTAAACTATACCATTAGGCTTCAAACACTGCAACTCCAGCAAACCCTTAACCTTCACCATCGGCGCCCGAATCTTCTCCCGGGCAACATCAGCCAGAGCAACCGCCGTGTCCTTAGGCAAACCAGCCTCCAGCAACGGCTCCGATCCTTCACGAGCAGCCTTCTCAAGCCCCTCGTAAACTCCACCAAACTTCTCCTCAATTACCGTGCCAGTTCTAGCGTACAAATCGTCGAAGGACACCCCCAACTTCTCAGAAACGCTACGAAGAATGCTCTCAGCCTTCTTCTCCATCTTGCTAGACAGAACCTTCCCCCGCCTCTCCTGCCTAGACACCCGACGAAGCGAAAGATCCACATGCCCCTTCACTGTGTCAACGCGAAGAACCTTCAACACAACCTTTTGCCCTTCACGCACAAAATCACGAATATTTCTAACCCAGCCCGACGAGACCTCTGATACGTGAAGCAAACCCTCCTTTCCATACTCATCCAACGTGGCGTAAGCCCCGTAGTCCGTTATTCTCTGAACAGACGCCAACACAAGCTCGCCCGGTTCGGGCCACTCTGCCTTCTTGGAGGCCATTTCGTTTTATGCTCCCAATTCACTCCATCGAGGCTACAACTTCACCTTTAATCGCTGACTTGCCTCCGGTAGGCTCAGCTAAGACAGCCCCACACACACTGCATTTCACAACACTTGAAACATGGCTGAAAATAACCTGCTCGTTTCCACAGTCAGAGCATTTGACCCGAACAAACGTGCTCTTGGGTCTAGGCAGAAGCCTTTCCCATTCACTCATATCTTCTTACTCTCCCATCTCTTTAAGCAATTTCCAGCTTCCTGATGCGCATCCCTTTTTTATGCCTCATAAAACCGCAATTCCTGCACTTCAGCCTCAAAGTCTGCTTCTTTGTGGTTTTAGCAAACTTCTTTTGAAGCGCGTATTTCTGTCCGCCGTAACCATGCTTCTTCCGCTCGTGCTGCCGCTCGCCGAGGGCTAAGGCGCGGCGCTTACCCGCCTTGTAGATAGACACAGTGTGGGCCTGTTGTGTCTTACATTTTGGACAGTATGTGGTGATTTCCTTGGGCGCCTTCATATGAGCTTACACTCGATTGATTCGGTATACAACAACAAGCCTAACCATATATACCTTTTCTGAAATGCGCACCTAGCACTCACGTGGGCTCCAGCTTGACCTCAACCTCAACAGCAATGCCCTGTTTGGTCAGAATCTTCGCGTTCTCGGCGGGCAGGGACGCCACATCTTGAGGTTGAAACGGACCGTAAGTCTTCATGTCAGCACCTATTATAGCTGGAATCTCCTTGAGAAAACGCAAGACTCTTTTATCGGGCTTTTCAGGGCTCACCTGCTGCAAACGACCACCTATTATTTCCTTCAAAAGAGCTTGAAAAGACTCAAAAGATGGCGCCACATCTTTAACAAGTCGTTCCTCCTCTCTGGTCAAGCCGTCCAGATGCACACTTTCTCCTGCAGAAACCGCCTCGACCGTTTTGGTATGTCTTAGCATAACAAGCTTCTGCACCATTTCCCGCACGTTTTCCGCTTCACGCATCAATAAGCGGGCCCTGGTTGTTTTCTCATCGAGCATGCGACTCTCTTCGCGAATCTTTTTCAAGTATTCTGACAGTTTGACGTAGAAATCCTTTGGAAGTGGCTGCAATTCGTGACTCGCTTTCTCCTGTCTCCAAGCTTCATACAATTCATTGTACACTGACTGATTCCTCCAATACTCGGGCTACTCCTTTACACAGCAGAAACATCGCTTCAGCAGCAGGCAGTTCAACCTTCTGGTTCTTGAATGGTCCGTATATGGTGTCTCTAAGCCTGAACTGGGGTGCCTCAGCAACCTCAAGGGAGATAGAGCCATGTGTGAAGGCGAGGGCACTCTTGAGCGGGTCAAAACGCTCAATCTCATTTGCAGCGAGCTCAACCTTCTTAAGACCAGTTTCTCCATGCAGAGTGTTCGCCAATCTGATCAGGCGGTGAACATCAGTAGTAACAACCGTGTCTATCTTCACAGATTGCTTTTCCACGCATTGCCGAAGAATTTTCCTCCAACTATCTGGACCCACGTCTTTCAACAGCTTCCATGGGCCTTTACTCTTCCAGCTTTCTAGGATTTTGTCCTTCTGCCCTATAATTCGCGCGGCAGGTTTCCTCTTTAATGCAATATTTTCTAGTTGCTCTTGATTGGTGGTGAGCAAGAATTCGTAGGTTCCTTTTGCGATTCTACCGCTCCAGCCGAAATCGTCGAAACCTGGACCATGCCCTCCTTCGATATCGTAAGCTGCTATCTTAAGGCCAATTCCGGCCATATAATCCACAATCTCTTTTCTCGCGATTGAATCCAGCGTTCTTACTGCAGGGTCCTCTATGTGCACATGATATCCTCTGTGTCCGGAAAAGGCGAGTTTCATCTCGTTAACTGAGAAGCCGAAGTCGCGTTCAAGCACCTCGAGCAGCTTTATTGTCTCTTCTTTAGCTGATTCCAAACAAGTGTCGCAGAGCCAGCTGATTTCAGTGAATTTCTGCGCACCACATTTTGGGCACTTCTCTGGCTTGGCTCCGTGTCCCGTGGCTCTACAGTTCTTGCATATCCAAATATCGTGTTGTCCGTTGCATTGCGTTGGGATGTGATCTGCGTCTATGTCGAATATTAGATCGGCGCCCAGCCAGCCTTTAGCATCCATTTCTGCCTCTGGCTTCTCAAAATAAGCGCTTGAGTAATACACGTCCGAGGGCGTAGACCTGAGAAGAAAGGCTCTGAAGCCTTCTGCGTTTTTGAAGCCTTTGTGCCTTAGCATTGTTTTGTCTCTGAATAAGAGAAAGGCGTATTCCCGTTTCTCCAATGAACTCGGTAGCTCAATGGTGTTTGAATTTTCCTTGTAGTATTCCGCGAATTTGTGCTGGATGAACTCTTGCGTTTGGATTTTGTCCACGACCATTAAGGTGTTTGGGCTGGAGACTGTGCTTTCATGCTTCTTAGTTTCCGTTTGTAGCAGGCGAGGGGGTGGCCCACTCTTCTGCAGTCTTCATCAATGCCGGGGCATATTCCGTGTGTGCGTAGTGTGTCGCATTTCGGTGGAACGTACTTGGTTCTTGAGCCTCGTCCGCCAGCAATGTGTTCAACCTGATAGCGAGTCATTTTTTCGCTGAAGTCGGAGGTTGGCCTGAAGTGTTCAATTATGCTTTCCACGGGCATGCCTGAGTTTAGTAGGAATGATGTGAGTGCGAAACGTCCAACATGTGAGATGTGGCGCCCAGTTGGCGCCATATTATAGAGTTGCCGCATGCATGGCGGAAAAGCTTCAAGCACGGTCTCAGTCGGCATCTCTTCTTGGCGGATTTTCCCTCTTCGAGTGTTGAAAAGCTGTTTGAGTCGTTCTACCTCTTTTTCAATTGTTTGGGGCAAGCTGATGTCTATCTTGGTTTCGAGTTTGTTTTCTACATGCGTTCGAACTTCTTCTTCTAGTAGTCTGGCGGCTTCATCCTTAGTGATGTAGACTTCGCCGTTCAACATGGTTCGGTTGACAAGCTTCCATTTGTCCTCATGAAAACCGCCTGCATTCTTTAGGTAATTCGTGAAATGCACGCTGAAATCAGCTGTGCTAGTTTGAGCATTGTTTCTCTCATATCTGGTGTGCTTTATTTTCCAGTTGAAGCATTCTGCGATTTCTGTTAGTTTTTGCTTGTTTGTTTCCTGTTTGAGTATGTTGTAGACTCTTTTGGCTTCGGCTAGTGCGTAGCGTCTTTTGAGAAACGCATCTTTCGTGGTCGCGACCATCATGATGGCGATGGGAAATGAGAGAAGTTCGATTTCAATGTTGCGTGTTTGATCTGTTACGGTTGCGTTGAGTATGGCTTCCTCGATTCTTTTCTTTGCTCTGTCAAGGATTCGGCTGTAGTCTGGGTTGTCTAGTTCGGTGATTTTTAGGTCTAGTTTTTGCACGTATTCTGCTGCTTGAGGCGTGAATGGATATTTAGCTAAGTCGGTCTGAGTGAGAACCAGTTTTTGTCCCAGCGCAAGTAGTGTGGGCCGCGTCTTTGTGGCGTCGCGGCGTCTATTCTACTTCAATGCGTGGGGCGAGATAAAAGGTTAGTTTGCCTTCTTTTGGTTGTTGGAAGTCTATGCGTATTGGCATGTCGTTGCTGAATTCGAGTGTGGCGATTTCGCTTGAGGTGGCTGCGGTTTTTATTATTTCTGATAGGTAGCTGAGGCTGTATGTGGCTTTGGATGGTTCTTTGGCTTCTATGTCTAGTAGTGTGTCGCTGCCTTTTTTGAGTTCTATTGTGGCGCCCATGAGGTCGCCTGCGGCTCGCATGGTTACTTTTTCTGGGTCGATTTCGATTTTGACGTGGTCTGAGACTAGTAGTACGTCTTCGATGGCTTGGTGTAGGCCGTCGGTGGTGATTTTGGCGCGGACGTTGAATGTTATTTTTGGTGTGGGTACTTCTTCTTCTGTTGCTTCTAGTGTGGGCATGTTGAAGGTGCGTTCGTATTTGCCTTTTATGGTTACGTTTAGTCTGTTGGTTTTTTCGTCTAGGGCTAGTTCGATGGATTCGTCTTTGCTGGTTCGGCGTAGGAGTTTGAGCATTTCGCCTATGTTTATGCACATTTTTGTGGGTTGGTCGCATGTGTATTCGTCGAATATGGTTTTGGGCCATTCGAAGTCGATCATGGCTACTCGGCTGGGGTCCATGGCTCTTAGTTTGAGGTTGTCTGGTGTTATGTTGAATGTGGCTTCGTCTACTAGTGTGCTGATGGCTGTGATCATGTCGCGTAGGAGTTTGGCGTCGCTCATCTTGGCCTTAAACAATTGTGGTGCAGGACTCCTTTCCGGGTTTGATTCTATGTGTAAATGCTGTGCGGTGTTAAAACGTTTTTGCATTTGTGGTTAGAGAGGGTTAGTACGAGTCTGGAAAAAAATTTTCAGCGCGAAAGTTAGACTTTTCTGTTTGCGCTGTGGGTTCTGTTTTTGCTTCTGAATGGTGTTTCTGGCGCTGTTTTCGGTGTTTTTGCGTGACGTTCTATGTTGCTAAGCGTGACGTTTAATGTTGGCATGCGTGGCAATTGGCTATGTTGACTGAGGGCTTGCTCAGCGGGAAGAGAATTTCAAGAGAAGAAGGCGATGTGCCCCTTATGCCTTCTTCTACCGGGTGTTGCGGGCAGGTTTGAAACAGTTGTAGTTGAACACGCTGAACTGTGCTGTACGACTTCTTTTATGTTGGCTGGGTATGGGCTGTGGCAGAGTTGAAGTTGTTGTCAGTTTCTACAGTTACATTGTCACAACAACTTCTTGAGTGTTGGCTATGTTGAGGGGAAGGCAGGTTTCTGTTTCATGAGTCGTTAACTTTCGCTTAGAGATTGTAATAATACCGAGGTGGGCTCGGTTTAGATGTAGTAGTCTGCGCCGCGTGTGCGTTGACTACTACTTCTTGACCCCGGAGTTTATGAGGAAACGCTTTTAGATTGTGTTGTTGTTTCATTTTGTTTGCCGCGGGTGCCGGGGTGACAGAGCGGTAATGTGCCAATGACGTTTCATTCTAGCCTTATCTAGTTTGCGAAGGTGCTTAGAGATTTGGTTGTTATGATTCGGACTTTGCAGCGGTCCTCTATTTGCGACCAAGATTTTAAAAAGGAAACAGCGAAACCTCTATTAGGATAAATATGGAGGATCTTGCCCTGAAAGAGATAGAAACCGGCAGAATTAAGAGTTTTAGACAATTTACCCAAGCTGAGAAAGGGGAGATCCAGAGATTAGTAAAAAGTGGCTTATCTCTTAGAAAAGTTTCCAGAAGATTGGGCGTTCCATATTGGATGGTTCACCGAATCGCTGCTTTGTACTCCAAGAGGCAAAGTCGAATTAATCTCAATGCACTCACTGAACCTGAGCGGGGTTATATCGTCGGCGCATTTGTTGGCGACGGAAGCAAGATTTCCGAAACTACGAGTGGGCATTATGGCGTTAAGTTCTCGCTTGATTCTAAAAGCGATGAAGAAATCGCTCATTACCTACGGAATCTTTTTGTTAAGACAGGTAAACGCGTAACGCTTTACACGGAGAAAACATGCTTTGTATTGAAAATCTATTCACAGAAACTTTTGGAATTCTTGCTAAGCTTCGTGAACTACACAGAGGTTGAAGGAAAGAAACGTAAGTTGCTTACAGGGTTTGAGAATTGGGCTTTGGATTTCCAGCTAGGATTCATAAGTGGTTTGATTGATACCGACGGGTATGTGCATCATGGCAGACAAGGAATACAGCATTTTGGCTTAAGCATAACCACAATGAACAGCGCCCTATCGGAACAGCTTGTCTCCATGTTGGAAGGTTTAGGCAGCGAGCCCAAGGTTCGTCGGATCAAACCTAGTAGAACCTCGTTTAACACGAAACCAACGTACATCGTTTATCTTAGCAAGCTTGAATTTTCGAAGATCTGCAGGGAACTGATAAGCATCAAGCATATGGGCTTTCACGAGAACAAAATCCTTTTAGAACAAGACGCTTCAAACCAGTAAGGGACCGCCGGGGTGACAGAGCGGTAAAGGCAATACCGCCGATTGTGCCGGCCTCGAGATGATTGATGGTTTAGGGCTCAGACCATGGCGGGTTAGCCGGTGGCGCTTTGCGCCTCAAGGGTTCAAATCCCTTCCCCGGCGCTCATTTAAGCCTGCTTTGAGGCTCTTTTGGAAAAAAGAGCTTATTCTTCTGGGTTTTCTAAATTGACCTTTAATTATGCGAACTCTCGGAATAGTTAATTTTTTCATTTCGAGATGGAGAGTCCTCATAGTAAGTTTGAATATGCCCCTGCTACGAAGAAACTAAGGTCAGGGCTGTGTGATGGGAGTCAATCCACGCGTAGGAGTCTGAGCGAGTTGAACAGCCCCACTAGAGCATTACTCTCGTGAACTACGGAAGCCAACAAAGGTGGAAGAACACCATACATTGAAAAAGCGATTCCGAGAACGTTAACAGCCATTGCAATCGCTATATTGGCTCTTATTATCCTTATTGTTGCCCCGCTAATCTTGAACAGTTTTGGAATTCGGTTAAGATCATCTGTTGCAAGAACTATGCCCGCTGTCTCGATAGCTACGTCTGTTCCTCTTAAACCCATTGCTATTCCCACATCGGAACCAGCCAGCGCTGGCGCATCGTTGATGCCGTCGCCTACCATGGCAACGTGGTGGCCTTGAGCGCGGAGCTCTTTTACATAATCTACTTTGTCAGAGGGCATTAAGCTGGACTTAATTTCATCGACTCCTATTTGTTGTCCCACCAACTTGGCAATACTTTCGTTGTCGCCGGTCAGCATCACTGTTTTTGTCACGCCGTTAATCTTGGCTTTGTTTAAGGCGTCTTTAGCCTCGTCTCTTAGTGTGTCTGATAACAATACTGCTCCGATTACGTCGTCTTGTTTTGCCACGAAAATTGTTGTTACTGCACCCGCATGCTCTGCCAGACGGCTTGATCCATCCTTGCCCAAGGAGACAGAATATTCTCTCAGCATTTTCTGGTTGCCCACGATTATACTGTCTCCTTCACGCTCAACTCGGACTCCTAAGCCGGGGTGAACTTTGAAGGACTCTACTTCTTCTGCTTCGATCTTCATCTCCTTCGCTTTGGCAACTATTGCCTGCGCTATCGGGTGCTCTGATAGCTTCTCGGCTGTAACTGCAAGCCTCATAATCTCGGACTCGGAATGGTTGTTGAATCCTACAATTTGAACTACTTGAAGACGTCCTCTTGTGATTGTGCCAGTTTTGTCGAGAACTAATGTATCGACGCCATTCAGTTTCTCCAAGCTCTCTCCGTTACGAATCAGGATTCCTTTTCTTGCTGAATTCCCTATGCTTGCCGCGATTGCAGTTGGAGTCGCCAGAACTAAGGCACATGGGCATGCGATGACGAAAACCGAAGCTAGTCTAAGTGGGTCTCCCGTCAGCGCATACACTCCTATGCCCAAAGCGAGGATCACCGGAGTGAAGTATTTTGCATATTTGTCCGCGATTCTTTCTATGGGAGTTCGGTTCTTTTGCGCTTCTTCAACCATCCGAATGATCTTGCCATAGGTGCTTTGTTCTTCTACCGCTGTTGCTTCAATCACTAGAGCTCCGAGCTGAACGATGGTTCCGCTGTAGACCTTATCATTCCTAGATTTTTCTGCAGGCAATGATTCACCAGTTATAGATGACTGATTCACAGTGGCCTGACCGTTCAAGACGATACCGTCAACCGGAATTTTCCCGCCAGGTTTGACCACTACTGTCTCTCCTATCTTCACCTCATTGATTTTCACTTCGATCTCTTTCCCATCCCTGATTACGAGGGCTGTTTTTGGAGAAGCTTCTATCAACTTCTGAATCGCATTCGAAGCTCGGTTTGAAGCAAAATCCTCAAGGATTTCACCCCCTCCAAGCATTATCGCGATTACGGCTGCTGCTAAGTACTCACCGACAGCAATGGAAACAACGACGGCAGCGGTAGCAAGGACATCAACACCGAAGACACCTTCAAGCAGAGAGGTCGCGGCGCTAAACGCTATGAACGAGGCTCCAATAACAGCCGCAATTAAGGCTAGATCGATGTTTATTGCTCCGGGAAGAAGCGATAACGCTGACGAAAGCCAGCTTGCCAAAGCAACAACAGTGCATGAGGATATCACAGCAATTTTCCATTTTTCAACCATGTGCAATCCTTCTGATACAGAATTCAATGCGAAAGTCATTGTGCTAGAGGAATTTGGAAAGCGCTTCTTTAAGATCGATCAAACTTTCATCAGCTTTTCCAGACTTCACTGCTTCAAGTAAGCACGTTTCCATGTGATCTTCCAAAATGATCTTTGCAGCCTTGTCCAAGGCAGACCTTACAGCCGCTAACTGGATAAGAAGATCTGAGCAGCCCCGATCTTCGTCAACCATCTTTCTAATACCATGAACGTGACCTTCTATCTTGGCTAGTCTATCTGCAACTTCCTTTCTACTTCTGTGCCTCTGGGACATAGCGTCTCCCCTCAGGGAGGAGGGGATCTATCAAAATAAACCTTTCTGCCTGATTCTCCCCTGTACGCTCCCAAAGCAACGGGATATCCTTGACTGCGTGTAAAAGATGCTGTTTAGACGAGTTTCCCAATCTATTCATTTAGATCTGCGTGATAATTGTTAACACCAGAAAGATGGCATATACTAGTAGTAGAGCAAATCCTTTAAGTTTGCCGATTTTCATGGTGACCATGTAGATGAAAAATAAGGTCGCAGTGATAAGAAACACGCTGCCTTCCAACCACAATGACTTGCTTGGGATCTGCAGTGGACTTATCAATGTCGTGAGTCCTAGAACGATCAAGAGGGTGAAAAGATTGGCTCCTAGGCATCCTGCGACTGCCAGATCTCCATGACCTTTCCTTGATGCTGCAACCGCAGTGGCAATATCGGCAAAGGATGTTCCCAGAGCAACAATGGTGATTCCCAGAAGCATCTCAGAAGCACCCAAAAGACTCGCAATGTTTACCACTGATCGAACCAGCAGGTCCGCAGTGACCAGCGATACGATTATTCCCAACGCAAATGAGACATAAGGATTCTTGACCTCAATGCGTCTTCCAGTTAGCGTAGTAAGCAACTCAAACCTAATCGCAACTTCTTCTGTCTCTGCCTTCCTTTCCTCGGGCGCTTCAATCTTTTCTTGTTCATACACATTTATGATATAGAATACGGCCAAAGCTAGAAGGACAATTCCTTCGGTTTGCGATACAACTCCATCCAACATAAATGCGAAAGTAGATACCGTGGCAACCATCAAGAAAATACCATCTCGAACTATCATCCTCCTGTGAACCACAAGCGTCGAGAAAAAAGCTGAAAGCCCTATCATGAAGGCAATGTTGCCTATGTTTGACCCGATAATGTTGCCAAAGGCTATTTCGTTTTCGCCTTGCACGACAGCAAAGAGCGAAACCAGAAGCTCGGGTAGGACGTACAAGAGCGAAACCAAGAGTATTCCTACTGCGATTTTTGTGGTGTTGAGTCTATGAGTCAAGGCGAGTACAGAATCAGCGGTCCAATCTGCACTCTTCGACAGGAAGAAAATGCTTAACAGCATAAGGGCAAGCCAAGCCGCCAGTTCAATCAGCAACTCGATCGATACCACTAACCAAAATTCTCTTTAAAAACCTAATCAGCCCAACGCGTGGTTTAGCTTACTACACTTTCTCGTTGTCATAAGGCAACCATTCAAGCTCCATGTGGATTTCGAACTTGCGATTTTCCTTTGCGTAAAGAACTTTTATGAACATGGGTTGATTTGGCTGGGCGTGTGCTGTTTCTTCTGAGGGAAAAATGTCTGAGAACTCAAAGGTTTTGTTTTGAAGAGTTGATCCAAGTTTACTCAACATGCTTGCAACTTCGCCTTTGGTGCATTCTTTTCTGAACTTGAACAGCGCTTGGTGAGTTTCCTTGTAGGTATCTATCATCTCTGTCATTTTTGCCCACTGTGCCATGGCTACCCTTAGCTCATCTTTCCCTTTGTCCGTAATCGCATAATGTTTCCTGTCTGGTCCGTGGTCTCTGAACTCTATTTGGCCCGTGATGAGCTGATTTTCTTCCAGTTTTTCTAACGCTGGGTATACAGTGCCAGTCTTCGGTGACCAGTAGCCTGAAAACCTCCGTTCCAATTCGCGGATGATTTCGTAACCATACATTGGCTTGTCAGAGAGCAGCAGTAATAGCCAGAGCTGCACTGTTCCAACTTTCATGCTTCCGAGTCGATGCATTTGCTTCACCAAGTGCGAACGTGTGGGTTAAACTTATATAAGTAGATATTCTACTCACAATAAGTAGTTAATCTACATAAGTGAGCGTGAAAACATGAAATGGGTAACAAGACTGTACGTGCACGTGGACAGAACCGCATGCCCATGGTTGATAAAGCGATTCATAGACCCCAAAGCCGAATTCCTTTTTGTACCTGTCGAGAAGATCGAAGAAACAGTCAAGAAAGAAAAAGCAATACCCTATGATGCACCAGGCGTTGAGCTAGGACACCACGCAGACAAATGCAGTTTCGACGCGATAGTCGAGAAATACAAGATCAAAGATCCCACCGTACTAGAAGTGGCAAAGATCGTGCGTGCAGCCGACACTGACAAAATGGAGTTGGCACCTGAAGCAGCCGGATTAGAAGCAGTAATGACAGGCTTTGGCATCGTGTCAAAAGACGATTATGAGACCATTGCGAAGGCAAGCCCAGTGTACGACGCACTATACACCAACTGCAAACTGAAACTCATCCGCGAGAAATACAAGGCTGAAATCGAAAAGCTAGACAGGAAAGAGCGAAGGGGATTCTTGAAAAAGAAACTTATGGAGTAAACAAGGAAACTCCTTTTTTTCTGTTCGTCCGCCAAAGAGGTATTTCCATGACGCTGTTAATTTCTGGATACGTTGATCTTCCACCTCAGGCGCCGGGAGGTTTCGATCATGCAGACGTTCATCTCGAAAGTGGTCGCGTATATGTTGCTCACACTGCAACTGGAAGCGTGGAGATCATAGACGGCGAACATGCTAAGCATCTAGGAACGCTTTCTGAATGCCCAGAGGCAAGTGGCATCGTGTGCGCTCAGAAGGAAAACATGGTCTTTGCTGCTTCACGAGGTGCTGGCAAGATCTTGGTAATTGATGCCTTAGCCAATCGCGTTTTGCGCGAGGTGAAGGCAGGAACCATGCCTAACGGTCTTGCATGGGACAGCCGTCGAAAGCGGTTGCTTGTTGCTGATGTTGAAGATAATTACGTAAGACTTGTCGATCCCTATTCAGGGGAAATTGTCTCCGCTCTGAAATTGGCTGGAAGACCTCGATGGTGCACGTACTCCAGCGAAAAGGATCGGTTCTTAGCGAATATTCGCGAGCCTGGGGGCGTAGCCATAGTTGCACCCGAAGATCTGTCACAAAAGGCTTTCATGCCCGTCTCAGTGGCGGGACCACACGGTCTTGACATCGACGACAAAAATGGCTTAGCCTACATTGCTTGCGATGGCGGGTCAGTTGTGGTTTTGGACGTTTCAACAGGCCATGAAGAGGCTGTGGTGCCGATTGGAGGAAGCCCCGACGTGGTCTGGCTCAATACTGAGAAGCATCGCCTCTACTGCGCGATTGGAAGACCCGGTGTGATCGAAGTGATAGATACCGAAAAGTTGGTTGTAGATGAGAAAGTCAACACTGAAGAAGGAGCACATACCTTCGCGTTCGATAAGAAGAGACAAAGACTATATGCATTCCTTCCCAGAAGCTGCCGCACAGCTATCTACGAAGAGAAGTGATTAACAGTGCAGCGCACAAGTGCTGTACTGATTTCCACGCCTGCCCCACACGTTCCAGACGTCGACAGCATAGTCGAGCGGAGTCCATGAATGACGGCTAGAAACTATAATTTATCCAGCTGGCAGATTACTAAACGCTTGCTAGGTTACATAAAACCGTTCACGCGCACATACATCATGGTGAATGTAACGGCTTTTGGCAGGGAGGGAACGTACACGCTTGTGGCGCCCCTGCTTGTAATGCTGATTGTGGATTATGTGCTAGTGCCGGTCGGGTCAGCACGGTCCAGTTGGTTTCTCGAACTTGTCACGAGCTGGACAGGCATCAGCGATAGAATGGGTTTGCTCACTATTCTTGTGACTCTCCTTCTACTTTTCGCCGCTTTGAGAAGCGTATTCTCAGTTGTCCACAGAACTTACCGCGGTATTCTGTCTCAGAACATTCTCCGTATGATGCGACGCGAATTGTATCAGAGTCTGATCAGAAAATCCTTCAACTATCTCAATCAAGTCCGCACAGGTCAAATCATAAGCCGCGTGACAAGTGACATGAACGCTATCGACCTCTTCTACTCCGAGACGGTGCGCGAAAGCGTAAGAATGTCCTTGCAATTGGGACTCGCGCTTTTTGTCCTGTTCATAATCAATCCATGGCTAGCATTGATCTGCTGTGTCCCTCTTCCCTTCATTTTCGTTTCCACTCGCCTCTACTCGAGCAGAGTCAGACCCTACATGGTTCAGAGCAAGGCACAGTATGATTCACTGAACTCTGTGCTTTACGAAGGAATCACAGCCCAGAAGCTGATCAAGGGATTCGGACAGGAACAGGCGTTTGCGGCAAGATTCAAAAAGGAGAACAATGAATATGTCGACAAAACCATGAAAACAACTAGGCTTCAAGCAGTGTACGCATCCTCAGGCACGGTGAACTCAGCTATTGGCATTGCATTAGTGATAATCGCCGGAGGCGTGAGTGTTGCGAATGGGACGTTGACTCTTGGTGAGTTTCTCCTTTTTGGCACCTACTTCACGCAACTCGTAGGTCCTGTGCGAATGTTCGCTAGGCTCATTGATTTTTACCAAGACGGGCTGACGAGCGCAAGACGTGTATTTGAGGTCATGGACCATGGTGAAGATGTCCCGGAGACACCGAGTCCGATCCAGCTTCCTCGGCTGAAGGGCGATATAGAATTCAGAAGTGTCTCCTTCAACCACGAGGGATCGGCTGAGATACTGAAGAATATCTCTTTACATATCACCCCAGGAGAGACAGTGGCCATAATCGGATTGGTCGGCTCTGGCAAGAGTACACTCACAGAACTCTTGCCGAGGTTCTATGATGCCTCAGCTGGAGAGGTGCTGATAGACGGATACAACATAAAGGACGTTTCACTGAAATCGTTGCGAGGTCAGATAGGATTTGTCTTGCAGAACATCTACATCTTTTCGGCAACACTGAAGGAAAACATCACCTTCGGCAAGCCCCACGCCTCTGACGAAGAAGTGGTGCAGGCTGCGAAGGCCGCCCAGATCCACGATTACATAGCATCTCTGCCCAGAGGGTACGACACTCTTGTTGGCGAGAGAGGTTTGACTTTATCAGGCGGGCAGAGGCAAAGAATCGCCATTGCTAGAACCCTTCTCATGGATCCTCGCATCCTCATTCTGGACGACTCAACATCCAATGTGGACGCCGAGACCGAGGTTCTTATCAGAAAAGCCATCAACGCTCTCCTTTACGGCAGAACTGCTTTAGTAGTAACGCAGAGGGCATCAACCTGCGAATCCGCAGACAAAGTAGTGGTAATCGACAACGGCGAGATCGTGGCTGTCGGCAAGCATGCTAGGCTGCTCAGGTCGAACAAAAAATACCGATTGTTAATAGAATCACAGACGCTCGGTGTGGAACCGGAGGCGAGGATGGATGGCTGAGTACTCGGGCAGATACAACATCGGTTCACTTGAGTCTACGGATCGCAAGTTCAGCGATTGGGTTCTAATCAAGAGGATCATAAGGCAATACATGGTCCGCCACAAGTCTCTAATGCTTATGATAGGGCTTATCCTGCCCGTCAGAACTATTCTGCTTCTAGCTGGACCCTACATCTACAAGGTCGTGATAGACCACTTCATAAGAATGACGCCGGATCCCAGCAGCCAGTGGTTGGCAGACGTGATCCGATCAATTGCAAATGCACTGACAGGCGGCTCGTCTGGGGCTGCCGCGTTTCTGCTGTCAGCCGGGCTTCTGTACGTTTCTGTAGGAATAATGCTGTGGGCGTTCACTTCACTCCAGAGCTATTATATGAGCAAACTGGGCCTTAGCGTGATCGCCGACATCAGGACGGACTTTTTCAAGCACATTGAGAAGCTGTCACCAAGTTTCTTCGAGTACGGAGGTACAGGAAAGTTAGTTTCAAGGGTGACCAATGATGCTGATGCCCTTAAGAACATTGTATCGTCGGGAATCATTCAGGTAGTGGCCGATGTCATCACTACAATTGCTGTACTGGTTGCAATGTTCCTAATAGATGCTCAATTAGCCCTGATATCTCTGGCAATTGTGCCTATCTTGGCCGTTGTCAGCAGAACTTTGCAAGGATGGGTGCGTAACAAGTGGCGCGTTGCACGTCAGAACATCTCTTCCATGGTAGGCAAGATTCAGGACCTCATGTACGGGGCAAAGGTTACCAAAGCGATGGTGCAGGAGGAACGATCTCTGGGTGAGTTCGATTCGGTTAATGAGGCCAACATGAGAGCGCAAATAAGTGCTGAAATAGCCGCAAACAGTTTTGAGGCAGTCGTGGGCTTTTTCACGGCTTTCATCAGCGCCATCATATGGTTCGTGGGAGGGCTGCAGGTGATCAATGTGGCTCGATCGTTAGGAGATCTTGTGGCGTTCACTCAATACTCAACAAACCTTCTAGACCCTGTGGAAAACATTTCGACCTTCTACGGTGAGATCCAAAGCGCTTTGGCTGGAGCTGAGCGCATATTCAACGTCTTAGACATCGAACCTGAGATCAAAGATGCGCCAGACGCCGTCGAATTTCCAGAAGGAGAGCTTGAATTCCAGAACGTAACCTTTGGCTACGTTAAAGATCAGATCGTGCTGAAGAACATCTCCTTTAAGACCAGCCTAGGGGAACGCCTCGCGATTTTCGGCCCAACTGGATCAGGAAAATCATCCATAATCAACCTCATCGGAAGATTCTATGACCCAAAATGTGGACAGATAACAGTTGGTGCAACAGACTTGAAGACAATCGAGCTGAGATCTATCAGAAATCGCGTTTCGATCGTCCTACAGGAGCCGTACTTGTTCCAAGGCACCCTCAGGTATAACCTCAAGTTCGGCAGACCCGAAGTGACAGACGAAGAGATGATGAGAATATGCAGGCTCGTAGGAATTCACGATGCCATTATGAAGCTTGAGAAGGGCTACGACGAGGAGGTACGGGAGCAAGGTTCAAACCTCTCCTACGGACAGAGGCAACTAGTTTGCGTTGCGAGAGCTCTCGTTGCAGATCCGAAGGTATTGATCCTTGATGAAGCCACGAGTAGCGTTGACCCGTACACCGAGTCTTTAATACAAAACGTGCTCAGACAAGAGATGCACAACAGGACCATCATTATTGTCACCCACAGGGTATCCACAGTACGCGACGCCGACAGGATAATTGTCCTGCATGCTGGAGTCATACAAGGCACTGGCTCGCATGACGAGCTTTTAGAGAAGAACGATCTCTACAGAAAGCTGTGCGAAATGCAGCTAGTTTCAGTGGCCGAAGATTGATGGTAAGTGACAGATCCCGGCCATACGGACATTGCCTAACGCATCATTGTTAAACGAGGAACATAGCGCGGCGTAATCGAAGTGACAGATACTCAGAAATTAATCGTATATGAGAAAGTCAGCACAGAAGAAGGAACCCATACCTTTACGTTCGACAAAAGGAGACAAAGACTTTACGCGTTTCTTCCTAAGAGCTGTCTTGTGACTGTCTACAAAGAAACGTAGTTTTACTAGTAAGTTGGTGCTGAAATCCCTTCCCCGGCGCCAACATACAGGTTTCGGTTGCTTACTTGGTTCTTCAAGTAAGGAGACGTTAGAACGCTTAAATAACAAGAAAAAAACAGTGAGTTGAAGGCGCCGATACATTGGTTAGAGATCTGTCTTTCTCAACCGTCTTTCGGCTGAGGGCTGTTCCGCCTTACGACTTTCGGCTCACGGTCCACAAGCCTGCGGGATGGTCGTTGCTGACGCCCTTCGAGATTTTTAAGGGCGGCATCCTCTGGACTGCCATGAGGTGGCATTCCGGAGAGATGTTCGGATTGAAACTGAATTCAGTAGGAAACATAGAAGAGCCTGAGATATGCTGCGAGTTATTCTCGCACCGAAAGCTGAGCCAAAGCAGGAGAGAAGAGCTCTCAGACACGGTGGCGTGGATGCTAAGCCTCAGAGAAGACATCGGAGAGTTCCACTCTTTAGCCGAATCTGATCCCCTCGTGAGGAGGCTAGTGAAGGATCTGTACGGTATGAGGAGAACCAAGAGACCAGATGTTTTCCCAATGCTGCTCTTGGCGGTGACCCTACAGATGGCTCCAATAAAGAGAAGCGACCAGATGATGGCGCTTCTTACCGAAAACTTCGGCGAAACCATAATGTTCGACGGCAAACAAGTCTCGTACTGGCCCTCTCCGGAAAGGATAGCCAAAGCCAGCGTGAGACAGCTTGAGCAGAGGTGCAAGCTGGGATACAGAGCCAGAGTCTTGAAGGGCATCGCCAAGGCCGTACTGAAGGGTTTTCCAACGCTTCGCGACCTCGAAGCAATGTCGCCTGAGCAAGCTAAGGCCAAACTCATGGAGTTGAAGGGCATCGGCGAATACTCCGCCGACATCGTCTCTCCCCATCCAGGATTCGCGTTGGACGTCTGGAGCGCAAAAATCTTCAGCGCGCTCCTCTTCGGAGAGAAGATCGAGTCGCCTCGCAGTGTCATTCCAAACCTAAAAAAGATCGCCGAGAAGAGATGGGGAAAGTGGAGAGGCTACGTCTTCACTTATGTGCTCAACGACCTTAACAAACTGTCGAGGAGATTTGACCCTAATCACACTGGACCATAAATGACGCTGACGCGACCTGCCGGGAGACTAGTCGCCGAGATAACAGCTTCCAAGCCTGCATGGTCTCGTGTTCGCCGATGATTGGTGCTGGAATCACTTCCCAGGCGCTAAATGTCATGATTACCAGTGTAACTTGTTCAAAGGCACACCAGTAAGAAGAAATCTAAATAACACTAAAGGGCAGTAGCTATGTTTTTTGAGGGTCTTTATGAATGAGTTGTTTGTTCAAACCACGGATGAGGTTGGTTACGATTTTATCGAGTTTGCGAAGGCTAATCGT
>Ga0315310_10000803_pt1 | contig 20009 bp, 18 predicted proteins | sample TDP5_MG_FD_203630 | JGI IMG/M metagenome (GOLD analysis project Ga0315310, IMG submission 203630) | Freshwater sediment microbial communities from Lake Towuti, South Sulawesi, Indonesia - TDP5 | ecosystem: Environmental > Aquatic > Freshwater > Lake > Sediment | place: Indonesia: South Sulawesi... | reverse complement strand
TGTCACTGTTGGAGCCCTCCAGACCTTCAAGACCGTTGCAGACAACCCGTTAACCAGGAATGTTTTGAAGGCGCTCTCCAAGGATTGCCCAACGGATTGTGGCAACAGGCTGGAGGTGGCGCTTGAACTCTATGTTGGCGTTAGACAAGACGCCTGCCTGCCCTGTAGGTTTTCACGCAGAGTCATATCGCCAATCCTCGGTGTGGCTTGCAGAGCCTTCGGCATAACCGACGAGCAGTTGAAGGAGAAGTTTAAGGACATGTATTGGCGCCGGGGGCTCGTGAACGTCATAAAGGGCATAGCTTGGTTCGGCGTGCGCCATCCCTACGTTCCCGGCGCCCCGTTTCAGGTTGTCTGGAACATAACAAAGGCGTGCAACCTCAGGTGCATTCACTTTTACGAGGACGCCGGCGCGCGCGGACAGGACGAGCTGTCCACGGGGGAGGCTCTGCACGGCGTCGACATTCTGGCAGACGCAGGCGTGCTCATACTCGCCTTTTCCGGCGGAGAACCAACTATTCGCCCCGACATCGTAGAATTGATTGGGCATTCGACCGACCGCGGCATGTACACGGCGGTAGCCACCAACGCCGTTGCGTTTGCCTCGCGGAGAAAGGTGCGGGAGTTCAAGAGGGCTGGGCTCAAGTTTACTCAGATAAGCCTTGACGGATTGAACCCCCAAACTCACGACAGATTTAGAGGCGTGCCGGGAACGTTCGAGAAAACCGTTCAGGGAATCAAGAACTGCGTTGCCGAGGGCTTGTTCACAGAGATAGCCGCCACGGCAACCCACTTCAACTACGAAGAGATTCCCAGAATGATTGATTTTGCGGGGGAGCTTGGCGTCGACTGGTTCATGCTGTACAACTTTGTGCCGACGGGCAGAGGGGTCGACATAATGTGGTCTGACTTGACGCCGGAGGAGAGGGAAAGCATCCTGAGGGTTTGCTGGAACAAGATGAGGGTAGGCGGCGGCATAGACGTTCTCTCTACGGCTCCTCAGTTTGCCCGAATCGCTCAGGAGATCGAGGCTCAGCAGATCATAACGTGTGAAACAGGGGGCGGTGTAGTTCCGACCCACTTCTACAATCCAAAGCTGCCCGGTGAGCTCAGGCGCTTGGCGGAGTTTATCGGCGGTTGCGGTGCGGGTCGATTCTACTTGTCTCTTGAGCCGAACGGCGACATCTTTCCGTGTGTCTTCTTCCCACACGAGGAATCGGTGAGGGTGGGCAACCTCTTCAAGGACGATTTTGAGGACGTCTGGCGTCACTCCGAGCTGTTGTGGGCTCTCAGAGACAAGGATAATCTAGCCCCAAACTGTGGAGACTGCCAATACAGATACACCTGTGGGGGGTGCCGAGCGAGGGCTTACAACTACTTCAAGGACGTTCACGCACCCGACCCGGGCTGCGTTCTGAACAAGGATTACTGGAACAAGGTTCAAGAACAAGATGAGATGAGAGCGTCTCGAAAGAGAAGCCTATAGAACTCTTCCTCGCCATAAGTGGAGTTTATGGTGGACAGTTGATGCGTTTTGTTAGGCTATGAGCAGGTGGTTGTCTAAGCGCTCCGCCCATTCTATCTCTCTGACCAGGATTCTCGTTGTTTTCTTTTCTGATGTTTTGAAGTAGAGGGCGCTGCGATTCTGGTTGTCTTCTTTTGAAGTCGCCTCTACCACGAGCACGTTGACTATGACGGAGCCGTCCTTTAGGTGAAGGTTGACCTTGCGCCCCACGTGAGAACGAGCCGAGTTCAGGTCAAATCTCAGCACGGTCTCCTCACCATTCAAGGTCTTTGTCTGCGATTTGTTTCCAGCAGTGGCGGCAGATGGGCAACACTTTGTTTTTGTAGTAGATGTAGAGTTCTATGTCGTTGTTTGTGCAGTTGCCGTTCCAAGGGTTTCTGCAGCTCTCGCTTAGCCTGCTCATAGCCTGCCCTCAGCTGGTTCACTCAGACCGAGCGAATTTAAATCAGTCGACGCAACGTCAACGCTGGGCGTGGAGAGAGTCAGGTGAAAGTGAAAATCGTGACTAGATCTGAATAATCTCTGGTTCAATCCTTTCTCGGGAAACTCTCAGCAAGCCCACGGTGGGCTTGATCAAGAAGGGAGGCATCGGATTTGTCGGGCTTCCAGGGTTGATGAAGAGGACCTCGGCTTCCCGCTTCACAATCGGTCGATGAGTGTGCCCGAAGACAAGCGCGTCAAAGTTGCCTCTTTGTGTGGCTCTCCTCATTCGCCGCGGTCCAGCAAATACACCTATACTGTGAGTCAGACAGAGTTTCCAGCCTTCAACCTCCACAGAATTCATCTTCGGAAGCCTCTCCCTAACATCCTTGCCATCCATGTTTCCGTGAACTGCTAACACTGGCGCCAGTCGCTCAAGTTCTGTGAGGACTCCGAGTTGAGTCAAATCGCCTGCGTGTAGAATGAGGGATGCACCCCTAAAAATCTCGAAGACTTTGGGCGGAACCGTTCCCGCACGGGATGGTATGTGCGTGTCGGATATCAGACCCACAATCTTCAAGCCGTGTCACTCTATTTGTCTCTGCCGCCAGGCGTTGTAGGGGCACTGCCTCCAGCAGTAGGTGCTCCCCTTCAGCGAGCAGGTCTTGCACTCCGCGCTGTCGAAGGGTCTAGGCCTGCGAATCCTCCTCGCCAAACTCTGTGCCTCAAAGAAACAAACGTTTACTGAATTATTTCTGCGTTCCGTTGCCTATCAACCAGAGCGGAAGCAAAAACTCAAAAATGCACCTAGAGCAACAATAGGTAATCGGAGGGCTCAGAAGTGATCGAGTTTTACGATTTCGGTCAGATAACCATAGACGGAAGACGCTACACCAGAGACCTCATCATCTTTCCAGACCGCGTAAAAGACAACTGGTGGCGGAGAGAGGGGCATCAGCTCAGCATGCACGACCTCAAGGAAGTTGTGGAAGCCAAGCCCGAGGTCCTAGTCATCGGCACTGGCTACAACGGCTACATGGACGTCCCCTCCGACGTGCGAGATTTCTTCGCCTCTAAGAAAATCGAACTAGTCGTGGAGAAGACCAGCGAAGCCTGCAAAACCTACAACCGTCTAGCCCAGTCGAAGCGTCGAGTTGTAGCCGCTCTCCACTTAACGTGCTAAGTTCCCAAAATAGCCTCACAGCGCGATAGCCACAAACTTTAGCTGCTTCACGCCTTTCTTGGTCGCGAGTTCCTGAGTCAAGCTCTTGACATCCTTGGCTTTTCCCTTAACCCCCACAATCTCCAAGCACTTGCTCTTCGTGAGATGAACGTGCATGCTGGAAGAGATCACGCCTTCAAACCCGTGCTGAGTCCTCACAATCTGGTTCAACAAGTCGGGCTTGTCCAAGTAATAAAGCATGACTACGGCGCCGGTGATTTCCGCGGCGTCCTCGTAAGTCCACTTGTTCTCGCTGATGAAACCGCGAAAGGCGTCGTGAACCGCCTTAGAACGGTTGCTGTAGCCCATCCTTCTTCTGACCTCGTCGAACTCCTTGACCAGCGTCGGAGGAAGCGACACGCTGAATCTCACCACACCCTTGGTTGAAGTCACCCCTGCACCCTCCGCCATATTGTTGAGGTGTGAAGGGCTTATAACGTTGGGGCTCTCTATGGCGAGGTCCCTCATGCCTCTGTCGTTGATTTGAATTCTCAATTAGTATACGCACGCCTTCGCTATGATATTGTTTGGTGATGCATTACGTTTATTTGTATAGGTGCCCACAATAGACAATGAAAAGAGTTGCACTTGAGGCAAAAAAAATGGCGAGAAAGCCTTCTAAGGATGAAGCCCTCGAAGCCCTAGACTTCATAGTGAACGTGCTCAAGGAACACGAGAAGGACTTAGACAAACTAATCGGTGAGCTGGCCAAGATCACCAACAAGTTCGGTCAGACAGGGCAGATAGGCACGAGAATCGAGAGAGTTGAAGAAAGACTATCCTCCATCCAAACGGAGATAGGCAGCCTGATAAAGTTCTTGTCCGCTCCACCAGAGAAACCGCAACCAGCGTATACGCGAGGTCCTCCGGTCATAGTGAGGTGCAAGCAGTGGGACGACTTCAAGATGCTGGCTTCGGACGCCGAGACAGTCTCCTTTCTGTTCAAGGAAGCCGAGAAATCCTTCCAAGCGGACGCGCTCAAGGAGGGACGCGTGCTAACCTACAACGGAGAGTTTCCAAGAGACGCGAAACTGCTGAAAATATGGCTTGCAAGAGAGCTGAAGGTGACAGAGGACAAGGTTTTTGAGGGTGTATTGGCGATAGGCTAGCGAGTTTCTTTTTTCGTGATTTTTTAGGCGTGTGTAAGTCAAGCTGCGTTCGAAATGGGCGAGTCTCGAATCTGGATTTTGGATTCATAAACTAGTTAAATATAAACGCCGTTGAGAATGCCAATTGAGGAGAAAAGCGTTGCAGAGGAGTGTGTCTCCAAAACAGCGAAGACAGCTTCGAGCCAAGGTGTTGACGGTCTTTGGAGACGACATAAAGAAACTGCCGAAGGAGTTACAGAGAATACTTGCAGACGACTTGGTCACGGCTTTCGTCAACAGAATGACCGTCTTCGTGAGAATCCAGCCTAAAAAGGGCTTGTACACGGCTACAAAACGTAGTTTGAATCCGTAAATGATTTATAGGTGAGAAAAACAAGAAATGGGGAAAGGTGGGTGAAGGTTGCGTCGGTCTAAGCTCGAGATGTACATCGACATCCTGAAGGTTTTGGCTAGGCACGGACCTCTGAAGCTGACGCACATCATGTATAAGGCAAACGTGAACTGCAGCGTCTTGAAGGAGTACCTGGATTTCTTGATAAAGCAGAGCCTGGTTGAGGAGCGAACTTTGGGCAAGAAGCGTATAGTCTATGGTATAACTGAGCGTGGGCTCACCGTGCTCAAGTACTTCAGGGAGTTAAAGTCTGTTCTTCCGATCATCGAGGAAGCGAGGGCGAACGCCGCGAGGTTGCCGCCAAGCCTACTCTAAAGGGTCTAACCAGGTTAGTCAGCGCCTTCCAGCGTTCTCTTTTCTACTTCAGTGTGGTTGGTAACTAGCAATAGTTATCCCTGCATGAGTGTTTATGGGTTGTTGATCTCGTTGGCTAAGGCAGAATAAAAGATGGTCAAGAACACGATTAACCGAAAGGTTTCTTAGCCGTATTATGAATCTGAACGAATGTATCGTAAGACTTAATAAAGCGTACGCTCTTTCGTGTAGTTGTGTTTGACGAGTGTCAGGGGTGCAGGCTTGTCCGCAACTGGTCGCAGGTTGGAGGGCTCAGAGACCCAACTCCTCATGAAGATCAGGGAGTGTTTGGAAAGGCTGAACGAGAAGATGGAGGTTTTGATCGAGGTTCAGAAACACAGCAAGCGCGAGGGCGCTGCCGATTTGCCCGATGTCTTGGATGTGATGACTCTTCTGTCTCTTCCCGATCATTTGCGCAAGACAGCTGTTACGTTGTGTAAGCTGGGAGAGGCCACGGCGGATAAGGTTGCAGAGCAGACGAAGAGGGCGAGGGCTGTCGAGAGCGGTTATCTAAATCAGTTGGTCTTGATGGGATATCTGAAGAAGGAGAGAAGGGGGCGTAAGGCGTATTTCTGTGTTGAGAAGAACGAGGAGGCAGAGAAATAATGGGAAAAATAATCGCTGTGCACTCCTACAAGGGCGGAACCGGAAAGACGCTGCTCTCGATCAATCTAGCGGCACTCTACGCCAACAGAGGTAAGAGCGTCTGTCTGCTGGACTTGGATTTTCGCGCGCCCAGCCTTCAGGCTATATTCAAGGTGAGCGACTCCGAGTACTGGATGAACGACTATCTCAATGGCGTGTGCGACATAAAGAAGGTCTTGAGAGACTTCTCCACCACGCACGTCAAGCGCGGTCGATTCTTCGTCGGGTTTGCGAACCCCAGCACAGAGGCCATCAGGGAGATGAGCGCCAAGGACAGGAAGTGGGAGATGAAGGCTCTGGGGCGGCTTTTGTCGTTGAAGACCTCGCTGTTGAATGATTCAGGCATCGACTACTTGATCTTCGATACCAGTCCTGGACTTCAGTATTCGTCTATAAACGCCATCGTGAGCGCCGACGTGGTCCTCGTGGTTTCCGGCATGGACGTCTCTGACATCAGAGGAACTCAGCGCATGATAGATGAGCTCTATGGGCTGTTTGAGAAGAAGACCGGTCTGATCATGAACAAGGTTTTCGGCGAGATTCTGCTGTCCAAAAATGAGAAGCAGGAGCTTTCCAAGAAGTTGATGAACAACTTCAACTTCCCCCTGATAAACATGATTCCATGCTACTGCGACATTCTAAGAACCGGCGGAGGCACACTCTTCGCCACCGAGAATCCTGAACATCCGTTCGTCAAAATCTTGGACGGAGTGGCCACAACTCTGGAGAATCTTTAGCCTTTAGCGCCTTCTTTTCCCAAGTGTTTCTCCCTGGCTTTCTTTGCCTGCTCAATGTATCCTCTGAGACGTCTGAGCTCAATCTTCTTTTCGGGTACGGTTTCTGGAGCGTACATTAGCGGTAGAACGGCTAGAAATAAGAAGAAGCTGGCGAGAGAAAAGGCGGTATAATATTGAACCTCTCTGACGTATGGAATTAGAAGCAACTGAACAACGTCCGAGAGAAGGTATGGAAGAATTCCGAGTAAGTAGTACTTCTCTCTGACCGCATTTTGCGACAAGTCCCCCCACACAATTAGAAGGAACGCTACCGCAAAAATTCCCCAAGCAACACCATCTGCCATGGAATAGAAATACCAAGTAACCATGCTCTCTGGAGCAACGCCCAAAGCAGCGTATGCAATGCCTAACGCTATAAAACCAACGATTATCACTCTCTTTCGGCCAATCAAGTCGGAGATCACACCCGCGATCAACGCAGAAACACTGCCAACAACGAATTCCACCATGATGAGGAAGCGAAAGAAATCAGGTCCAAATTTATCTAATAGTATGGGTGCCTCAAGCCTATTGACAAGACAGAACATTATCCAAGGTATTAGATAAAGAATGAAAGATTTGTCTTGAAGTATGGAGAAATACGTAGAATTCTTTTTCGTCTCAGTGACAGTTTCTTTTGGTTTTAAGAGGAAGAACGCGATCAGCCCAAATCCTCTCCAAGCTGCAGATGTAAGCGCGTTTAACGTGGGGTCGAGTATACTTTGCACGATCACGAAGGGAAAGACTCCTAGAAGAATGGCTAAGGATGTGATTCCGCTCGTGTGTCCTCGATTTTCAATGAGGGTGAAGTCAGCGAAATAAGCTAGACAAGATGGCATTCCCATTCCAAATGAGAGCGCCCAGAGGGTGAAGACTCCTAAACTGTACAGAGAGATGCCACCCTCAGATGTAACTGGTAATAATGAGAAAACTGTCCCAAGAGCCATCCATAAACAAAGAAAGGTTGATTTTCCAATCTTGCGTGCCAAAAGTGAGCCCACAACGCCGGAGCATGTGATTGTGGCATAGTAAAGCACCCATATAGACAGGTTCTCAATGTAAGTTATATTTGAGGTGTCCAAAATTCCTCTCATGCGTGCAGACATAACAAAATACCAGGTAAAGGCATTGAACACCAAAATGAAAATGGCTGCGAAATTTCTTCGCGAAATGCCGATTTCATAAAAGAAACGTTTTTCTGACATTTTGCACTGCTCTAGTTCTTTCGTTGAGTAAAAGAACTAATTAATTTTTGTTGTTACTGAATTGTAGATGTGTACAACAAGATTTTTAAGCATATTAGTCGAGCATATATACACCCAATATGTGAGTGTGCGAGAGTTGAAGAAGAGAAGAATTCCCGTTCGAGTTTTCTGGTGGTTCTAAGCGGTTAGAGACCCTCAAGTGTCGATGACATAATTAGATTTAAGTCTCTTCCTTGAACCTTTATGCTATTTAGGTGACTTTGCCCCGCCTTCACTAGCAGCTGCATCTTTTTCTTTACTTCTCCAAACCCTCCGCTGCTTAGAATTGTGTCAATAAGAGCATCTATGTCTCTCCTTGTTACTTCAGTTTTCGTCAGAACTTGGAGAATCTCTTTTTTTGTTTCAGGATTCTGTAATGCGTAGATCAAAGGTAGAGGCAGGGATTCATATTTTGCTCTATGTCGAAGTTCTACCGGATCAAGAGCATCTATGTAATCATCTCTCATAACGAATAGCACTCCCAAAGTCCTACTAAACTTGCCAAGAGCTTCAACCTCACGCTCCGAGCAATTACAGATAATAGCGCTTATTCGAGCATGAACTTCAACATTTGACGCCCTCTTCCTAACTACATTCAGGTACTCTTTAGGCGTTATGTCAAGTCGTCCCCGAAACTGAAGCTCTAAAGCCTCAGAGTCACCCAATTCAAAGAACATATCTTTCACATTACTCATTATAGCATTCGCTTTTTGGGCGGACATGCCTCTTCCAACTTTATTCAAAAGCTCGAAGCCCTTGAACAACAAGGCGTCTCCGACAAGTAATGCAATGTCTTTTCCGAATTTTCCGAGCACGGTTGGACGACCCATTTTCGTCTTCGACCTGTCTATAACATCGTCATGCAAGTCTATAGCACCGTTAATAAGAACCATCGGAACAGCCATGGCCGTCGTAGCTGCTGGGTTGCCTCCAACAGCCTCACATATTAGGGACATAAAAGCTGGACGAGTTACGTCCTGCAAATATTGAGTCATAAAGTAAGCTAACGCTTCTCGGGCTTCTGTACACTCGATTTCTTCTTTTAATATTTCCTTGCGAGCCATCTCAAGAGCCACACTTCCCCTTTCTCGGAAAATCTTCTGTATCTGCTTCATCATGTCCTCCGTCCTGGCTTCTCTTTCCCTCTTCGGAACTTCCTTCATCTGTGTATCTGCTCCTCGAGAAAACTGTGATAGGAGTCGATTAATTGCTTGCCCTTTGGCGTTATCTCGTAGATTTTTCTCATGCGCCCTTTAACCAACGCTCTCTCGCTCCGAAGAAAACCGGCTGTCTCCATCGCGTTGAGCATGGGGTAGAGCGCTCCGTGCCTCAGTTTGACTCCAAAATGTTGCTCAGTGCTTTTTATGATCTTGTAGCCCCACATTGGCTTGGTCTTTATGAGCTGGAGCAGGATCAGATCGAGAAAGTTCTTGACGAATCGCTTCTTCATCTCCCCCATAGAATCTTCTAGGGGCTTCTCATTTTGTTTACCCATGCTTTGCGCTCACTGGAGTATTAGTGAATGCTGTTTGGTTATTTATGATTGTTCGTTTGATGCCGATGGACTGTATGCTTCAATATGCTTTCTTACGTCTTACGGGTGCATAAACCTTTATATCAGCGTTCGGGTCATTATCTATTCAGATATGTCCAGAAAGAGACATATCGTATACGGGTTGAACTACAGAACCGTTCAACACGACTACAACAAGAAGGAAGAAACAACATGGGCCCAAAAGCGCGTGAGGTTCAGACCAAACTGATGAGAGGTCTACTCGACCTCGTGGTCCTCCAGTTTTTGAGAGCCCACCCCATGCACGGATACCAGATAATAGCCAACCTGCGCAAGAACTTCGGCGTGTACTTCGGCCCAAGCACAATCTATCCATTGCTTTCTCTGCTCGAGCAGAAGGGATACATCTCCAGCCAATGGGACCTCGAAAACGACCGCCCGAGAAAAGTCTACACCATCACGTCGCAAGGCACAGACCTACTCAGCTGCACCGAGGAATCGCTCAACCACATATACAGAAAGCTAGCGTTTGGAATCAGCAAGATACCGTTCAACGGCAACAACCTAAACGGACTGGCAAACGACGAGAAGAGCCTCAACAAAAACCTTGGTTTAAAGAGAGGCTACTACTAAGGGCATCTGGATGCTTGGGCTCCAGGGTGCCCTTCAACCTCAAAACTGGACGGGCAAAAACAAGAGATGGCTTCTTGTGTGTTTGCGAATATAAGCAGTTCTGGATCTTTCTAACCATGTTTGTCTGAGAGACTCGTCGAGCTCTTTTTAGCTTGAGTCTTAAATACGCCCAGAAACCCTATTGCCTCTGTGTGAGTCATCTTGGAAGAAGCCGACCTTCTTGTTGTAAATTGCTCGATCATTACCATGAGTAAGAAAGGCTTCATAGACAAGGGCTTCGTTGCAATAAAGGATAGAAACGTAATCGCTGTGGGTAGAGCAATCCACGCGAATTCTTTCAGGGCTGAGAAAAAGGTAAACGCTGAAGGCATGGTAGCCCTACCCGGCCTGATCAACTGCCACACCCACGTGCCCATGACCCTCTTCCGCGGCATAGCGGAAGACAAGCAGCTTCATGAGTGGCTTTCGAAAACCATCTGGCCCCTTGAAGCCAAGCTGAAGCCACGAGACATACTCGAGGGCGCGCTTCTCGGCAACATCGAGATGATAAAGAGCGGCACCACGTGCTTCGCAGACATGTACTTTCACGAGGACATGGTGGCCGAAGCGGCTAAGACGTCTGGCCTGAGGGGAGTTTTGGCGCCTGGAATAATTGAGGCTGGGGACCCCAAAAGAGGGAAAACAATGTTGAGGGAGGCTTTGGAAGTGGCGAGAAGATATCGGGGATACGCTGATGGAAGGGTAAGCGTTCGACTGGGTCCACACGCTGTCTACTCCTGCAGTCTCAACCTCTTAAAAAAGGTTAGAAGAGAAGCGTCAGCGCTTGGCGTCGGCCTACACATTCACCTAGCTGAATCACAGACATCAGCGAAGAGGACGCAGAAGGAACACGCTGTGACCGAAGTTGGGCTTCTCGAGAGCCTTGGTTTCCTGAACTCAGACGTTCTCGCCGCCCACTGCATCCACCTTACCGAAGATGACATGAAAGTGATGGCTAAGCGTGGCGTCAGAGTTTCCTATAACCCGATCGCTAACATGAAACTCGCCATGGGCGTCCCTGAGGTAAGTGCCCTGCAAAGGTCTGGGGTAACTGTTGGCTTAGGCACGGACGGACCCGCCAGCAACAACACGCTGGACATGTTCGAGGTCATGAAGGTCGGGGCTGTCCTCCAGAAAACGTTCTACAGAGACCCGCGAGTGTTGCCGGCGCAGAAAGTTTTGAGGATGGCAACTGTTGAGGGAGCGCAGGCTGTGGGGTTGGACGATTTCATCGGCACCATAGATGTTGGCAAACGAGCCGACATCATCCTAATCGACCTTAAGAAGCCTCACTTAACTCCCCTCCACGACTTGTACGCCAACATTGTATACTCTGCCCGTGGCAGCGACGTGGACACGGTCATCGTGAATGGACGTGTGCTGATGGAGAACAGAGAGGTAGAGACGCTCGACGAGGAAAAGGTGATGGAGAAGGCTCAACAAACAGCCCTTGACCTAGTCTCGAGGTAAACAAACTATTTATATAACCGAAGCTATATTATATCGTAAGTGTTGCGATGCCAGAGAAAAAAGTGGGGTTGAGGTTGAGAGACCCTTACGGGTCGAGAGGGTGCGAGCACGCGGGGTTGCGGCTTTCTATCCTCCGAGCCTCTTCTCCTTTCTCTCTCTGCACAACCACGCGGCTAGTAGCCAACAAACAATGAAGCCCCACAAAAATGGAGAAGGGAGAGGCACACTTTGGCTGCGACTGATGAACTGAACGAGAAGATCAGAAACAAGATTTGGCTGCTGAGAGCAGAGTTTGAGGAGATACGCTTCTTGAAACAGATGGTGAATGAGCTGAGGAGCCTCCGAAAGAGATTGGTAACTGAGAAGTGCGATTAGGCAAGCCGTTATAGTGTTCAGGTCAGATTTTTTGTTCTGTGCCAAGTTCCTCGTTTGCCTAGCAGGCTGTATTGGATCAGGGTTGTGAAGTTAGCGCAGACATTGATCAACCTCAAGAGGTAATAAAGTGGCGTGTAAAAGAGCAGGCGCCTATGGTTGTAATGGTTATATGCAAACTTCAACGCCAACGCCTGCTGAACAACTCCCACAGCCAACACGAAGAGCAGGAAAACCAACAGGTTCAGAACAAACAGCGCTCTGTCGGGCGCAAACCAAAAGAAAAACGGAATGCTGAACAGAGCTAAAAGTTCGATGGCGGCTCCAACATAACCCGGCACAAGGTTATACCAGAGGAGCAGATTCAACCAGCGCTTGCCACGCAACAAATCCTTGTGAATGCCCAGCATGTTGTGCAACCAACCGATCGACCAGCGCTCGCGTTGACGCCAAAAACTCCAGAACGAAGTGGGCGCGACGGTGGTGCTGCGGGCGCTCTCGTTGTATCCGATCTTCATTCTCTTCTTCTGCATCTCAAGCGTCCACTCCAAGTCTTCTGTTACAGACTTCACTCGACGCCCGTTCAGCATGTCTCTCAAGACCTCAATTCTAAACAAACCCATGGGACCGGGAACGACTGGAACGGCGTCGCCTAAGGCTTGCGCTCGTCTCAGGATACTCAAGCCTTGACTGTACTCCAACTGCTGTAAGACGATGTACAGGTTGCGTTCGTCAACTCCATCGGAGGGGTGAATGTAACCACTCACAGCCGTCAAGCCAGATGCACACATGAAATCAACCAAGTCTGTTAGCGCCGTGGGGTTCCAAAAGGTGTCTGCGTCCACGGTGGCAACAATCTCACCCATGGCTTTGTTGACACCCGTCCTAATAGCCTCAGCCTTGCCCAGATTCGCCATGTGCCTCACGACCTTAGCTCGGATGTGGGACAGCTCTAGTTGCTTTGAGTTTATGGTCGCCCAAGCCGTCTCGTAGGTGCTGTCGGTGCTTCCGTCGTCCACCGCGATTATTTCGGTGGGTCCGCGATACTTATTGCCACAGTGGAAGAGGCTGTCGATGCAGCGCGTGATGGTCTTCTCCTCGTTGTAGGCTGGCACAACAAACGAAACCATGGGGTAGACTCGTTTCATCTCGGGTGTTTTTCTGTGTTTCCACACCCAGGCAGCCACTGTGACGAAGCCGCCCACTCCGATGGAGAAGAAGGTGAACCACGTGTAGAAGAACCAGAGGGGCAGGCTCCAAATCAGAGGGGCAGGCTGAATCGGCTGCGCGTAACCCAAGACGTGAACAATGATGAAGTCTGCAAACAACGGAAACAAGAGCCAAACCACAAACGCCAGAGCGAAGGGTAGAATGAACAGTGGGTACCAGAGCTTGGTCGTCGACGCCCCCGTGACGGCTCGGCGTCTACTCTCAGCCATCCTCCTTTTCTCCCTTCTCTCCTCACTTGGTAAACTCGCCAACCGATTAAAATGGGTTCTTTAGGTTGGGGTAATATTCCTTCGCTTGGAATATTCACCGTTCAAGCAGATTACGATGTTGCAGTGGTGGGGGGGGAACAAATGGGGGAGTGGACCGGCTTATTCCGATGACACGCGCCTGATTGTTTTCCCCTTGGCGAGGCTGGACGTAGACACGACACCACCAGCTCTCTTCACTCTGCGCCTCACCCAATAAATCGTTGCTCCAGTCGCGGCGAGGATTATCAGTACGATGAGCGCAAGCAGCCAGAGGGGAAAGCCAGGCGGCGCGATTGCCGTGAACTCGTAGCCTCTCTTCTCTGCAATGTTGCCTGCGTTGTCGGAGGATTCGATGTAGAACTCCACTCTCGAGTCGCCGCTCTGACCGGGTATTGAGGCCGTCCAGTTTCCACCCACAGCACTCATTGGAACCCGTTGCCAATCTCTGACCGTGCCGTTTCTGTACCACAGAGTGGCGCTTTTTACGCCGCTGCCCATGGGGTTGTCGGTTATCTTCACGGTTAGGGTCACTTCTTCTTGGGCTGAGGGTTCTCTGGGTGTCCAGCTGGGGATTTCTATTGTGGGCGCCGTGTTGTCGACAGTCACACTGACCCAGACCAGTTTGCTGTTTCCTGCCTTGTCAAAGACCGTTAATGAGACCGTGTAAGCGCCGTCTGAGTAGAACCCTTTCGTCTTCCACTCGTAGATTTGGCTTCCAGCCGACGTCCAAGTCTTGACTGGCGTGGTGTCGATTTTCAGTTCCATCCTGTCGAAGTTGGCGTCGCTGCCCGTAACGTTGACGAGAACGCTTAGCCTAATGAAGCTTTCAGGCGAAGGCGTGTTAATCACCGCCGTTGGAACCGTGTTGTCAACGGTTGCTGAGAGCGACTCCGAAGCCAGGTTTCCAGCCTTGTCTCTGGCGTTCAACGTGAGGATGTATGCGCCGTCAGGGTACTCGAGGGTGCTTGTGTTCCAAGTGAAAGCGTGTTCTCCGGCTGATGTCCAGTTAGCCACGCTTATCGTGTTGAAGAAGAGTGTCGCGTTCTCGAAGTTGTCGTCGTAGGCGAAGACCACCACATCAGTCGAGCCTCTTAGGTAGCTGTCAGGAGCGGGCGAGCGTATTTCAACCTTGGGCGAATACTCGTCGCCAACGGTGTAGGAGACCTCACCAGATACAGCCCAGTTGTCTGCTTCATCCGAAGCGAAAATCCAATATTTCACCAAGGTTCCAAGGGGATGCTCGTCAACGACGCCCGTGTATTTTCCACCCTCAATTGCCATTGGAATCTCTGTTTGAACGGAATCAACCTTGAGTTTCAAGGAGACTTGTTTGACTCCGCTGGCGCCTGCGGGTTCGGTTACTGTGGCGAAAACTTTGACTGTGTCGTTGTAGTTGGGTGAGATGATCGAGCGTTCGATGTCTGAAATTGTCGGCGGGCGGGAATCAATAACCACGTAGGAATAGGTTTCTGAAACGGCTGTCTTGCCCGCTGTGTTGTTGGCGTAGACCTTGTAGCTCACGGTTGTCTGGTATGGCTTGTGTGGAATAACCGCCTCGTAAAGAGCATCGGCAGGAGTCATCGTGGTGTTCATCCAGTCGATTGTGTTGATCGAATGACTCAGAGTGACTTGGTCTATTGGGCTTCCTGTGCTCTCAACCTGAGCTATCACGGTAACGTCTTCGTCGTAGTTTGGCGTTGGTGGGAATCTCAAGACGCTCACGATTTCTATCTTCGGATGCTCATACGCCTCCTCCGTGATCTCTAGTGTAATGTCGACCGTGTGTTTCAGGGAGCCGCTCGCTCCGTTGACTTTAATGGTGTGAGTGCCAACTGCAGCATTGTCATCAGTAGTGAACAAGAGGGTGGAGGTGACAGAACCGTTGGGTGGAGGGGTGATTGAATTATCACTGAACGTGGCTGAGACACCATTTGGAACTCCTGAAACCGAGAGAGTAACAGCCGAGTTGAAGTCCATTAAAGAAGTGACGTTTATGGTCGAGCTGTCAGAGCCGCCTTGCTGAATTGTTAGAAAGCTCGGAGAGGCGGTTATTGCAAAGTCTGGTTTTATTCCTCTCAGAAGGTCTATTATGTATCTTATTTTGGCTATGAGACCGTCTGGACCTTCCGCGAATTCAGGGGTGACCCAGTTTGTAACAGCGTTCATGAGGTCGTTTTCGAGCTTGTTTGTGGCACCGTTGATTGCCCCAGCCTCGACCTGATGAATAACAGCGTTTATCTTGTTAGCCAAGGCTTTTCTGTGACCATCAGCTGAAAGATCACTTTTGAACGCGTGGCCTGGCAAGTCTGAGACTTCGCCGTGCAGCTGCCTCAGTTTTTCTAGGGCTTCACCCGTGTAGTCTTGGCTTAAGGCGACGGGAACACTCAGAAAGGATATTGATACTGTCAGAACCACCAATAAGGTGGCAACTATGTGGTTGAATTCTCTCTTCATCCTCTTCTCGCTTCCATTCTCACTTTCTCTTTTACTGGGTATGGATATCTAACCTTTGCCTCCAAAATAAATCAATACGGTGTTGAATTATAGAAGAAAAATGCTGTTTAAATTGACTATATTCCCAAGGTCGATACGTGATAGAGGGGTTGTTTTTGCCGAGAAAATGTGGATTCAGCTAATATCAACCGTTCAGAATCTTAAATAGGTTCTAATCGCCCTATCTTAAAGACAACAAAGCATTTGCGGTTTGCAGTGCCCAAGAACGAGGTGGTGACGCGTACGGAGGACGCCTCAAGATATCACACTTTGCTGAGAGACCCCGCCCGCAGAAAGATAATCGAGATACTGGGCGAGCAAGGAAAGATTGGGTTCAAAGAGTTGAGGCAGTCGCTCGGGCTGGGCGTCGGCACCGTTTATTACCACCTCGACATGCTCTCCGACTTTCTAACCCAAGACAAAGGAAGGAAGTACATGCTGAACGACCGTGGAAGACTTCTTTACAGGTCGTTGCGCGAAGGGAGCTTACCGCCAGCCTTGAACGCTGGGGAGGCGCTCAGCCACCGCATGGGACGCTGGCTCTTTCTTTCACCAGTTTTTTTGAGGACGGTTAGGCTTGAGCTTTTGCCAGTCTCTGTCCTAATCTTGTCTTTTGGCGCTGTCGGTTCGGCTCTTGCCAAGATTGAGCCCTTGTTCTTCTTCTATTTTCCATCTTTTCGTGGGTTTGAGAGCATTATTACAATGTTCCTTTTTTATTGGATTGGACTCTTCTTGCTGGCTGACTTCTTGACTTTTGTGTTGTTTAGAAGGATGGGCGGCGACCTCCAACTCTTCACTGGTATAGGCGTTTCAGCCCTCCCGTTGGCTTCATTTCCTTACGTTTACATGATTCTTCCTTATGAAGTGGCTCGCTACGTGCTTCTCGCCCTTCAGGTCTGGACTCTGCTCCTTGTTTCTTCCGCCCTCAGCTTTGCGAAGGGTCTGCGCCTCGACCGCTCAATAATGGTGAGCCTAATCATCCTCTACCTCAACATAGCCCTTCTCGTGGTTCTGGGACGACTGACATAAAAGTTCGAGATTTCTAGAACCCATCGACATTGAAATTCGAGTTTTCTCGAAACGATTTTCTTAAGAAGTCGTTTTTCCATGTTATTTTTGGTGAAAAAGCTTGAAAATTGGGAAAAAATGGCTTTCGACGGCTTTTCTAGCGATTCTTTTGTTGTCTTTGACGGCTCCACTGCTGGCGCAGCCCGTGTCTGCTTCTGACGAAAATGATGATGAAGAGGAACTAGAGTTCGAGGACCTCGACGGTTGGAAGATGCTCAAGACCCCCATTATAACTGTGCTCTTCCCTAGTGACGGAAGGAAGCCCGTGTTTCTGTGGTGGAACACGAGCGACCCCAACATGATTTACGTGGTCAAGTATCAGGGGTTGATCGAATACTTCACCTTCGACGTTCCTATGTTGGGAGTGTATCCAGAATACTACACTAAACTGCGAGAAGCCGAAAATACAACACTGCGAGAACTGTACTTCAAGGCAAGGGAAGATGCGTACAGACTTATGGGCGACATGGGTGTGCAGAAGTTACTCCTGCTACAATGGTTGATATACCAAATTCTATGGACATGGCACTCGCCTTACCTGCCCTTCAACGCAGGCAACTGGACCCTAACCGACCCCGAATACGTGAGGGACGAAAAGGGAGCGGTCATAGGAGTTGCATTCGCCTTCAAGCTCCACACGCTGCCAGAGTGGATGCCTCGTCTGCAATTCGCAGAAGATAACATAATGATAAGGCTGAGGTTCTACAACGCCACTGTCACGGAAACCGTTGACGACCTCTACAGTTACACTGTTCATCCCGGCGAGATGAAGATGGACTTCGTGGTGAACAAGTGGGAGTGGAACATCGACAAGATCAGGCCACTTATAATCAGTCTCAGAGAACACGGCATAGAGATTCCAGAGGGCAGAGCCCGACTGGCTCTGTGGGTGAACCTCGCATCCATCAACCTGACCAGACTTGAGGAGCTGAAAGAGGCTAGGGCTGACCCAGAAGACATCGAGCACATGTCCACGGCTTCGTACATGGATGTCGAGGGTACACGAATCGACATCGCCACCAACAAGACAGAGACGGAAAACGAAACGCCGATACTCATGGAGACTCCCACAATCAAGCCGGCAATCAGGCTGGGATTTGCAACACAGGAAAGGCTTCTGAAGGGCTTCTTCAAGTTCGTGTCGTGGGCAAAGGTGAACAAGACAATCGGTGGGGAAACGACTGTGACCAAGTTGCCGGTGAAAGCGGCTTACATCGCGGCTGGATTCCACATGCGACTCTTCATAGGCTACCCGTACTTCGGAAACGGCACGCTTGAGCACGACCCCAGCATCGGAGTGGACGTTGAAGGAGTAGACACAACGCCGCAATACCTAGTGAAGGCTCCTTCAGGAACCGAAATCGTCCCAGTGGTTGTGGGCAAAATAATGCTGCCGCTAGTGACGCTGGAGTTGGCTGTGGTCCTCGTCGGAGTGGCTTCAGTAATCGCCGCCGTCATCTACGCTGCCAAGTGGAGAAAGAAGACAATCAACATGGTCGGAGTTGGAGCAAGCTAGAAACTCCACCTTCCCCTTTTTTACAGTGAAAAAAATCGATGAGCACGCTTCGTAAACTATTCTACTTTGAGCACAAAACTAATTAATCCCAGCATTCTAGCTTCTATTGCCGATGATGAGACCGACATCGCTGAACAAAAGATGACGCTCATTTTCCCTGGGGTATCGGAGGCACCTAAGTTGGCTGCACACGCAACTGAATCGCGCCCATAGAGGTTGCCAGAAACAGCAGATACATAAACAACAGAATGGCGCCTTCCTTCCAACCCAGCCTTCCCATAGACAAGAAATACCACAGCAGAAGATTTGCGATCAGAGAGAAGACGACAATGTCGAGGAAGACCAGCATGTTCATCGTCAAGGGTGAACCAACAAGCGCTGGAAAAAGCAATGTTATCCCCAAGATTAGAGTTATGTTTATGAAACAACTTCCAACAATGTCGCCAAAAGCCAAGGCTGAGTGCCCCTTGAGAAAAGCCTTAACGTCGAGAGAGAATTCCGGCAGGCTGGTGCCAAACGCAATTATGGTTGCCCCTATCAGGGTTCTGGGAACACCCAAAAACTCTGCTATACTTACTGCTGACTCCACGATGAAATGAGCGCTTATTACGACACCGCCGACTCCTAAAAAGGTTAGAGCGGCGTAGAGGCGCAGCTTTCTTCTCATTTCGTCGGAAACGCGTCCACCCTCTTCAGTTGGGATTCTGATTTTCAGCAACTGATAGGTGTACAAGACAAAGATCAGAATCAAGATCAAGCCCACAAGCCAGTTGGCGCCAACAAGATAGACTAGGGACAGCGGAATTATGGAAGCCACGAAGAGACCGAAGTAGAGGCTGCCCAACTCTTCTTTTGCGAAGGAAGGAATCATGTTTGTGGTTTTCGGACGTTTCACGGCAACCAAGAGGGCTGCCAAGCCAACGATTAGGCAGATGTTCACGATGTTTGAGCCTATGACGTTTCCAGCCGAAATCGCTGCGTCGCCACCCAGTGAAGCGATGAAGGCAACGCTCAACTCGGGCAGGGAAGTGGAGAAAGCGAGCAGAATGAAGCCCACGGCTGTCTTTTTCAGCCCTGTGATGTCTGAGACTTTGACGGCGTTTGTGATGGTCAGGTGGCTGGCTTGGTTGAGCACGAGTAGGAAAATGATGAGGATGAGTAGGCTGACCACGACATCCATGTTGCACCCTCAGTACACATCATAGAGGCAATGTTGAACCCAGATAAGTCTTATGAAGAGAAACATCTTACTTAGAAGATTCGGTTTTTGATTCCTTTTCTAACAGCCTCAGAAACAGAAACATGCCCACGACGATAGACGCTAGAGCTAAGAGGGCGAGAAGGGAAGAGGGTATGGACAAGAGTTGAGCGGCATATAGCAGGTAAGTGGGTCCAACAAGCACTAGAACCGCAGCCAAAACAATCAAGAACACGCTCTTCACCCTCTTTTGGTCCCCTTTCGGTAGGAGAGCAAAACCTAAGAGGGCTCCTCCAAGAGTTAGACCGAGAGCGGAGCCAAGCACGGCAGGGGTGTTAACGACGTCTGAAATGATGCTTCGGGCGGAGGCGCTTGGATTCTTCAGCCACAGCAAGACAGCCGCGAAGACCAAAACGCCCAGTCCAAAGACGAAGAGAATAGGAACTCTCCTCCTAATCTCTCTCTTCCTACTCTCAAAAACACCGAAGCGATACTGAACAAAGAATGAGACAGCGATAAGCCCCAAGAAAGTCGCAAAAACCG
>Ga0315310_10000802_pt1 | contig 20014 bp, 27 predicted proteins | sample TDP5_MG_FD_203630 | JGI IMG/M metagenome (GOLD analysis project Ga0315310, IMG submission 203630) | Freshwater sediment microbial communities from Lake Towuti, South Sulawesi, Indonesia - TDP5 | ecosystem: Environmental > Aquatic > Freshwater > Lake > Sediment | place: Indonesia: South Sulawesi... | reverse complement strand
ACAGACATTATCGCCATAAGAGCAACTTCTCCTGAGGTTATCCCTGAAATTTCAATCGTAGGAGCTGCAGTAACAGTCGTAGCAATGTCTCTAATGCTGGCGTCGCTTCATGGTAAGAAGAAAAGGCAAAATTAAAAATTTTGTTTTTTCCATCATCAAGCCTTACGCGCCATGACCAAAGGCATTTTTTATATGTTATTCAGCTAAAACTGGTTTTTGCATTTTGGCTTTCTCTTTTTCAGCTATTTCCAGCGAAATTTTTGTTTCATATTCCTGAAGCATTTTCACCAATGAATGCTCAACATTAATCTTGTATAGTTTTGCCTTCCCTATTTTTCTAGAAACTTTGACAATGCCATATTCCTCTAGTCCTTGAAAGTATTTGTAGAACGTCTGCTTGCTTATTCCCAAGGCGTCTATAACTTCCTTTTTGGTAAAATCAAAAAGAATGTTGTCTAAAAAGAAGTCTATTATCCTCAATTTCGGCGAATCTCCAAGCGTTTTAACGAGTATCGATTCATACTCTTTCTTCCTGTATATTTCTTCACCCATTTTCCTACGTTCCCCGCGTGGCACTCTTTTTAGTCCGTAATGATGCTATATATGCATCAACACAAAGTATTTATATGTTTCCTTTCAAAGGTATTAAAAGTGAACCTATGTATTCCAAAGAGTTCAGCGATGATGAAATAAAGGCAGACATATTGAATAGGCTTTTTAGAAGGGGTTGTTGGGGAGCTAGATATATGCCAAAGGATACCCTCGTTAACCAGCTGGCGAAATATACCAAGAAAGATGGAAAAAGGGTCAAAAGACTCATAGATGAACTTATTCAAAATCGTTATATAATTATTCACAAAAAGGGCGAAACTATCTCTCTAAATCCAGCGAAAAGCATGGAAATAGTCCAATGTATTAAACGAGTTCTAACGTTTTAGATCACCCATTTTATTAATCTGTTTTAAATTCTGCCTTTTTATTGTGAAAATTGTTTAAATTTGGCTTCTTTTCCATTTTTGTTTGAGGTCGGAGCGTTTGGCGAGCGTTTCTGTTGATGATGTCCGAGACACGATTAACGTTAGCTCTGCGGATATTCCCGACGCCAAGGTTTTGAAGATGATTAAGAGGGCTGAGGTCACGCTTGAACTTGAGCTTGGAAAGGAAATAGACTACAACGACTGCGCTGATGCGGAAAAGGAGTTTATCGCCGTTTTAGCCGCTGTTTATGCCATCTGCTATTTGACTGGCGGCTCGGCTGTTGGATTAAGCTTCAGCGTCGGAGACCAGAACGTAAGCGTGCTGAGTAAGGCTCCTCCCTTGGATGTTTTGCAGGCCGAGTTGGAGCGCATTCTAAACGGCTTGAAGCCGCCTCATGTTGGGAGGGTCTGAGCATGGCGGCTGTTCCTGAGGCTTATTACCAGTTTGTTGTGGATTATGCGCCGTACGTTTATGTTATTCCGCCCGGCACTCCGGACCCTGAACATGGGAAAGCTGCTTTTGCGGCCGCCTTCGCCATAGACTTCCTCCACGAAGCCTACTCTAACGCGCAGTTCGAGGGTCGAAGAACAGAGATCAGCAACAAAATCGTCAGCCTAGCCAACTGGATTCTAACGCAGCAGTGCACGGACAGCGGCAAGCTCGCCTATGGCGGGTTCAAGAGCAATGAGAACAGCACTTACTATTACAGTGTTGATGCTTGCCGTGTTGTTCCTTCGCTTCTCAGAGCCTACCAGCTAACGGGCAATGTTGCATATCTAGATGCGGCTAGGCTGGCTGCAGCCACGTTCCTCTACAACATGCAGCACAAACCAAGCGAAATCGGCGTTCACGACAAGTACTACGGCGGCTTCGCAAGAGCCGTAACAATAGCGGATACCTGGCTCCAGCAGATGGACGTCGAATGCCTCTACGGGCTTATTGGATTAAAAATGCTCTGTGAATTTGACCCTTCAAACGCGAGCAAATACAAATCGATGATGACGGATGCAACAGGCTTTTACCGTCCAGGCTTCGAAGGGTTTTATCTTCACTATGATCCGCCGCCCAACGGGGATGCAGACTGGCATCGCGTGGGCTTAAACGAGACAACGGTTTATGATGATCCCTTTGCCTACGCCCTGCTTGGCCTCTACGATCACGAGGGTTGGAGCGCCACGGTTCAGAAGGTCTACGGTTTCATAAACGCCATAAAGGCTTCCGCGCAGTACCCAGCCTACAACCCGGCCGTGTGCTGGGCAGGCTACATAGACGTTGCCTCGCGCTTTCCAGCCTGTGACTATTACGACGCGGTTACGAGCGGAATCTTATGGGAATTGCGAAGAAATCATGACAAACCGAGCTTCGAGTTCAGCGTGAAAGTCATCGACAAACACCAAGACCAGTTCATGTTCTGGGGTGTAAAGCACGCTGACTACGGCTGTGTTGAGAACAAGAAGGCTATGGCGACCGTCTGCTGGCTTTCACTTTTATATTTGAATTATGAACACCCCAACACCCGGTTCACCCAGATCTTGCGTTCCAAAGGGGAGGACATAACCCTCTACTCCGTCATAGAGGCCGCAGACAAGACAAGCTATGGAGAAGCCATAGAAACCAAAGCCATGGTTTCCCCGACCCGCACCGAAGAGGTCCTCATAGAACCCGGGTACGTCCTAAACGACTACATCACGGTCTACACCTTCACGCCCCTAAGGCATCGTGACAAGATACGCCGAAAAGGCGAAGACTACGAAGTTCTGGGCGTTCAAGCCTTTGACTCCGCTGGCGAAACCGCCCATTTCAAAGCGAATTGTAGGAGGCTCGTCGGACAATGAGCGAGTTGGAAGACGCGGTTACAACGGTGGTTAGGCTTCTGCAGAGGAACATGCGAATCGTGAAAGACGACGGCAGCACCGCCCAGATTCTCGTCAGCGGCGAGTGGTACGACCGAGAACTCTTCAAAAACCACGACGGACAAATAACCGTCGGCCTGGCGGAAAGCCAAGACCAGAAAACTGAGATGTCGGGAAGGACACGCAGGCGTCTGGGCTCTTTGCGGGTAAACGTCTGGGCTGCAGATAAAACCGCAGCATCCGACCCCGGCAGACTCATGCGAAGGAAGATGGTGGAAGAGGTTAATCGCGTTGTGAGGCAGAACCGCAACAGACCGAACGTAACGGAATACAACTTCGCTGGTCTGGGACCGGAAGGCGACCACGAGGCTTTTCAGGCCGGCGCCTCAACAGAGCCTGTTCCGGGGCATTCCAGTTGGACTGAGCTAACAACAGCTGAGTATGAGAAAATCTGGTACAGCGATGACACGCGCTGTTCCAAAAATCATGGCGTTAACGGCGAATGCGCCCTGATGCTCTTTCGTTTCAAGATTGATTCTCGAGAGGAGGCTGTTAAACAGATTGCCTTAGCCTTTGAGGGTTATGGCACTGCTCCAGCTGGTAACGGTTTCACCATAAAGGTTTGGAGTCACACGGCTCAAGCGTGGCTGCACGCTCAAACTGGAACGGGCGGAGCGGATGAGACAATAACCATCACGATTACCTCAAATCCAACGGATTACGTTGACGATAACGGGTGTATCTGGCTTCTCGCTAGAACCACAAACCCCAGCGACGGCGTAACTCCAGCCGCACTCTATTGCGATTACGTGAGCTGCACAGTCACGGTTAACGGAATCACATACCTAGACATCGTCAGTTTTCGGGATGCAGACCTCGTCGATGTTAAACCTTTCATCTTTCGCACTGAGTTCACCTTAAAATCGTCGTCCTTCGAAGACGTCGGAGGAGTATTTTAGAAATAGTGTAGACATGTGCATGCCATCTCATACGTTAACAATGATGTTCACTGAAACAAATAGGAGATTTATCCGTAAAAGATGTTTTTGTGTTTTAGTTGCATTAAATGTTTTCTTTGGCATACTAGGACAGCCAGTAGTGTGCTATCATGAATAGAAACAGACGTCATATCTTCAAAATGACAAACTGAGTATGGTTATTCGTTTCATTTATGCCTCTGATGGTTGGCTTTAATGGTGTATGAAACATTTTTCCACAAATTTTATAAGAAGATTATGAAGACAACTATTTAGTGAAGGGAGAGGGAAACATATCGTGGCATCTTGATTGGCTTCTGCGCAGAGAGCATTGCCGAAGCCGATGAATAGGATTCTCTAAAGGCTGTAAGCCTCTTCCTCAAAATGTGAGTGTTAAAAAAAAGAGAAAGGAATTGGAAAAATGAGAAAAACTGCGCTAGTGTCTCTGGTTGTTTCGTATATGTCTTTCCTAATATCGATGTCTCTTCTGCCAATAGTTGGTGGAACTAAAGTTGCCGCGTTCACCGGTGCTACCATCGATGGAGCGGTTCTCCCTCTAAATCTGCCCAAGCCTCTCAGACACTTTGTTTCGATCGCGTGTGGGAGAATATATACGATTACAGTTACGGGCAATTGTGCTCCCGGGGCTACGGAATGTAGTGCAAAATTGATGGATAGTGATATTGTGATTGACGACAAATTAGATGAAAAAACAGCCCCTTGTGTTGGCGGGGGGTTTGTTTTGGAGCTTCAGATATTTTGTGTTTCTGAAGAAAAGTGGTTTTTCGATTGTAAGTACAAGAAAAAATATATTTCTGGTCCCGCTGGTACCAGCGGTGAGCAGACTGCCGAGATTTATGTTATAGATGGCGCACAAAGGATACCTACTCCTACGTATTGGGAAATCGCATGTGACGAATTTGAATATACTACGCACACTGAAGTCGAAACCGATACATTAATTCAGTTGTACAGAGCAAACTTTTGGGTACCCGCCCATGCACTCAGTGAGCCAAAGGATTTCATTAACAATAACACCTTGCCTATTCCCTCACCCGAAAATGTTCCTCCGAGCTTTAGTCCTATCTCTGAAGCCTTTCATTTGGGTCCTGATGATGTGGTCTTTGCGAAGGAAGTAATGGTTCTTGTGTCGTATTCAGAAGGAGAAGTCGAGGGGCTGCTGCCAGACACTCTTAAGATCTTTAGATACGATTCATTAGAGGGCATGTGGAACCCAGTTGAAACCTCGATTGATACAGAACACGGAATTCTAACATTCAACGCAACTAAGCTTGGGACATTTGGATTTACAGGCAAGACTGCTCCAGTTGGTGGTGTCTGGGTTGCTGTTGATAAGTTTGGTTTGTTGGCTCCCTACATTGGCTTAGCCTCAACAATCCTAGTCGCAACAGCTGCAACAGCCATCTACGTCAGACGTGTTAAACGTAGAAAAGAAAAACAATGAACACCATACCGCATCTTTCATCCCCTCTTTTTCTATCCTTAAAGATTAAGAGTCGCCGTGTATGAAGCTTAAAGAGAAGCTTCTTGGAATCAAGCATAAGATTCATGAAGAGAGAAGAACGGGTAAGTCGCTATCCCAATCGTCATAATCTATTTTTACATGAGGAAATAAAAGCTAAACCGCAAGCAACCCGACGTATTCCAGTTTCCCAGTTACAGGATTCACTCTAAAGCCTAGACCCTCAAGGGTGGTTACGCCCATAACCGCTCCATCGCTTTCTTCCGCAAACACCACCTCTGAAACGGCTTCCTGACCCCTATATTCTATAACAGCCACTCCGGTCTCTCGGTCTATAGTCTTTCCTTCGATGGTTTTGAACTGTCTAACTCCGCGAGGAATGATGCCTAAACCCTCTAGTATCTTTCTAGGCATCCAAGTGAGCACTGACCCAGTGTCCACTAAGAGGTCAAGTTCGGTTTCAAGTTCGGGCTTCAAAAGATTAGAAACCCTCGTCTTCACGTATGTCAAGCCCATTTTTGAGTTGTCCCTACAACAACCTACTCGCCAGAGTTTAAAAACTTACTCGTATTAGCGGAAGCGAAATTGACCGCTGGGTAGGCAGCATTGGTGTTTCTGTTGATAAGCGTAGAAAGGAGAAGCAATGAACACCATTCTACCTCTATTTCCCCCTTTTTCTGTTAAGTAATTGAGGTTTACCTCATATGAATACTAAAGAGAAACTTCTGGGAACTAAAGCTCAAATCCGAGCCATAAAAGAAAGGGAGAAACGTATTGCCACAGCCATATTTCTAGCCTTCATCCTGCTAATAGTTATCTTCTCATCCTACTTCACTTACAATTTCCTAAATCAACCCCAAAACCAAACAACAAATCCAGCATCCTCCCAATTGAAAGCAGCAATAGTAGACCAATTAAGCCTAACATTTCCAAACCAAAACTTCATAGAAACAGCCACAAACACCCTAAACCTCACTTTCTTTTCTAACATCCGAAAACCAAAATTCACAGTTATTTGCCAATTCTACTTTCTGATTATGCCTTTTCAACTAAAACATTTTTAAATCAGCCTCTTAATCGTGAAAATTGCTTATTTAGGGCATCTTTTCCCTACTTAGTTAGAGGAACGAGTTAAATGCCAGACACGTATGGAGCCCATGAATGCCGCGTCTACTTTGTCCAGGAAACAAACTACGGAGAAACCCCTGCAAACCCGTCCATGCTCGGCATAAACGCGGAAAACGTGGAGCCCTCTTTGGACCCAGACTTGATACGGGTGAGGGGCGTTGGAAGCAGAGACCTCCAAACAGTCAAGAGAGGCCTGAGGCAGGCAAACCTGAAAATCGCCCATCTCTTGTCGTCTGACGCGCCTACATCCTTCGTTCAACACGCCCAAACGTTGAACAGCCTAAGCCTCCAAGTGCTCTACTACAAGGGCGTGTTCGCGAGCGCAACCGACATCATAAGCCTCCTCTACAAGGGCTGCAGGATAAACAGGCTCACGGTTGAATGCAGTCTCGAGGAAGTCCTAAAGGCAACCGTTGAAATCGTCGGAAAGGACGTCACCGTCGGAACGAGCAAAATAACCGGCGCAACCTACGGCGACTATGCGGGTGCGATTCCATACAACGAAAGCTATGTGCAGAGGGGAGCGGGAGACGGTTCGGGCTTGACAGCGCTGGAGAGAGTGGCAGACTGGAAGTTCACAATAGAAAACAACCTAAGAACCGTGCCCGTAATCCGCTCAACCGACGGCCACCTACTGAAGTATTTGCCAGCCAGACACCGCAGCTTAACGGGCGAGTTAATCTTCGAGTTTGAAAGCAAACAAGAATACGACGACGTAATCAACGACAGCGAGTTCAGCCTAAAATTTGGTTTAGGCAGCACAAACAGCGCCCTACTCAAGTATTGCAAGTGGGAAAACGTCGCTACGCCAACACGCATAGAAGACCTTGTCAGTTTGAAGGCCTCTTTTGTTGCGCGAGACGTCGTCGTGAGCTAAACGGAGGATTGGCAATGCGAAAGGAAGTTTTGGAGATGGATGAGCGTTTCGGAAAGGAGTATGGGGGGCGTTACGTCTTCCAAGAAATCAGCTGGGCGAAGAGGTCTAGGATTATTCAGAAGTACACGAAGTATCACTCCGTATCAGGGCATGTTGTCAGCAGCGACTTCATAGCCATTCAGGCTGAAACCATCTGGGCTTCGCTCAAAGAGCAGCCGCCAAACAAACCCATAACCCTTGAGAAATTACTCAGCGAGGACGACGGCGTTCCCATAGAGCTCGGCGAACTGTTCTCAAGGATTGTCAACCGACTAAACAGCATGGCTAATGAAGACCTGCGTTTTTTATTAGAGCGATTAGAAGAGAAAAGCCGCACCCAGCTCTTTCGGAGTTTCGGCTTTGTAAAGAGTTCGGCTGGACTCCAACGCAGCTCGCCAGACAGTCAGCGAAAACCATCCAGCGATTCATCGTCATCCTCAACGAGTTAGACCGTCAAGCGGAGGAAGAAAGGCAAAAGGCTGAGAGGGAGGCAAGATGGCGGTCGAGATAACGTGCGACGTCGAAGGCGTTGAAGAGTTTAAAGCTGCGATGGAAAGACTTCAATCTGCCATGCAGAGGCACGTGCATAGGCAGTTGACAAACTGGGCTGCTGACATCAAAGCCTTAGCCCGACAGCTTGTGCCTGTAAGAACCGGCCGTTTACGGAGCTCGATTTACGCGAAGATTCGGGAGTGGGTCGCTGAAATAGGCGCCGAAGCTGCGTACGCGTTATTCGTTGAGCTTGGCACCCGTTACATGCGGGCCCGCCCATACCTCTACCCAGCGATTCAGGAGCACCTTCCAAGGCTTGAACAGATCGTCTGCGAAGCCGTTGACGCAGCAAAAGCGGAGGCTGGTTTGACGTGAGTTTTAGGGAGATAGCCGTTACGATTCGCGCCGTTAACCGTGCAAGCCACGAGTTTGCGAGGGTTCAAAGCGACGCTGAAGCCTTATCCTTGCGGATTAAGAGTTTGGGCGCGGCGATTGCTGGTTTGGGGGCGACTGGCACGGCTATCGGGCACATAGCCCACCAGTTCGGCATTTTAAACGATGAGCAGGCTCGGGTTTTCAACTCCGCCATGATGGTTATCACTGTTATGGGCATGTTTATGAGGACAAGCTGGGGCGTGGCCATTGCCCAGAAGGTTTATGCTGCTGCTTGCTGGGTTGCAACTGCCGCACAAAACGCTCTGAACATTAGTTACGCGACTTTTCTGGCTTTAACAGGCGTTGGCATTGCTGTAATCATTGCTGCAGCAGCGGCTATGTGGAGTTTCGCATCCCAGATGAATGCCGCTACGTCAAGTGTGCAAGGATTCAATGAAGCGGTTTCTGAAATGCCGGAGCGCGGTCGTAGTATTCGTCGGGCTGGGGAAGAGGAGCTGTACAGGCGAGGTGTCGAGTAGCGTGAGTGTTGAAGTTCCCAAAGTGGCTATTGCCTTTGGCTCGGTCACTCCGCCTCAAGGGGACGTTATCGATTTGAGAGTGCACCTGGGTTGCACAAGAGAGGTGTCTTCGTTTGAGTGTGTTCTGCAAAACTGGGATAAGAAGTACAGCCCGGGAGGCTCTTACCCGATTAACGTGGGCTTGGACGGGCACATCGACATCGGAAGAGGCGTAAACGTCCCGCAAATCATCACTTGCCGTGTGGAAAGCGTCAAGTGTGAATCAACACCCACGGAAAACTACATCAGGGTTAGCGGTCGCTGCTGGGGAGAGAAGCTGTTTCGCAGAGTGGTGACAAAAACCTATGAAAACCAGAAGGGCGAAGCAATCGTTAAGGATTTGCTTGACAACTTTGCAGGGTTAAGCCATGTTAGGGAAGGCACGGAGCTTGTGGAAAACACCGACACCACCTACGCTAAGCTGGAATACGAGAACACACCAGTCTTTGACGTTCTGAAGTGCATTGCTGAATCAGCAGACAAATCCGGTGTTATAGGCTTTGATTTTCGCGTGGCTCCTGATGGGAAACTCGAGTTTTTCCCGATGAACAGCAAGACTTCGCCTATGAGCCTCAGCGAGAAAATCGAGGTCAGCGAGTACCGCAAGGACATCCACAGTGTCCGTAACAGAGTTGCTGTTTATGGTGCTGCTGACAAGAGTGTTCCAAGCGATAAGGATGCTTGGACTGAGAGCCTCACACCCGCGGATGGTTCATGGAGTGCTGCCGCGGGCGAGGTGAGTTTTGACACCGTCAACAAGGTTAAGGGTGCTGGCAGCGTCAAAACCTACACCGCGAGCAATTACTATGCAGCTTGCGTTTTCACGCTAAACGCCGGTAAAGAAGTCAACGGCAACCTCTATCCGCTTCTGAGCTTCTGGGTTAAGCGTGACGCCGCTTTCAACGGAAACTTAAACGCCGTTTTTTACGACACGGCTGACAAGCTTGCCCAGCACATGGTTAACGTCGGTCCAGACAAGTGGATTCAACAACAAGTCAAAGTTGGCGGCGAAAACGCTGATTTGTGGGACTTTGAAAGCGGCTTCGACTGGACGCAGGTAAAGAAGGTTCGCTTTGACTGCTGGTTCACAGGCACCGGAACGGGCAGTTTCTGGATTGATGGTTTATTCTTTGGCGGCAGACGCTACACTTCAACCCAAGAGGATGGCGGAAGCCAATCAGCCTACGGCTTAAGAGAGCTTGTGGAGGTTGACGAGGAGCTCTACAGCGACAACGAATGCGTGTTGAGGGCTAAGGCATCGTTAACCCACCTGAAAGACCCAGCTGAATTTCTCACGGTGAGAAGCACCGTCATAGACTATGGCAACACGCCACTGTTACCCGGTGACAAAGTCCATGTAACACTGCCAAACGAGAACGTGGATGCTGATTTCCGCATTTTAAGCATTGAATACCGTGTGGACGCAAAAACGCAGACGCTCGAGACAACTCTGGAGCTTGGACGAGAAACGCCGTTACTGGCTGATTATCTGTACGCTCTACGCAGCAAAACGGACCATCTCAGCAGACACAAAATCGCGAGGTGGATTTAGTGGCCGTTCCTTACGGGCGGTATGAAGAGAGCTTCAAAGCAATTCACAGCGCCTTGTCGCAGATCACTGTTCCGCCTCCTGGCAAGCGAATAACTAAACAGGAGCTGACGTGGAACGCTGAGGGCTCGCTCGCCACGTTGAAGGCTTATGATGGCGCCACGCTTCTCTTCACGCTCACATTCGTGTGGAACGCCGATGGCACTCTGAAGGAGGTCAGCAGAACCGATGCCTGACAAAGCCATAGTCATTCGGGATGATAAACAAAAATTCAAGGATGTCGGTGATGTTTTAGCCGTTGCCCGGGCTGAGGGCAAGAAGCTTTTCAAAACTCATGAGAACGTTGCTGTCGTACGGGTGTTTTTTGACGGTGAGGTTGGCTGGATAGCGGTTGTACGCTTTCCATTAGCCATCGCTGGTTGTTCAAGTTCGCTGGTTGTAAGCGGGGGAGAAAAGAGTGAAAAATGGAAGTGAAAGAGAAAATAGGGTTCAAAACCGAATGGAGAATAGACAAGTTCAAAGACCCCAACGACATCATCGCTGAAGCTCTAAGCAAAGGCATTAGTCTCGAAGAAGCAACAGCTGTGGCGGGTGAAAATTATCTTGGTTCTGAAGCCTTTGAAGGCAACGTAGGCTTAAACGAAGGACTGCAAAAACTCATTGAACTGATTTGCGGAATAAGCACACCGACAAAATGGGATAATGCAAACGCACGGTTAGGTGTGGGTAATGGAACAGCAGCAGCAGACCCCACACAAACTGGCCTGCAAGGTGCAACTAAAACTTTCAAAGCGATGGACTCGGGTTACCCGCAACGCTCAGCTCAGACAGCGGAATGGAGGGCGACATACGGGTCGGCGGAAGGCAACCACGCATGGGAAGAGTTTACAGTCGTCAACGCTGCTGATGACACTGGTGAAAACCTGAACCGCAAAGTCGAAAGCAAAGGCACCAAGGTCTCTGGCGAAAGCTTCTATATAATGTAGAAGCCGCCACACGTGGACCCTGAGCCTCAAAATAACATTCAGTTAGGTAAGTTACAATGCCAGATTTTGGGTATAAAACTGCGGGCGCTTCATACGCGAGTATTTGGGACATTATCAGAGGCTCAGTTTTCACTGTACCCGAAGATGGAACAGCGGAGAGTGTAACAGCATATCTGAGACTCTCTGGCACTACCTTTCGGAAAGCCAAATGTGCAATCTATAGACACAGTGATTTAAGTTTTGTCGGCGCGACTCAAGAGAGAACAGATATTCCCAGCGGGACGGCGGGTTGGTACACGTTTAATTTTGAGGACCCTAAGCCAAGCCTAACGGCAAACACTGAATACATTATCGTTGTATGGGGAGATGTGTCTGGTGGAGTGCAATATGCGCGTCTTTATTATGATGCAGGCGATGCAGACCAAGGGCATTATCAATCAGTAAGTTACAACAGTTTTCCAAACCCCTTAGTGCCCACACACGATAACAACAAATACAGCGTTTACTGCACTTACACGACTGGCGGAGTTCTAAAAGAAGTCACAGACTCGCTAAGCCTAAGCGACGCCCTCTTGTGCAACAAAACCCTGGCCGTAACCGACACGGTTGGACTCGCTGATTCATCATTAAAAGATTGGACGCCGCAGACAACGGACACGATAACGGTTGCCGATTCCATTTCAAGGGACAAGCGATTCTCAATCGGCGAAACCGTTAGCCTCAGCGAATCGGTTTCCGTGTTAACGGAAGTGATAAAGCAGGTAACGGACTCGATAGCGTTGACGGAGCAGGCGTTAACCCACAAGACATTGAACATAACTGATGCGGCTTCGCTGATGGAACAAGTCGCCACAGACAGACGATTCGCCGTGACAGACCAAGTAGAGCTAGCAGAAAGCGTCTACGTCAACAAAATCCTATTCATTTCAGACCAGATGAGCCTCGTTGAAACCGTGGAGAAGGGCGTGGCTGGAGCGGCGAAAACCAGAATCTTCCTGATAACGGGCGACTTGGCTATCCAGCTCACCGGGTGATTTGTGGAGACCGTTCGGGTGGGTATGATGTTGTGGGGCTGGTTTAGGCTTGGGTAAGGCTGATAAGAGGACGGTCGTCGAGGTTAGGGATGACTTGCACAGGGAGATTAGGAAGCTGGCTTTGCTCAATGACTTGCGGATTTACGTGCTGGCGAATGCTATTGTTGAGGAGTTTTTGAAGGACGAGGAGAGGGTTAAGGCTTTGATTAAGCGTTTGAAACTGTGAATTTCTTGCCTTTCTTTTTCTGGGCGTGATTGTTAGGGAAGCTGCCATTATGAAAATGGTGGGATGAGGTTTGGTTGTGGGTTGTGATGCTGCGGGTTTTGTTTCTTAAGGTGGTGGGGGTGGCGGTTGTTGGGGGCTTATGTGTTCGGTTAGGAGTAGGATGCCAGCTATTATGAGGAGTATGCCGACTATGTAGCGGAGTAGGGGTTCCCAGGCTATGGCGAGGATGCCGAAGGTTATGCAGAGTATGGCTAGGACTGGTTTGGAGATTGTTACACCAATTTTTCTCAGTCTCTGGTCTAGAATTTCTGTCAATTTATATCTCTCCCTGCATGATGGTTGAACTCTGGATGGGTCAGTATTTAAGGGTGAGTGTGTAGGTTTTTTGACGTGTTGTGGAGGGAATGTTTTGATGGGAGGCATTTAAATAGAATCCGCGCCTATTTTTATGTATGAAGAAAGAAAGACCTAGGGTGATACCTACCGCATATCTGGTTCTAGTGAAGGAAAACAAAATCCTGCTTTCTCGAAGATACAATACGGGTTTTCAAGACGGCCAGTACAGTTTTCCTGCCGGTCATCCTGCTGGGGATGAAGAGACGCTGAGCCAAGCCATGATTAGGGAGGCGAAGGAGGAGATAGGCGTGGAGGTGGATTCAGCTGATTTGGAGCTGGTTCACGTGATGCACAGGAAACAGGTGGAGCCGACGAGCGAGAGGAGGATTAACCTCTTTTTTGCGGCGAAAAATTGGAGGGGCGAGCCTAGAATCATGGAGCCTGACAAGTGTGACGACTTGCGGTGGTTTGGGCTGGATAGTCTTCCGGGTAACACGATACCTTACATAAGGCGGGCGATTGGCTGTTTCAGGAGGAATGTGAGGTATAGCGAGCATGGATTTTGAAGAAGATGGTTGCCTTTATTGTTAGATTCTCTCTCCGTACAAGACCAGGTGTCTTGAGATTCCCTTGACAGAAGGCTCTTTGCTCAGTCTTAGCAGCATCTCGGTCGTCTGCCTGAAGAGTTTTTCGTCCCACCTGCGGGATTCCAGAACTTTTTCTGGTATGGAGAGGAATTCCAGTATGCCGCAGACGGCGTAGATCTCGGTTACTTTGACTCCTTCCTTCTCGAAGAGTTCTCTGGCTTCTTCCACGCCGACGGCCATGTGTCCCTCTTCGTAGACGTGGCTCGGTTCATCGTAGATGTAGCTCGGTTTTGATGTGAGTAAGGTAAGTGCGGAGTCTGGGTCTTCGGGGAACTTGCTGATGGCGGCGCCCCATTTGTTCATTAGAAATATTGAGATTTTTCCTCCCTTCTTTGTCACTCTTATGAGCTCTTCTGCGGCTTCGATCATCCCGTCCCAGCAGATGACAAAGTCAAAAGTCTCGTCGGCGAAACGTAGCTTGTGGACGTCGCACTCTGATATCTCCACTTTGTCTAGGAGGCCTTCTCTGAGCAGCTTTTGCTTTGCCACTTTTAGCATGGCTGGTGATATGTCGCACAGGGTTACTGAGTATCCCATCTTAGCCAAGGGGAGCGTTATTCTTCCGGTGCCGCCTGCTGCGTCTAGGATTTTTGCTTTTTTGTTTTTTGGGAGATATCCTTTCAGCAGTTTCCAGTCCACTTGGTGTCCGACGGCGCCCTCGAAGGTCTTGTAGTACTCGTCGTATCTCTTTGCGTGTTCGTCCCACCTCTTTCTTTTTCTTTCGGTTTCTCTGGGTTTGTCTTCTGGCATCTTTCTTCCTCCTTGACTGTATTTTGGATGAGACTTTAGATAAGCTTCACTGTGGTTGAGAGCTTAGGGCTTTGGTTTCGAGGCTTTGTTGAAGAGAATGTTTGTTAGCGTGCCAGACGCCAAGAGTTTGTCGCAGAAAAGTGAAAGCATAACAAAAAATGAAGAGTGTGAACCCGTAAGTTGGTTTTAGCGGCTTTTAGGCGTTTTATATCCATTTTGTTTTGATTTCTTTTATGGTTTTTATGTGGGGGTCGTCTGTTATACATGTGGCTTTTAGGTTTAGCGCTGTTGTTGCTATTATGCTGTCTGCCATTGAGTTAAGGAATCTGGTGTCGCAAACTGTTTTAGATGTCTTCTTCCCTGAGTTTGTTGAGAAGTTTCTTCATTTTCTCCGGGTTTGCGTGTTTTGCTCCAGAACCGGCGAGATCAGCCGTCGATTTTTTCTTCAAGTCTTCCATTATTTCGAGTATTTTCTTTTTTAGGTTGGTGATTTCTTCTTTTGCGACTTTCCATGTCAGTTCTAGGTCGACGCCGAAGTATTCGTGGATGAGGATGTCGCGCATTCCAGCTATTCTTTTCCATGGAATGTTTGGGTGTTTTTCTTTTAGTTCTTCTGGGATGTTTTTGGCGGCTTCTCCGATGATTTCGATTCTTCTGATTACTGCGTCTTGGGTTTGACTTGAACTTAGAAATTCTTGTTTGCTCATGTTTTTGACGTATTCTTCTATTTTTTCTGTGCTGTCTATTATGTGTTGGATGAAGATTTTTGGGTCTTTTTTCATAGGATCACTTTTTGTTCTTGTAGGATTTTTTCTTTTAGTAGGGGATGCAGTGAGTTGTAGGTTAAGACGTCCACTTTTCTTCCTAAAGTTTCTTCTAGTTCTATTTTTAGTCCTGCGAGGTCGAGGAGGCTTTTTTCTCCTTTGAACTCGACGAGGATGTCTATGTCGCTGTCCTCTCTTTCTTCTCCTTTCACGTAGGAGCCGAAGATGGCTGCTTTTCTAACGTCATAACGTCTTAACACGGGAATTATTTTGACCTTGATTTCTTCCAGCTTCATGTCAACCATTACCTTACACCGTGTTGCTTTATTTTTACCTTTTCATAAGGTCTAGGCATGTGGAGCATGCTGAGGGTGAGCCGACTAGGGATGGAAGAGTGATAGTGTATTATGATAAGAGAGGGAAAGTGGTAGCGGTAGAGATAACAGACATAACAACCTTCTGAAGTGCTAAATAGAAATGAGTTTCAATTTCTTAAGCGACAATAGTGGCTATTTTTTCCGTTTTTTGGATCCGCTGTTTAGTTCACGGAAAACTTCATCGTGTTTCCTAAGGACTTCGTTGAATACTTTCATTGGATCCTTTCGTTTTGCCATGTTTTAGCCACGTTTCGATTTCGTCAATGTTATAGTGTAAGATGTTTTTAATAAACCTAATTGAAATCTGATAATCGGTAATGGAGGGTGAGAAAATATGATTAATTTTGGCTTGTTCTGGCGAGCAACAGGAGAAGTTAAGAGATTTATCTCGATTGAATCAGAGAAGTTATAGCTTTCATACTAGATGGAGCAGATATTCGGAACTTCAAACTAACTTGAAATATTGCTTCCTGAAGCGTTTGAACTTCCATTTCTTTCAAATTTGACAAGAAAATGCGTAGTCTTTCTAACCATTCTTTGTGTATTTCCTTCAAAAAAGAGACATCATTTTTCACTAAGTTTATTACTTTCTGAGTTGCCAGCTCTTGGATAGATTTATCCATATAGGCTGTAGTCATGGAACAGGTCAGGGTATCAATAGACAACTTCTCAGAGAGTACATTTATCAGAGATTCTAGAACCACATCTATTGGGTTTAGGTTCTCATCTTCGCTCATTCTAGCGATTTCTTCAATGTATTGCCTCTGCTTAACTTTAACTAAATCGTTCTTGTATAAAACAAGATTGGGTGAGTCTTCATATAATTGCATTAAATCTTCAACAATGAGTTTTGTTTCTACCACTTTTTTACCCCAAACTTTTTATCAGCTCTTCAAGTTCCGAGGGCAGTTTTCTCTCTATGTCCCTCCGTTTCTTAACCTCTTCTTCGTATATTAATAGAAATTCTTTCTTTAAATAAGTTGTGTCGAAAAAGAATCGTCCTTGACGAATTTTCTTAACTGGATTGTATAATACATGCCCAAGAAATACGCAACGATTGTTGATGACTCCAATGTAAGTTATTGGCTGCACTTCTTTGATCCGTCTCAAGAGATCTTCTGATTTACCCATTCTTGCTAAATATTTCAACAGAAATGGTGTTTTTTTGTCCTTCCAAGCTAGCTCCTTCATTCTATTGACATCTGATTCTGTCTCAATCTTTTCGCTCCATCTTGATACGTCACAACTCTTTCCTTCAACATTCAAAACAGTCTTTTGAACAATTATAGGTAAGGTTAATGGATCAACAAATGGATCACACATAACTGCTCGGCTTCGCTCAGCCAAAATAGTCGGGATTGAAAACACGTAACCCACAGAGAGCATAATTCTTGATCGCGAATCATATAGAGATGTGAAATGAACCAAGATCCCGCTACGTTTTGGAGCAGCATAGCGCATCAATACTCGTATGAAACCAATTACCGGATCATAATACAGAGATAAAACCCAAAGTATGCCAAGTGAAATCCAGAGGTTGCGAAATGGCCAATCAGTCAACAGTGGGGGCAAAAACTGGGAGACCACAGGACTCAAAGGTTCAAAGAGACCATAAAGTTCTCTCTGAAAAACGACCAAGAAGGTTACTATTGAATAAGAAGAGTAAAAGCCTTCGATTCTGCCGACAATAAATTTAACTGAAGACACGCGCGTCTCAGCGATTGCAGAGAGAGAAAAAGGCATGTGGTGAGTAAATGGTAGGATGAATTTTCTGCATTCGTCTTTGAACTCTTCCGCCCTCTGCTTATTTTCAGGATTTCTGAATACCTCTGCTGCCTTTTCAATCAATCTCATTATCTTAAACTCATGGCTTCTCCAAAAGGATATCTGAGAAACGACGAAAATCAACTCAACAATAAAAAGAGCCACACCAGGTATGGCTAAGTGCAATACAAACAATTCATTTCCTAAGAGTTGTAATGCAATAGACCAAATCCAGAAAGGGAGAATCAGCCATGCTAAAAAAGAAATGCCTTTCGCAATTCTTAGAAGTCCTACATCTTTCAACGTTTTCAATATTTCCAAAAAACCCATCTTAGATTATCACACCATTTTATGCCAAGATATTTAATCGATACTCGATTAAACTTTTTCGGAGAGAAAACGCAAGGGTTAGTCAGAGCATTATTTACATATGAATGTCGATGTTATTCACTAAGACTCCTTAGAAGATAGGGAAAATGCGTAGACACCTATTCCTAATATGATTCTACTGGGAAATAGAAGAATCAGATAATGAATAAATTGACGGATAAGTCTAGGTATAAACATGCGCGCGCTAACCAGCAAAAAATCTGCTCTTGCCTAACAAAGGTTGTTTTTGATATAACCTTGTTAGGAGCACTTGAGTTCTAAATCTAAAATTTTTATTCGGGCTACCTAAGAGTGCTAAAATTTTCTTGTCCCATTTTGTAAATTTGTGAATTGGTAAATTTCTGAATTTCGCTTGTCTTTATATTGGCTTTTTCTTGCTCTTTTTCTCTTGAGGAATAAACGCATGAAGGAGGTTGTTAAGCAAGTTAAAGGCTTAACCCTAGGCGACCTCATTCGCGTAGAATGGTTCGACGCATCTATAGGCAAGTCTCTCAGCGGCGGCCTAAACGCCATAGACGTGCCAGTCACAAGCTGGGGCGTATTCCTAGGCGTCTTAGGCGCAAAAAACAAGCACATAATCCTAGCCCAGAACAACTTCCGCTACTCAGACGGCCTATACGACATAGACTACACCGCTATTCCAACAGCGTGGACAGCAAACGTAAGCGTAATAGCCAAAAACCACGTAACGCCCGAAACAGCCGAACAGCTCCTAAACAGCTTCCTCCACGGCGGAAAGCGCACCATGGGCAAGCGCATAAAGCAACAGAAGGTGAAAAACCATGAAAGACTGGATTAAAAGGGCATTAACAAAAAGAACCCGCCGAGGCGAAATCCCACCAAACGACGCACTGGTTTACGGCGTAAAATTCGCAGTAGCCATGACCGCCTGCTTATCGGCTCTAGAAATCGCCCACATGATAGTGCTAAACCGATGGAACAGCGAAATCTTCGCAGCCATCACGGGCTTAACAGGAACAACAAGCGGCATTTTGATTGGGCAACATGGTTGAAGGAGGTTTTTCAAGAATATGGGAAAGCGGTGGAGTGATGTTGAAAACAAGGTTTTACGGGAGATGGTTCAGAACCAAGCTACGTTGGAGGATATCGTCAAGAGTGGGAGGTTTGAGGGGCGTACTCCTCAAGCCATTGCTAAGCAGATTGAAAGGTTGAAGCTTAGCTTATTTGTCGCGGAGAGGAAAAACTCTTTTGTCGGACAAGTTGGAAGGGCCGAGATTCCAAAGTTTGATGAATTTATCGCGCGGTATGTTGACGCTTTTAACAAGCTTTGTGGGATGGTGGAGTATTCGAAGGAGGATTTGGAGCGTTTTCGTTTGATTTTTATGGCTGCTTGGAAGTATCGGGATCTTTTCCGTGAATATGAGAAATTTGAAGAGGTGAAGGCACGTGTGGAAAAACTTGAGAAATTGGTGGAGCAGCTACTTTCGGAGAAGAAGACAGAAGCGGTTAAACAAACAGCTTGAGGAAGTGGAAGGTAGAGTTAGAAGTTTTCTTCGTGAGAAGAATGAAGAAGTAACGAGTTCGCCTGTTGTTTATGCTGAGAAGATTTTGGGGGTGAAGGTGTTTTCGTATCAAGCTAGATTGCTTGAAGATCAAAGTAAACGCATTGTTGCTTGTATGGGAAGGCAAACGGGCAAGACAACAATAATTGCCATTAAAGCCATCGCTTTTGCAGACACACACCCAAACGTTACCGTGTTAATAACGAGTCCTTCTTTGCGTCAGAGTATGATAATGTTCGACCGCATGGTCACTTTTGTCTATCGTTCAGCTTATCTACGTAACAAAGTTGTCAGAGTTACGAGAACACTGATCCAGTTTGAAAATGAAAGCCGCATAATTGCTTTGCCGTGCAGCGAAAACTTGTTGCGTGGTTACACAGCTCACATGGTTGTTTGTGACGAAGCAGCTTTCATGCCCGAGTTGGTTATAACTCAGGTTATTTTTCCAATGCTGAGCACGACTGACGGTTATGCAATTTTTCTCAGCACTCCATGGGGTAGGGACCATTTTTTCTATCAAGCTTTTGTTGATCCAGCTTATAGTGTACACAAAGTGAAGTCTGCTGAGTGTCCATTGATTAAGCCGGAGTTTCTGGAAGAAATGCGGCAGAACATGACGCATGAAGCCTTTTTAATGGAGTATGAAGCCGAATTCGTTGAAGCTTTGAACAGTTATTTCAGTCAAGACTTGATCAGGAAATGTGTTGAATTGGCGGAAAAGCTAGGTTTAGAACTTTGCTCAGACCTTGAGCATGATTTTCTCGGAGGCGAATATTATGCTGGAGTCGATTTTGGTAAACTGCAAGACCATTCCGTGTTGGCAATTGTTAAGGCGGAGGATAATGCTATAAAATTGTTTTATATACACGAGTTTCCGCTTGAAACGCC
>Ga0315310_10000799_pt1 | contig 20088 bp, 22 predicted proteins | sample TDP5_MG_FD_203630 | JGI IMG/M metagenome (GOLD analysis project Ga0315310, IMG submission 203630) | Freshwater sediment microbial communities from Lake Towuti, South Sulawesi, Indonesia - TDP5 | ecosystem: Environmental > Aquatic > Freshwater > Lake > Sediment | place: Indonesia: South Sulawesi... | reverse complement strand
GATGAAATTCGGATATCCACAGTTTCTGCTGTTCAGGTTTAGGGTCTAAGCCTTCGCTTCTCTTTTGCATGTCTGGGTGGAGTTGCCATGGGTGTCTGCCTAGAAATTCAAGACGATCTAATGCTGGGTGCCTTTTGCCGCACGCAGCACATTCAATCGTGTAATAGTGTTTCCACTTCCAAAATTTGCGTCGAACAATTCTGTGGCTTTCTGCGCAGCTTATGCAAGTGAAGCTGTGAGTTTCTTCACACCATGTTATCCCGTTGAAATGCCGAGGCTTTCCACAAACACTACATATGAATCTCCAGTGCCAGTCGCACCTTGGATAATCGCCTTTAATATCTTTCTGGGCTGTGCGCAGAGGATAGTGAACGTCAAAAGAATGAATGATCTCGCAGTACTTGCAAATCATTGTCTTGGTCCACCGTAAACTGAAGATGCAGCGAGATAAGCGTTTTTCCTGTACTATCTTAGTTGATTCAACAGGCTTGTAGCGCTTAGAATCGAAGTTGACTTGAAATCGGAATGCGTGTCCATAACCTATGAGTAGCCTGATGCAGCCGTGAGTTCGCGAGCCCCAAAGGAGAGGAAGGAGCGCGCATGCGCGCTATTTTTCTTTTTCTGGCAAACCTATTGGGATCACATAGATTGGTCTGTGGTCTAACGGTATCCTCAGGGCTTCATAAACTCCTGTAACGCTGCAACTCGTGATTGTGCATGCTCCCAATCCGAGAGCAGCTGCCTGCAAAACTAGGTTTTGAGTTGCGTGTCCCGCCTCTAAATGAGCAAACCTAGTCGCGTTCTCGAGGAGCGGAGACGCTTTCAGGGCTTTTTTGTTGTCGGCTGTCAGCACTATTGTGAGAGGTGCGGTCTTGATGGCTTCTTTGTTCATGGGCGTCATGGCTGTGTTCGAGAGGTCGCCTCTAACGTCTCTTTCGGTCAACTGATACAACATGTGTTTCTTGGGTTCATAACGGAACAAACCATTGGAAAGGGCTACATAGGTTTCTAGCGGGAAGGTTCTTCCAGCCGAGGGCGCGGCTCGATGGAATGTCTTCTTTCCTTCGCGTGATTTCTCGACCCGTGTTATTCCTTGAAGAGCCCACAGAAGCTGCGAAACCGTTGAAAGATCAACTTGCTCAGCTGAAAACTTTCTCGTTGTCTTCCTCAACCTGAAGACTTCTTCAATAGATTGTTGTCCCTTAGTTCTAGGCGACGGCAACTTCAAGACTTCTTTACTCGTCGTGTTTCCTGTCCTCCTCAAACTCGTCAAATTGTCTTAGGTTCGCATATAGTTTTATTGGCATCAAAACGTGCCTGTTCAGCATGAGGACTTGAAGGTCAAAGTGTGCAAAAGACTCCGAAAATGATTGCACTGGCTGTCTGTGCGGCTCTTGTTACGGTCTTGCGGCTGCTGCATCGTGATCTGGTAGGATGTCTTCTGCATTTCGAACCACGGGGATAGAGTAACCTACAAGTCCAGTTATAGCAGCCAAAATTCCTGATATTATAAACATGAGTGCCATTCCTGATCCTGGACCATTGCCAACAAGCGCTCCGAACGCTGGTGCTAGGCTTCCAGTTGAAGCCATGGCTGGCTCGAAGACTCTATCAGCCAAAGGTCCTGCAAGCAGCATGGATACTGGAGCGCTTATTTGTGCTATCAGAAGTCGAGATGCAAACACCCGACCTTGCACATCCGGAGCCACTTTAGCCTGCCAGATTGCTTGACTTGAACCATTGATGGTTGGGACGAGAAATGTTAAGAAGAAAGCTGTCACCGCCCATGTTGTGAGTTCAGAGGCGACGCCTAGAAGCGAAATGATAGCGCCGACAATCATCAAGCCGAAGAGCACACCTTTGATTCTGCGTTTTGGTCCTCCCCATGCACTCAGCAATAAGCTGCCTGCCACGCCTCCTGCTCCTGAAGCCGACATCACGCTCCCTAAAACTACGGCGTCGTTGCCAGTGCGCGCCAAAATCATGGGAGCAATCAACGTGAAACCAAAGTTCGAAATTAGGTTGAAACTGAAGAAAACCAGTAGGAGACCGAGCAGGCTTGAGCGCTCAGAAATGTAGCGAAACCCATAGACAGACTCTTTCCAGATGCTTCCCCGTCCTTTGCGTCCAGCGTCAGTGACGTCTGGCTGGGGAATGCGCACCAGCAGCAGTATGCTCACAGCCACTAAAACCGTGACTAAATCAAATGCAAACACCCCTGCGATGCCTACTACACCAAGCAGGATCGCTGCGCCTACTGGTGAGAACACCCCTGAGATGCTTTGAGCCAATGAAAGCATGCCACTGGCACGACCATACTGTTCTTTGCGAACCATTGTTGTTACAGCCGCGGAATAGGCGGGAAAGTGAAAGGCTTGAAAAGCGGCTGAAAATGCATTCGTCACGTACAAATGCCATATCTGAAGGTTGCCAGTCGTGTATAACAGCAAGACAGCCAGAGTAGACACGCCTGCTGCTAAGTCGCTAAGCATCATGGTGAGCTTTCTATTCCAACGATCGACGAGGGCGCCAGCCATCGGGCTGACCAGCACCAAAGGGGCGAAGGCAAAGAAGCCGACTAAGGCTAAGGCAGTTGCTTGACCAGTCATTTGCCAAGCCCAAACGGCCAGAGCGAATCCTGTCATGGCTGTGCTCAACAACGAGAAAACCTGCCCTACACAAACCATGGTAAAAGCAAACATGCCTGCAGGTGCATGATTCGAGGTGTTCAACTGGTTCTGTCCGACTTGAGCCATAGTGCTCCGCCACCTATTCTGAGCTATTCTTTAATCGTGGTGAATCTAGGGTTAAAAAGAAAGAGGGTGTGAGAGGGTAGTGTTGTTCGTGTTAAATTATGCGATTGCGTATGTTTTCGATTGCCCAGTTTTGCCAGATGTCGAGGTTTAACTGTTGGTTTCTATATTGTTCTATTTCGATGTAAGGTTGGGTTTGTGAGTTTGATTCTGAGCCTTTGAGCACGTGTCTGAGCGTGTCGAAGGCTTGGCTGATTTTGCCAAGTTTCTCTATTCTGCTGTTTCCTCTTTTCGCGTGGTAAGTTTGGTTTGTTTTTTCACAGTTCATTTCAATCACCATTTTCGTATTCAAATCCCCGTTTTAATACTAAAGCCTAGGTGGCTTATAAAGTTTCTGTTTTAATAGCCAAAGCTCATTTGTAATAACCAAAAGACTTTTATGCCCATTTAAGTCTTTATTTTATTAGGTAAGCAACATGCGACCAATGAAGACAATAACAGATCCAGAATCATTCCAGCTTCTAGCAGACGAGACCAGACGAAAAATCATCTATCTGCTGCGAGTCAAAGAAATGACCGTAGGTCAACTGGCTCAAGAACTAAACCTGACTCCTCAAGCAGTCTATCATCACGTCAAGAAACTCGTCAAAGGGGGAATGCTTGAGGTGGCGCGCGAAGAACGTTGCTGCTCTGGTCACATGATCGAAAGCTACTACAGAACCACAGCGGAAGTTTTTTCCTTTAGCGTTGGAAAGGCGCGCGGAACAACTTCTCGCAACCACAAAATAGCTGTCGAACAGGCGAAGGCGTCACTTGAAGCATTGAAGAAACTTGGCTTCAAAATAGAGTACACAGATGATCAGGTTTCTAAACTAGTTGACTTGGAAGCTCAGCTGGCGGAGAAGGCAAAATCTGGCAAGTTTGAGGACGCGATTGCAAATCTGAACGAGTTGGACCTCGTCACGAGACTTTCAGTTTCTGAGTACGCTGGAACCCTTTCGATGACAGATGACGAATTCAAGAAGAAAATAGAAACCGAAAAGAAGCTACGGGAAATGCTTTTGTCCCTTGTGACAAAACCGTGATGGATATCGTCGCCAACTGGATGAATCCGCAAGCGGACGAAAGCGAGATTGCTATCACGAAAGCACTCGTAAAATATATGAACTGATGCAACTGATACGGCAATCATGCTAAATGAAGCCCTTGTCGCAGCCTTTCTCTCTGTTTGGTTGGCAGTGTTCTTCTCAGTGAACTTGCACAACATTATGAGATTTCATAGACGAAAAAGCGGCGGAAGGACCTACGCAGAGGTTGAACGACCTTATGGCTTGGCAATAGCTCTAGCCGCTGCCGGTACAATTGCTTATTTCCTGATAACACTCTTGCTTCTGTTTCTCGCCTTCTCTGGGCTAAGTTCCGTGCTGAGTGGTTTTCCTTTTGGTTGCCAGTTTCCGTTCATGGATTACGTGCAGATTCTAGGCTTGGTTCTCACATCACTGGGCTATTTCCTGTTCATCTGGAGCGTGGTTGTACGAGGCAGATACGCCACATCTTGGGAAATGCCTGAACACCAAAAGCTGGTAACTTGGGGTCCGTACCGTTATGTGCGGCATCCCTCCTATCTGGGCTACTTCCTTATGTTTGTCGGGTTCTTTCTCTTATGGTCTAACGTTTTCACGTTCTTTCCAATACTTGCAATTCCCGGATACTATCAGATCACCTTCGAAGAGGAAAGACTTCTGGTGCTGCGTTTCGGAGAAGAATACGTGAATTATCAAAAGAAAACTGGACGATTTGTTCCCAAATGGCGCGCGTATTAAGAACGGCGGAAATCGGCAGACGAACGCGTTTAATAATTTAGCGAGAAATAATCCTGTGAAACGTAACAGAAGTTGTAAATAGTTCGTGTTTTGAACATTATAGTTGTGTATTGCCCTTCCTGTGGCAATGAGATGCATTGCGTATGAAGACAGGTTTTCCAACTGCTGCAGGCATCATGACAATCATTGCTGCGTGCATATGCGCTTTCATTGGAGTGCTTAATCTGTTTGATTCGATGTGGGGTTATCTCTACATAAACGAGCACTACTATCCGATAAACGATATTCATGAGTTTGTTGCTGGAGTGTTTGGAGTAGTTGCTTTCATTGCTGGTTTAGTCAGTGGCAGAATGTCACTTCGAAGGAAGCATTTTGGTTTGTCGATAGCGGGTATGTGTTTCATCATAGTTTCTGTCCTCATTGCCATATCGGAAACCGTAGCAAGCATTCGTGCACATAATGGAATAGTATCTGTTGAGGGTATCTTGATTTTCAACGGTCCTCCAATAGCTCTTGCATTATTGAGCTTGATTTTCGTAGCAATATCAAAACTGGAATTCTCTTAGCTGCTCTAAAAAAGCGCGCGCAAAGGCTCTCGATGCCATAGGCATAACGTGGTACGAGGTGAAGCAAGCGAAAAAGAACGGTATTAAAGCGACGGAAACGCGCGAACACGCGGTTTTAGTTCCCAAATTGCATTGACGTTGCAACGATCAAGCTTTAGCCGGCTCTGTGGTATTGCAAAAGTTGACTGCTTTTCGGATCTCTATGCATAGGTGACACTTGTTCAGGTACTGGTCCTCTTGAAAGCGGAACTTGCTTCCCTCAGCCTTTCTTACCAGGCTCATGGGGCCTTCTTCAACCAGTGTTCTGATTATTGGATTCTCTTGCCAGCTGTACTCACGTATTATTTGGCTCAGCGGCTTTTCCTTAGCATTACCGATTGTTAGGTTCCAGCAAATGTCCACTCTGCCTGACGGTTCGATGGTAATGCACTCCGGGCTCGTAAGCGTATTCTCTAGGATTGGATCGCCTATGCAAGGACCCTCCAATGATTCTTTTTTGATGTACTGTTTTAGGTTGCTTGCCGCGCGGCCGACTGGTATGACCCTGTGTACGTGAGCTTCCATTCCCACTGGTTTCAACGACTTCAGTATTCTGGCGGTTTTCCTGTCGTACTTGTTCTTACTGGTCAGAGATTCGACAACCGCCACGTTCCAAGCAACTTCTTCAATGCCTGCTCTAACTGAAGCCAAGGCAGCATTTCGCGGATACTCTAATGGTATGAATTGCAGGTGGAAAGCATCAACGCTTATTCCGAGGTCATTTAGACCAGATCGCTTCAACCCAAGTGCAAGGTCTTGGGCTCTTCTTGGGCTTTTTCCCCAGATTCCATTTGTCAGCATTTCGATTTTGGGGATCTTTAGTTCGCGCGCCCTGTCAATAATGGATAAGGTTCGGCTCGGGAAAAGCATCGGCTCTCCCCCAAAGACCATGAAAGATTCGAGTTTTGAGACAGTGCCTGTCTCTGTTAGGTAGTTGTATGCGTCTTCGACATCCATAACTTCATTCTTGAGCGGAGAGGCCTCTGCTTGGCAGTATATGCATTCCGAGTTGCATTTGGTTGTAAGTGTAAACTCCAAGCGCTTTATGTTCAATTCCGAGACACAGATGCTTTCTAACACAAACTCAGCTTATCAACATATTGTATCTGCGATTGCTGTTGTGGACAGGATGAGCCTTATATTCTCCCCAGCGCTGTTTCGCTCAGGTTATTCTTTTAAGCGCTTCAGTGTCATTGGTATTCAGAATCTTGAACATGCAGGAATTCATGGTGAGACAGACAAGTGAGTTCTTCGGTCTGGCTTTGCTGGGACTGCTTGAGACTCTGGCGCTTTTTGTGGTTTCGCCGGTTCTGCCTCAATATGCCGAGCGTTATGGCGCCGCTTACGCTGAAATAGGATATTTTTTCACAGTTTACTCTCTCACCTGGGTTTTGCTTCAGCTCTACACAGGTTACTTAAGTGACAGATATGGAAAGAAGAGGTTCGTTTTTGTGGGGCTTTTGATATATGGAGTCTCCGCCCTTTTCCTAGGCATGGCTCAGAGCTTTGCCCAGCTCGTGCTTTTTCGTGTGCTGCAAGGCGTTGGGCTTGGAATCTCTGGTCCAGCAGCGCTCGGTCTTGTTGCTCAGTTTAAGGAAAAAGGAAGAAGCATGGCTTTCTACAGAACAGCGAACGGCGCCGGAATAATCATTGGTCCAGTCTTGGGCGGTGCAGTTGCGGCTTTGGACATTTCTTACCCCTTCTTTGTCAGCGGGTTGGCATCTTTGTTAGCCATAATCTCTCTTCAGTATTTGAAGGAAGAGAAAGCCGAGGCTCAAAGCATGGAATTCTTTCGGTCGCTGAGGAGCATGCTTTCAACTAAGGGCATTGCTTCAATATGTGTGGCTGCCTTCGTGGCGGAGTTGTGTTTCGCAGCCTTAGACATCATGATACCGCTTGTTGGTGAGTCCCTTGGGTTCTCGAGTCTTTGGATTGGGGTGATCCTGACTTCGTATTTTCTGGCATTCACTGTTCTGCAGGTTCCGATAGGCTTGCTGTCTGAAAAAGTGGGGAAAAGAAGACTTGTATCATTAGCAGCGTTTGCTGGTGCCGTTCCCTTCGTCATTCTCTATTTCTCCAGCGATCCTGTAGAGATGAGCCTCTCATTAGGGCTTCTTGGCGTTGCGTTAGGAGCGGTGTTTGTTCAGTCCAGCGCGATTGCTGCTGAGTTGGCTCCAATGGGGAAAGAGAGCTTCTACATGGCTTTCTTCGATGCGGTGATAGATTTTTCATTCCCCGTAATGCCCATTATTGTGACTTATTTCCTAGCTTTTGGAATCAGGACACCTTTTCTCTTATTGGTGAATCTAATGATTCTTTCAGGGTTCGTCTTTGCGGTTAAGAAATGATCTTTTGGCACGCGCATACGTGAATTCAGACTGCATACTAGAGTTATAGTGCAACCTTTGTCGAGTTCCATCCAATTGTAGAAATCGCCTATAAGCTGTTGAAGAAGTCTAATTAGGGATAGCCAATTCTTAGCAGATAATTGACTTGCAAGCAAATCTATTTCAGAAAAAGATCAAACGTTTTCGAAACTCACAAATATCGTTGCGTTGCAATACTTGAGAAGAGAGGTTTAGTCAGGATTGATAACTGTGAAGAGTGAAGGTGTGGCTAGGCTTCTTGATCTATTTGAAGGTGTGGCAAGGTCGGACCATGCACCATCAGACGCGGAAATAAGTGAATTGCTGTCCAAAGACTCGATGGACTTCATGCTTAGAGCATATTCAAGAATGGATCCGTCCTTCAAAGAAGGACTTGTTACTGTTCTACGCAACTTAAACAGCTCGAATCCAGTCGGCATAGGTATAGTTCTTCCGAAAATCGAAGAGGGATTTCGCGCATGCCTGAATCTTGAAAAAATCTCTTCGCTTCGTGAAAAACTCAGAAGAATAGAAGAAATAGATTTTGGGAAGGCGGAGCGCCTCGCTCTTTCATGTTTACCCCAAGAAACACCAATGGAAAGTACAATTTATCTTACCATTGATTCCTTCAATCCAGGAATGGTTTTTGAAGGAAACATATCCTTTAGCATTCTGGTACTTAATCTGGGCACTCCTGATCTTTGTGCCCTTATTCTCGCACACGAGCTTCATCATCTTGGATTCCTGTATTGGGTGAGAAGAAACCCAAAACTCAGCCGTCTATTATTTGGAGAAAGCGACAAACATGAAAAGATAGTGGCTCAACTCATGGCTGACTTGCTTTCGGAAGGCTCGGCGACCTATTTGTGCACTCCTATGCTACTTCATGTTTTACCTACAAACTATGCCAATATGCCGAGATTCACAGAGCACAATGAGAAAATAAAAAAGTATGAACAGAGCTTGAACAAGATGCTGTCAGAAGCCCACAAGCTCATTTCAGACTGCCTTTCAAAAACCGCACCAGCCGAATCCTGCACACAACGCTTGACGAAATTTTCACTAGACCCAGAAGGTATACTGCCTCCAGCCCACTTCATTGGTGGTCGTCTGATGGAGATGTTCGACAAGGATTCAAGGATAGGCAGACAAGAGCTTATCGGTTTGTGCAAACAGCCTTCTCGCTTCTTCAGCTTATACTCGTTAGCTGCTGAAAAGAATGAATTGCCTCCAGTTTCCGAAAGTGAGTCCCATCAACTCTCACTCTTGTTAGGCGAATCCGTGTAAGCAACGCTGCCTTAGTTAAACGCCTAGCGGTTAACTTGAATCCAGCCTCTAGAGCACTAAGTCATAAAGCTTACTTGTAGAGCTCTTTCCATGATTCAAGGTAGAAGTGACTATCGACCATGCTGAGCTTCTCGTATTACTTACATGAAAAGGCTGAGGAATCACGCCACAATGAATCCGTAGCCTATTGCATAGCAATGATAGGCTCAGTATTCTTAACAGGAGGAATCGTCCAGACGCTGATAACAGTGCAGAGACCGCAGTGGTTTCTCATATTTCCTTATCAGCTTGGAGCTTCTCCGTACGATTTCTTGGGTCTAGGTTTTACTCTGGTAGGCGTGATATTGTTTCTCGCTGGGATAATCCTTGGAGTTCACTACGGCGCTCAGAGATTATGGTACACCAACGCCTTAAGAGACGCGTACAGGTTCGAAGAGGAACGACTGAAAGCTCAAGAGAAGAGCCAGAAAAAAGAGGTCCTTAATCTTCAAGTTCAACGCGCAGCTGAAAACCCCGAGCTTGAAGCACCAGAGGGACAGGCACAGGCAGAACCGCAGGCACCTGAAACAGTGTCATGACACGGTGTTCTATTACTTCGTTTTTTCTTTGAAGCAAAGGCTTTATAGTTGCAGGATTAGGAATCTGTCTTGATGCCTCCTGTCGCTGGGGGCGATTTGGATGAAATCCCCGTAATCTGCTCGTGATCATAGTTCAGCTCACAGCAGTTGTGTGAGCGTTTCCGTTGTTGATTGAGAATTCTGAAACCAAGATGGAGGTGATGTTAAACGCTTACAATTCGTAACATGCGTATTGAAGACGTTGAAGCAGTGGCTAGAATGGTTGCTTTAGACCATGACCCAGACAGGGAAAAAGGCTACACAGAAGCCAAACAGCACACTATTGATCACCTTGAAATCGTCGCGAGGCATTGCTATGTTGTTGAGAAGGCGGACGGCGAGGTTGTTGCGGTTATGGTGTTGCATCCGCAGGAAAAGGTCTTTGAAATCGAGGATTTTCATGTGAAGCAAGCGGAGCAGAACGAGGAGGCTTTGAGGCTGTTGAAGACTAAGCTCATGGATTACATGAAAGACGTTGAAACCGAGGTTCTCTGCTGTCCCTACGCCATGAAGAGGCTCATAACAATAGAGTAGCAGCCTACGGACACATGTGCTTTCAGCTACCCTTGTCTGAAAACTGGCATATCGTTATGAGTCCATATGGATTTCTCTAGAGCGACATCAATTGCTCCCTTTTTGGTACACCTTCAATCCTGAGATCGCCGATGACCACTACGGGAGTCCGGTTTATTCCTTTCAAACGAGCTTTTAGCTTACCGGTGAATGATGACACGTCGCAGACTTGAACTTCCCAGTTTTTCTCCTTTGCGATTTCGTGCACGATTTCAAAAGCTCTATTGTCGTTTTCGAGGAGTGTCTTGGAAGCGTGAACCTCTAACGTGCTTTGTGGTCGGAACAAGTCAACTTGCCCAGACGCGGTGTGCTCACATGTTGGTCCTGCTTCGTATGTGCCGGGCTGTAACTGCTCTGCGCTTCTCACGTACAGTTCAATTTTCTTCATACAATTCTCAAGGATTCTTCAGCATAATAGGAATTTAAGCTCATTTATTTTTTTGCAGAGGTATTCTTGCTATTTATGTTATGGTTTGGGTAAACGCGTTCATGTTATCTCAGAAGAAGAGACTCAGGAACTGGGAGATCTTACTTGAGTGATGAGAAAACTGAGACCTAGAACTATCCAGCTGAAGATTAGAATCAAGAAGAACGTTCCATAGATGAAAACGTCGACGCTTACCATAGTGACCGTGTAGTAGGTATTGTTGTATTCCACGTTGTTAGTCTGGTAAGTCTCGACCAGTTCGTCCAGGTTTGTATTGTCCCAGGAACCAATAAACACGTCTCTTGAAGGGTTCGATAAGGCCTCAAGCAAATAAGGATCTGGGTCAGTCAAGGCAATATAATTTGTAGGCTTTGCAGATAGCTTTTCAGCGTAAAGCACAGGTCCGTAATGAAACTGCACTGGACTGGACAGCGCATAGACATCAATCGCTGTGAACACTAACAAAATCACACTTAAAATAGAAAAAAAGAGGATTTTGTGTTTCAAATCTATCAGAACCATTTGCTAGACATAGATTGTGCCAAAGCGATATTTATTGCATGCGATTTGTAATGTGCACTCATTGCACCAGTTTTTTGTCACCATACCCCAAGTGTATGACATTATGCACCATGTGAAAAAACCTGGATCGTGGTCGGGGCAATTGTAGAGATGTGAGGCTTCATGTTGCCATACATTTACCAGTGGGCAAAAGGCTGCCGCTGCAGTTGCGGTGACTATGAAAGCGTCATTACAATCTGACCTGCCTGCAATTGTGCCTTCAGCTTGCCCCGTCAATATAAATGTCACGTCGATGCCTGCCGGTTTCGGAAATGCGTTTTGCCCTTCATACAGCAAGTCCGCCAAGGAACCGCTGGGCGAATACCAGTATTGATATTGAGAAGCGACAAAGTTTATGTTGAACAAACTCTCAAATGGGTCGTCTCCATCTTCTAAGATGCGGTTAGCCCAGTTACACAGATCATTCCAACTAAAGTCAACAGGTCCAAACTTAGACATTGCATGTTCAATATATGTCTCCGCGTCATCATCGATTATTATCATTGTATAGACTGGAGCGGGCATGGGAGTGCCCCCATCCGGTGGTCCAGGTGGAATTCCAAGGATTTCAACGGGTTCTTCTGCCACTGTAACGTATCCTGGTAGCCCGAGTAATTCTTCTAGGCTTAAGTTAGGGTTGATTGGACACACCGTCTCTTCTAGGCTCTCATACTTCTCGACTTCACTTGAAGTCGCTAAAACTGCAGGGAGAAGAACTAGCAATAAACTGAAACACAGAAGAGCAGTTGCCAACATCCTCTTAATCAGATTTGTTTTCTCTCCACCTACTCTATTCAACTTTCTAACTTATAAAATAACCTCAAGAATGAAGGGCACTATTAATGTTTGTTGTAACCAGTTTTGGTTTTAGTGTTTTGGATTGTAAGCGCGAATCTTGTGTGTTTGCAGTTGTTGCTTTCGCATGTGTGTAGTGGGGTGGCTTGTTTGGCGTGATGGTGATTTGGATGAGTTCATCTAGTTCGGGGTCTACGATGGGTAGGCTGGTTAAGTTTGCATAGAAATGTCGAAGTCTGGGTTCAAGGTCGTCGGGGTTATTTGATCGAGAAACCCAGCATGGATTCTCAGCCCTTGAAACCACCACAGAACTTATCAGTCTTTGTCGGTGAAAAACTGGAAGCGACGTTAAAGCCAAAGAGCGTCTGCGAGCTTGGCAATTGCTTTGGAGCGGAGAAGAATCCGTCTTAAAGGGTTTTCATTCCTGAAGGGCGTTTTCAGTCTTCCCAGAGACTTGCAACTGATATTTCTAGCCAGCTTCTTGTGGGATTGCGGAGGCGGCCTTTACTATTCCATCTTGCCAGTTTACATACGGGATTTAGGCGGCACAATACTAGAAGTAGGAGTATTCTATGTCTTAATGAACGCCATTTACTTCTCAACCATGATTTTCGGCGGCTTCATCGCAGACAGGTACGACCGAAGAAAGCTGGCTATTCTCTACTGGATTCACACAGCCTCGGCGCCCTTAATCTACTCTTTTGCCACAAACTGGCAACACTTGATCCCCGGGGCAATATTGTACAACGTAGCGTTGCTTAGCCCAGCCATAGACGTCTACATTGCAGCTGCAGCTCCGAAAGAGCGAGTGGCGAGAGCATTCGCTTTTACACAGGCTGGCTATTCTCTTGGAATGCTTTTTTCTCCTCTTCTAGGTGCGTACCTACTTGCTATGATCGACATGAGATGGCTTCTGAGAATTGCCTTCGGGTTCTACTTGATCTCCGCAGTGACTATCTCGTTCATATCGCCGCAGCTGCCAGAAAAGGCGCAGAAATGGTCTGTTGCCTCGGACTTTGCTGCCATAGTGAGAAACAGGAAGCTGATGTCATGGATTCTGCTCTGTATTCCCATAACCTTCGTCTCAGCGATGAGCATGCCTCTTTTGTCTCCGCTTCTTGAGGACGTTTATCATCTTGAAAGACCTGTGATTCTAGTCTTAACTTCTGTGCTCTCTGCTGGTCAACTCGCTCTGGCTGCTTTTCTCGGATGGTTTGGCGACCGACACGGGATAACGTGGGCTCTCATCGGAGGGTTTGGGCTAACTGTGATAGGCATGATTGTCCTTGGGCTTCCTGTGCTTTCTCTTCTTCTTCCTCTTGCCGTGTTTCTCATAGGTGCAAGACAAGTGACTTATTGGCTTTCCAGCTCGGTGGTGACAAAATATTCTCTTGCTAGCTTGAGAGGAGCCATCTTTGGGCTTTACATGTTTATGATAGGCATAGGCGAAATCGCTGGACCATACGCGGGCAGCATACTCTACGAAGTTGCTCCGACTCAACCGTTCCTCTGGACCAGCCTCTCCCTCGTCATCTTATCATTCTTGGTTGTTGCTTGGAGTGTTCTTATTTCCAAAGAAAAGCAAGCGAGCTGACGTTATTTCGAGACTGAGCACAGAAGACAACAAATCAGTAGAGTCCATGTTAGTTATATAATTGAAACGATGAAATCTGTTTCTCGAGGACTGATGCCAGCATGAAGATTGTGCCCCTGGACACGAATCTCGAAGCCCTTTTCTGGAAATACGTTAACCAAGACATACCTCATTACTACTTCTTTGCTTTCGATTGGAAACACAACAGGGAGAAAACCAAAATCCTGTTGGCTTTGGAAAATGAAGAAATCGACGGAATGATGTTGGTTTACGACGATAGAATAGCTCAGTTAAGAGGAAGCAGCAGAGCCGCAGAAGCTCTTTTGCAGAGGCTGGATTTAGAAAAGGTGGAATTCCAGTCTTTGAAGGAGCATGAGCCGCTCGTTCTTAAGAGGTATAAGCCTACATTGAAGCAGAGTCACGATATGATGTTGATGCTGGCTCGCAGAGGAGAGGAAGGGTCTGCCGTGGGCTGTCTAGTTGTGGCGTTGGATGCTTCTGACGCTGAGAAAATAGCTGCTATAATGAGAGATGCCGATCCTGAATTCTGGGGAGACGTAACAGGTCAAGGCATCATGGAAGGAATGAGTAAAGGCGCGAACTGGTTTGGAGTGAAGGTTAAAGATGAACTTGTTTCAATCGGCAACTTGCGGATAACTGAGTGGACTGGGCTGATCGGAATTGTGGCTACGCTGGAGGCTCATAGAAACAAGGGTTACGCAACGTCAATAGTGTCCAAAATAGTCAAGCAGATTCTAGAAAGAGTGCCTCTCGCAATGATATTCGTCTTAGCCGACAATTCGCCAGCGGTTCGAGCATACACAAAAGCTGGGTTTAAGCCCTACAGAACGTATTTCTTCATGCGAGGAGAAAAACGCTGAGTTTTTGGGGCATACGCGTGTTAAAAGCGGTAACGGCTCACCTCATGACAGCGCCAGTGCTAAGCCTGGATGTGCTGAAGCAATTCCTTCAGATTCCCAATCGTAATGTCTGGTTGCTCGTGTGAAAAGTCCTTGTGAGCGCCGAACCCAGTCTTTACCCAAGCGATTGGCACTTGAACTTGCTTTGCTGCTCGGATGTCCCACCACGAGTCGCCCACAATCAACGTGTTAGAAGGTTCGGCTTTCAGTAACATCAGAGTCTTTTCGAACTGGAGGCGACGTGCTTCAGTGATAACGTCTGGAGACGGCGGCATCCCTGAAGGATAGCCGATGTCATCTCGAACGAGGAGAATATCCACAAAATCCTCAATCTGGAATTGCTTTATCTCTTGCTCGACGAGTGCTCGCCTAGATCTAAGGGTTGCTATGGCTGCCTTCATCTCTTTATCTCTAAGAGCGTGCAGAACATCGAAAACCCCTGCATGCAACCTGTTAAGATGCGCGGTTCGCCAAAACTCGTCTCGGTAAACCTCAATTGCTTGCTGATTCTGGGCTTCGTTGCCTATGGCTCTCCTTAGTAAGGCGCTTGTTCCAATCTGCTCGTACGGGTTGGAGTAGTATTCTTGAATGAAGGATTGAGGGGAAAAGGTTGGCTTTCCCACAATGGACAAAGCCTTGTTGATGGAATGCAGTTCTCTTTGATCGATGTCGAATAATGTGCCGTCTAAATCAAGGATTACAGCAGTAACGTTGACCAAGATGGCGCCTCTTTTGCTGTTTTCAAATGCTTACGTGAAGCATATGGGTTTGGGTTCCGAGTGTAAAGGCTTTTAGGTCCATGTGGCTATTACGGTTGTTCCCGAGACTAAGGTTTTTAGTTCAGAAGTGTAAAGTTGAGGTTACATGTGTAAGGGCATTGGAGTGAACGGTCTTGACTAGAGTGCTCTTCGTTGAACCGCCAAAAGATTACTGGTTTATAATGGGCGAATACCTTCCCCCACCTTACGGAATCCTTCAACTCGCTGCCTACCTTGAAAGCAAGATCAAAAGCGCGGATATCGAGGTTATTGACTGTCAAGCCATGGCTCTGGACTGGGCAGGGCTGGAGAAACGCATCGAGTCGTTTAACCCTGACATCGTTGCCTCAAGCGGATTCGCCACATGCAACGCCTACGTGACAGCTCGAACTCTGGAAACAGCCAAGAAAATCAAGCCAGACATCTTGACTGTTACGGGTGGACAGCATTTCACAGTTACGGCGCAGGAAAGCCTTGAAGCATACCCTGAGATTGATGTCATCGTTCGCGGAGAGGGCGAACAGACACTGGCTGAATTAGTGAAGGCAGTAGAGAAAGCGCCTAAGAAAGCAGACCTCTCTAAAATCGAAGGATTATCCTTCCGGCATGGACAGGCGATCAGACACAATCCCAACAGACCTTTAATGAAAGACTTGAATGCCCTGCCCTTTCCGGGATATCATTTCGTCAAAGACTACGTCCACAAATATAACTTCAAGATGATGTCTGGATGCAAAGGATACGGATTCGTAGAAGCATCACGCGGCTGCCCCCATCGATGCACCTTCTGCTCCCAATGGAAGCATTGGCAAGGCGTCTGGAGACACAAGTCCATCAAACGAGTAGCCGATGAAATCGAATATCTGTATAATGATTATGGAATCCGGTTGATGTGGCTGACCGACGACAACTTCGGCTTCGGCAAACGCATGGAAGAACTATGCGATCAGCTTACCGCTCGCAGATTCTCAGATGACTTGATCATCTTTATGCAGGGACGGTGCGACGACGTCGTGAACAACAAGAACCTGCTGCCAAAGATGTACAGGGCTGGAATCAATTTTCTCCTTCTCGGCGTTGAAAGCCACAGCAAGTTCACGCTTAACAGCTTCCGCAAAGGAACCAGCCCAGAGGACAACAGAAAAGCAGTTCGATTGCTGAAGGAAAACGGCATCTTTTCCCAAGCAACATGCATAATCGGAGAACGCAAAGATACAGCTGAGTCAATCCGTGAGTTGAGGGAGTTTGTCAACTTCCTTAATCCAGACCTTGCCATATTCATGATTCTGACGCCGTATCCAGGCACAGACCTTTTCGAAGAAGCCAAACGCAACGGTTGGATTGAAGACTGGAACTGGGCTAACTACGACATGGTTCACGCCATAATGCCCACAGAAACGTTGACACGCGAAGAACTTCAGCACGAGCTCTATCGATGCTACCGCAGTTACTTCGTATCATGGTCCAAACTGCTTCAAAGGATTTTCTCAAAGAATGACATAAAGAGAAGAACCTACCGTTACATGGCTCGTCAGAACGTTCTGAGACAACTGAAGGGCTTGGTCTGAGCTGAATCATTTTGCGGAAACTCAACTCCAAAATCAGCAAGTCAATTGTCCTCTTTCAGGTTTCAGTGTCACTTTTTGGGTTCATCCTTGTAGTCTTATTTGCGATTAACCCTCAGGTTTCGCAGGAACCCCCTGTTTGGCGCAAGCCTTTGGTTGGCTCAGCCTTCGCAGCCGTCTGCATTCTAGGCATTCTAGCGGTACTCTTTCCAAACCCATGTTCAAGATTCTTCGCAGCAGGAATAAAACAGAAAGGGCTGGGTTCACAAGTTTCTCACGCAATCTCCTCTAGCCTGCGGGGGCATCACCCTCAGTGCATCCATTATTCTGGACATGTCTTCGCGGTAGGTGAAAGAACGTTCTGCGCAACTTGCTCTGGGCTGTTCTTAGGTGCGCTTTTCGCACTGGTGGGCGACGGCGCCTATTTCTTTGGAAATTGGCACATCGGGCAAAATGCAGCGCTAGCTGTTGCTGTTGGTGTTGTGGGCGTTGCCCTAGGGCTGGTTCAGTTTTCAATGCCTATTCTTCAAAAGGGAGCCATGCGCTTGTTGACAGGTGCCTTCTTTGTGACTGGAGCGTTTCTGATCTTGTTAGGCATTGAGGAGTCAACTCGCAGTGTTTCACTTGATCTATTCGTTGTTGTCTTGAGCGTTCTTTGGCTTATGACAAAAATATCATTGTCTAAATGGGATCATGAGCGGATTTGCGAGAGTTGCCCCTCAGAATCTTGCGACCTTAAGAAAGAAAGATAGAGGAGAGACGTTTAGGATCTGCGAGTTGTTCGGTAGATTCCGCCTGCTATCATGAGTATGCCGACAATTATGATGACTAGCCACCAGAACTCTGGCGTTTGAGTGATCAAGCCTTGTTGCTGAGCGAGTTGGAGAAAGCCCCACAAAAGTATCACCACACCGATAACTATGCCTGCGATGGCGCCGCCGTGAGGAAGTCCAAAGCACTCGCTTTCGGCTCTTTTTCTCTCGTACCTACGTGACTCAACAGTTCCAGTTTGTAGGTTTGCTCCGCATTTCACGCAAACCACAGCTGTGTCCTCGTTCTTGGCACCGCACTTTGTGCAATAAACCATTTCCACATCTTCTCCGTTTTCTTTCTTCTTTCAACTTCGTTTTTCTTAAGGCTTTTGGCTCGCCTAAAGTGAAACGTGCACGCCGAAACTGCTCAGTTGAGCTCAAGTGCCTTGCATAGCACGAGCATCAAGTTACTGGGCTTGGGCGCACAAGAATTTGTTCTGTTGGAGTTCAAGCGGGCATCCGCCTCCGCAGACTTGCAGTTGCGGGCAGTCTTTGCATTTTGGTTCAGCATATTCTCTTTTTCTTATGCTCACTGCCAGCGGATGGTTCCAGATATTTCGCCAAGAGTCCTTGAGGATGTTGCCGAGGCTTTCAAAGTAGCTTTGGCACGGGTAGACGTCACCGTTTGGACCAACACACATGTTCACCAATGCTGCGGTGCATGATTTGACGCCTAAGCCCATGCTTACCGGGTCGAATTGGCAATATTGCGTTGGCGTGTACCAGAGGAACTTCAAGCCGAGTTGGTTGGCTTTGTCGTGGACTTTGGGCAGGATTTCCTTCAGGGTTTCGGTTGACACGGCGAATTTGTCGCTGATGTCGCTGGCTTTTCCCGAGTAGATGAGGCTGTTGCATCCGAAGCCTGCGACGCCTAACTGCTTGATGAAGTCAACGGTTTTCAGAAAGTCAGCTGCGTTCTGCTGGCTTAGCGTGGTGTTTGTTGTAGCGTAGATTTGGCTGGCAACCGCGTTCTTGATTCCTGCAACTGTTTCTTTCCAGCTTCCTTTGGCGCCGGTTATGGCGTCGTGAACTTTAGGCTCATGCGACTCTAATGTTATCTGGACAAAGTCTAACCCAGCTTTTTCCAAAGTGTGCACGTAGTCTTTGTCTTTCAGTCTTCTGCCGTTTGTGATCAAGCCGGTTACTATGCCCTTGTTCTGTGTATACTGCAGCAGCTCAGCTAGGTCTTCTCGAAGCGTGGGTTCGCCGCCCGTGAATGTTACGATGAACACGCCGATTTCATGCAGGTGGTCGATGACGGTTTTCCATTGCTCAGCGGTCAACTCTTCAGTTTCATGTGGCCCCCCAGTGTAGCAGTGAACGCAGTTGTTTTGGCACCTGAAGGTTAAGGCTAAATCCATGCGCAGCGGCGCCGAATATTCCTGAGTGAACGGTTCAACGCTTTTGATGTCCAAGAATGATATGGGGCACACTTCTTCAGTCTGTGCAAGCGTGCTGACCGCGTAGACTAGTTTCTCATGATCCTGTCTTGCGGTCTTCTTGTCAATTCGGTAGATGCTCCGAACCTTCTTGATGGCAGCGTCTTCTGGCAAGCCTTGCATGAAAAAGTAGGCGTGAGCCGTTGCGGTTTCATTCAAGTAGAGAACCGTATTGGCGTTAATGACCAGTAAGCCTTGACCGCTGGGCTCAACACGCAGCTGAAGAGCTAAGCCTGCGAACTTGCCTCTTCCACGGTACGTGTAACGTCCTTGAGGAATGCGAGGCGCACGGAAGACACGCCGCAGAAAACTCATGCTGCCGTCCCTCCTCTTCTAGCCTACTCCTCCGCCAGCACAAGCACATGCACAAGACACACAAGCACAGGCACAGGCGCATGCAGCGCAGGCACAGACGCAGGTGGCGCCATGATGCGCAGGTTCACTGGAAGCCTTGGCAGCGGCCGGAGCTTGCACAATGGCGTTGGCGAATTTCTCTATGTTGAGCACGATGTTGTTCGACGTTTTCCCCACGGCGTCGACAACGTTGTTTGCGAAGTCTGATCCTGGAATGGTCGGTGGCTTCGCGCTTTGGGCTGGTGCTTCCACATTGGGTCTGTAAGTCGGATGTGGATGATAATGGGTGTATCCGTACCAGTACCAGAACCACAAGGGATTGGGTTCGAAGGCTCTGTCGCGAAAAGCTGTGTTCGTTCGGTCTTTATAGTTGGGGTCTAGGAACAGCCACAGCAATTGTTCGTCGTACGCCTTAGACGCCAGCTCCGCGGTTCCCGCCTGATCCACTTGTTCCCAGGCTTTTGCAACTACGCTTTTGTAGTAGTCTATTGTGTCGCGTCTGCAGTAGCCTCGCATCTTTTCTTCAACCGTGTTCCTCATGAAAATTACTGTAGACGCCAATTTCTCTTCATCAAGTGTCCCATCGGATCGTATTGCGTCGAGGAAGTCAATTTCATAGTATCGAAGTGGTCCATCTTGCGCGTAGGTGGACTTGTCTTTGAACTGTTCCATGATTTTCAGTTTGAGCGACGGCGTAGTTGCCTCAACCCATACTGCGCGTTTCTGCAGGAGACTGTAGAGCATTTCAGTGACGATCATGGTGGGCGCCATGTCGAGCAGGTAGGAGGCTTCAACGGCTGTTAACCCGTGTCGTATTCCCAGAGTTTCCATGCTGATCT
>Ga0315310_10000798_pt1 | contig 20089 bp, 21 predicted proteins | sample TDP5_MG_FD_203630 | JGI IMG/M metagenome (GOLD analysis project Ga0315310, IMG submission 203630) | Freshwater sediment microbial communities from Lake Towuti, South Sulawesi, Indonesia - TDP5 | ecosystem: Environmental > Aquatic > Freshwater > Lake > Sediment | place: Indonesia: South Sulawesi... | reverse complement strand
CCGAATTTTTTCAAGAGTATGCACTCCTTCAGCTCTCTGTTTAGTCATGCGAATGCTTAATAAATGGTATGCCAGGGGTAGCGATTTAACTTAAGGTTTATGTTTCTCCGCCCATATAATAAAAGGAGATGAGAAAATGCACGTCGATAAGCAAAGTCTACTCAGAGAAAGAACCAAAGAGGAAGTGCAAGCGTTCATTGATGCACATCCTGAAGTGCAGCGTTGGCTCAGAAAAATTCCCAGTGCGTTAACGAAAAACAATTACGCACATGACTTGATGCGATACGTTCAAGCCACGGGATATTCTCCTGCTCAATTAATCGCTTTAAAGCAGAAGGCAAAGAAAGATGAGCATCCCGCTGAAGACTTACTCGACGAATTCGTTGACCTTGCCGAAAAAGCCACGATAGGCGACGCTCGAATATGGAATCTCACCATAGCGGTGAAGTCATTTTACAAGTGGAATTACGCCGACTTGTCAAGAGGCGCAGGCAAGAAAACTGTAACAAAGAAAAAGGCGTATCGAACACCCGACAAAGAATCATTACTCAAATTCATGGAGGGCTCCAATCTACGGGATAAAGCGTTGATTCATTTCATAGCATCCACAGGAATAGCGGAAGGTAGCATACCATATTTAACGTGGGGACACTTATGGAAGGAATTAATCGAGAAACGCATAGACCCGCCGCACATAGGCTTAACAAGTGTTGAAATTAAAGGCAAAGGACAAGAAAAATACGCAGGTGTTCAGCAGCATACGTTCTTAACTTCGACCGCTGTTGAGGCATTGTTGCGATACAAGGAATGGCGTGAACGAGTGAAAGGTGAAAAGATAACCCCTGAAAGCCCATTGTTTGCCACAATAGAGGGACCAATCAAGCCTTTAACTGTGCCCAGTGTTCGCAACATATTCCTCGATACAAGCAAGAGGTCAGGTGTAAACTTTAGTCCACACGATTTGAGACGCTTTGTGCAAACGCAATTAGAATTCGCTCGCATGCAACCAAACTGGATAAAGAAAATCTTGAGGCACAAGGTTAAGGGCGAAGAAGATCCATACAGCCAACCGAAGATTGAGCAGTTAAGAACCGCTTACCGAGAAGCCATTCCACACCTTGACTTAGGCGCCACACCACTCATAGAGTTAAAGAAACGTCAAGAGGCTTCAGAACGCATAACCGCTAAAGTCATGGCGGGTGAACCATTAACCCAAGAAGACCAAGAAGACGTTAAACGCTTTGGCTTCCGTGTAGGCAGGAGACGTGAACGCATGACCGATGGAGGCATGCCTTGCGAAGATGGAGAGCATTGCGGCGCACAAGCCCACGAATTCAAACAGATTCATGAGAGTGAGTTATTAATCCACTTGCAGGAAGGGTTTGTAATCGTCCACAAGTTAAGCACAGGCGACCTTATCGTGAAGCGGTGAGTGCGTCTTGCACGCTTGGCTCAACTTCAAAGTTAAGCACGATGAGGCGAAACACCCTATTCCGCAGACCGCATGCCCACCATACTTTTCATGGAGTGGTTCTGATTGTGCGATGTGTCAATCCGTTCATGCGCAAACTCACCCTTTTACTAGGGAAACATTGCAGAACGCTAATTATCAAATGCTCAATTGTGTTGACGAACTACATGACAAGTATCTTTTTATCCGCGAATATTTTTCCTAATTCCAAGACTCATTCAATACGGAGGGGAGGAGGGCACTCATGGGATGGGATGCGTTAACAGCAGTTTCCACCGCAATAGCGACGGTTGTTGTGTTAGTAACCGGGCTTCTACTGTTCATGCAGTTAAGAGAAATGAAGAAAGCAACCGTTGCAGCATGTTTTTCCTCTATTGTGTCACTTTTGCAAGCTGAACGTGTTCGTAATGCCCGAGCTGTTCTCACGAATGTTAATGAAAAAGATTTTACTAAATGGACAGCGAATCAAATAAAACTTGCTGAAATAGCATGTAGTACATATGATACAGTTGGAATCATGTTAAGGAAAAAGGTTATTGACGATAAAATGGTCACTGCAGAATGGCGCAACTCCATAATCCAGTGTTGGGAACATGCACAGCCAATGATTGCGTCATATAGGCAGAAACGAGGAAACGATTTTTGGGATGATTTTGAATGGCTATATAAACAGGCTAAGAACTCGCCTCGATACAGATGAAATGAAAACGCTTAGAAAGTACGGATGGAACTATAACTAAAGTTCCCGACTTTATACGAAAGTTTTTTACACCAGTCATCGGCATTAAGAGATTTAGGCGATTCTTGCATTAAAGTAACACAAAATGGCTGCGATATATTAATGGTCAAATATTGGTAAGGATTCTTCTTCTCAACCCATAGCTCTAATGCCTTAAAGCATGCTTCACTTATACTATCGCTATCAATGTAAGGTTTCACCTTTTCCTCCATGTTATTGTTTCCTTACTGGGAAAACCTCTCCGGATGGAAAAATCTAAAAGAAAAGTCGGAAAGCAGTTTGCCTGGTCCGCGCCTTCCCCGTGTCCTCGATACTTTTTTTGGGCGATGTTGGCATGGACGGGGGAACTGTGCGCCTCATTGTCCACCCCCATTCTGCGACTCCAAGGCATATGGAATTTTTTGATCGGAAAATGGGAGCAAGTAGCGCGCGCTAAAAGTGAACTACCTTGACTTATAACTTTCTGAGACAGAAAAATGCGCCGAAGAGGGGCCTGTGCATTACAGTTCTTCTTTTTCCTTCTTCCTGCTTTCCCACGCTCTCCTAGCTCTGAGACTAGGTGATGGTATTAAGACTTCACTCTTTATTTTACCAATATAAAACCTTCTAGCAAACCAGTCTGTTTCTCGCTCCATAAAGGTCCGCTTAACCTGCCCTTTTTTAGTGGGAGTTTTTGTTCCTACTATGAAAAGAAATTCCTTGCACTGACCGCTGTACTGTGCCTCGATTCTCTTCATTATCGCTTCAGAAAGTATGTGTGGCTCCCATGGAAACATGTAGTCACGAACGTAAGTTATCAAAACTTTCAGGTCTGATGCAACGGCCATAAGATTAGGCAATTCCTTCGTGAAAATAGTCTCGGGCGCATTTTCATGTTCAATGGCAATGATCCCGTCGGCTGCAGATTCCCAAACTTGGTCAATGGTTAACTTTTCACGTCTAACTTTGAAACCTTGTTCTTTTCCGAGGTCTTCAAGAAAATGCATCATGTCGACCGTCCATTTGCCTTTTGAAACATTCACGCCAAAACTAGGATTCCTTAATCGGCTTAGGGCAAACTTTTGGTAGAATGAATTAAACCATTTATTTGCCAGATTTGCTTCGGGCAATTTCTCTCACCTCTAAACAAGATATCATGTCAGCATAAAAAACCATCGCGCACATGTTTCCCCTTCTGTGATGTAGTATTCCGTCTTTCCATAATCTTTGATTCAGCAGAAAGGGCATGCGATGTTGACGAATCTCGATTATAACGTAAGAGTGCACGCCCGGGTTGTGATGAACCATTACAAAAAATTCGTTAGGTCTGTCACCGATTGGGGGAGATAGAGTTAGAGGAAGCTAGCTGAATAATCATCTAAACAAATGGTTGTGAAACCCTAAGTTTTACCTCTCTATCTAGCCTGGTTTGCGGTAGACCCATCGGCTCCTCCTCATCCTTTTCCCAGAGCTTGGTAACAGGGTCTCAAAGGATTCCAATTTTGGTTCGCTTTCAATTTCTTCCCTGATTTCCTCTGTTGCTATGATGTCTGTTAACTTTAGACGCCACATCTTTTTGAACTCGGCTGTTGTGAACCATTTGAACTCTTCTTTGAGTTTCATTGTGTAGGTTGATTGTTCTCCTCCTATCGTTTCGATTGAGTCTGTCTCTAATTCAACTAGTTCTAAGATTTCCAGCATTTTCATTTTTCTTATGGCTGTTGACCTGGAGCATTTTAGGTCGTCCATAGCCTCTTTGGTTGTAACTTGTCCTTTGTTGAGTAGGTAAGCGAATGTTATGACTCTGTCGTAGGGTGCGGAACTTAACGCGATGTCAATTACGACAGGCAGGTCTTCGATGGTTATCTGTGTTCTGCCCTTGATTATTGCGTGGCTCTTGCGAGGGCGTAAAGTGCCTCTATAGCTCGCTCTGGCTCCTCAATTAGGGGTTCTGTCCAGTATGTTTTGTCACCGTATTCTTCTTTTACGACCACGTTAACTTTTCCGCGGAGCCTTACCAACAAGTTCGCCAAATCAATGATTCTCTCTATAACGTAGTCGGTGTCATTCTGTCTATTCCAAACCAGTTCTTTCTTGGACCAGATTCCCTTTAAAAATTGGAGTGTTGCTTTGTTGCATTCGGCGATTTTTTCTTTGTATGGTCTTTCTTTGATCTCCTTAATGCGTTCCTTTTTCGATTTGTGTTTCTTGGATACATACATGAAATACATTCTCGCACCTAAGTTGCCGAACAAATCCCAAACGTTGTGGGGAATTGGCGTCGTCGCTCCAATCCATGTGAACATATAGTCTCCGCTGTATCCCCTTGTGCCGTACACACCAGAATCTGTTACTAAACCTTGGCCGTCAAGCACACGGGTTAAAAGGGAAAATACATCAGATAGCTCCTCGGCCTTTGCACCAAATATGGTGTTAAGGTCAGGGGTTATTAGCACCCTGTCTTTTATCCTTGGCAGAAGATCTATTTTCTCTAGCTCTTCGAGTTTCTTTTGCGCGACATGGCTCACAAATGATTTTGGCGTAAACCTGTCGGTTGCATGTGAATGTGGAAAACCTTTGAAAAAGTTGAGCGTTGTTGTTTTGCCAGACCCGGGAACGCCCTGCAAAACCAAAGCAACTGGTTGAGCATCTTCAATCAATAAGACGGTGATAGTGGAAGCGCAAGCTTCAGCATAAGACCATAAGTGCGGAAAGTTCTTTGTTATAGTCTCTCGCCACTGTTCAAACGTTATCGGTTCTCCAATCTCAGTCCACATTTTCTGCTCTGGATTAAAAAGCGGGCAGTGTTCCTTGTCACATAAGTCTACAAATGCTTCGGACGAGCATCCAGCGCTGTATCTTTTATCCTGTACTCCCTTGATGGCAGAATTCACAATGGATTCAACTTCGCCAGGCTTAGGAAATGACTCGGGTTCTTGTTCACAATGTTTGGCAAATTCATCGCCAATTTTAATGATTTCGAGTTCGCTTAGTCCTTTACGTGCGTAGTAGACGGCCAGCTGGAATAGAAGGGAGTTGCGTGAACCAGCTTTAGCGCCTATTTGAAATCTTTGCTGTACACATGGTGGGTCTTCTGTAAGGGTTGTTATCTCGGTTTTTTCAAAGGATTTTTTTCTTTCGGTTAGCCATTTCTCGATTTTGTTTTTATGTTCGTTGAATAGCGTTTCAGCCTTTGGGACTGGACTGGCTTCTGCTTTTATGAAGGGTTCTCTTGGTTTAACAGCCATTTCCTTGATTTTGTCTATTGTTAGATTTTCAAGCTCGGCGAGTGTGAGAGGGATTTTGTAGAGCCCTGTTCTCTGATGCCTGCTGTTTAGCAACCGCCAGAGTCTTCGCCTTTCATAAATGCTTGTGTCAGCGGTCTTTAGCTTCAACTTCGCAGTCAAATCTTGAACAATGCTTTTCCAGATAAGAGGCAAATCTGCGGAAGAAGCTGCACCAAACGTCTTATAATCAATAGTTATGCTTATTCCTTTCATGCCTGAAAATGCGATGAAAATACCATCCTCTGAAATGCCATAGTCGGTGATGAGTTTCTTAATGACCGCAACTGCTTCTTTCCTGGCTTTATCAGGGTTTTCTTCGCAATCGAAGTCCATATAAAAGTCGCTAATCACACCACCTACGTAAGGGTCATCCGTCGGATATCGGTAAATAGTTGAGAAAAGTCCCTGCGTGCTTGATTGATGTTTAGCTTGCCATTCTTGTAACTCTGAAACCCTAATAATTTCTGGCGGAGTCTTCCTCTTTACACCATCGGAAACTTCAATGAACCATTCGTTCAAACCAAATCCCATCCTTTATGTTATGTAAATACCATTTTGCAGAACCAGCAATGATCCGATTTGTACTGTAACACATGGTCTTGAGGGAACAGTTGAAGAAACACATAACTCAGCGCTAATACCTTAAGGTCCAAGCAGATCGTAAGCCCTTTCCCATCCGGAGTAAGAATAATAGCCTCGGCGTCTTTGCTGCCAAATCGCCTGTCCAGAGGATCTATAGTTGTGTTAAGTAAGGCTTCAGCTACATGCCTTGACTTAGCGTTCACCAAGCAGATTGAGATGTAGATGGTTTTGGTCTTCTTCTCACCCGTCTTCAGTTCAATGAAAGTATGTGCATCGAGGCTTATTGTCCTCGCAAACCATGTAACACTTCCATCATTATTCGCAATTATGGCGGAACTATTCTTTAGGAGGAAACAGGGTACGCCTGTGGGTGCTATTGCAAAGTTGTAATCCTCTGCCTTGCCCATGTAGTGTCGAATACGTTTCTCACATTCGTTTCTTGACAATATTTCCATTTTTTCCATTTTTGTCTCACTTATTCTTAGTAACTGCTACCGAGATAGTAGCAATTAACACAAAGTGCATCGGAATATTTAAATCTGCTGCTCAATTAGTAGTACTACTCGAAGAAAGCGATGCGTGGTGATGACGTGCGTCCAGGTCCAAAGGCTGCAAAAGAAGACGTTCAAAATGCTATCATAGACCTTCTAAGGACTCACCCAGAAGGGCTGAATTTCAATGAAATTTTTAGAAGGTTAAAAGAAGAGAGGATACTTGGGAGTTTCTCCATTTTGTCAAGAGCCTTGAAAGATTTGAGCAAGTCTCGAATCGTCTCTTACAGAGATTTGGAGAAACCGAGTTACAAGATTCCAAAACGAATCTATGCTTTAACTCCAAAGACCCAAAGTGGCTTCAGGAACATTGAACTCGAACAGCCGCGAGATTATCGTGAAATCGAAGCAACTGAGCAAATGCGGGATTTAGAAGAAGTTTCAGTGGATTTCCTTGGGAACATCAAAAAACCTTCAGAAGCAGCATTCTTGTCAGTGCTTTTGCATCATGCTCGAGCGTTGGCTTATGTTTATGAGCAAATCATAGACGAAGATGGCAACCCAAAGGGATTATGGCGTCTGCTCCTCAGCAACATTTTGAGAAGCCAGCGGCGTTATATGGAGACAAGGGCTGAATGGGCACGTTCTCGCAAGATTCCGATGGAGAAAAAGCAAGAACTTGATCATATTAGGGAAATACTTTCTAGATGGATCAAAGTACTAACTATTTATGGCATCTCTTTGCAGAAAGAGTTAGTTGAGAAAGAAAACACAACAGGAAGTTAAGGTCTAGAACAAATACTCCTTCCAAGTTATTTTTGCTCTGCTTTCGTGGGCTTAGCCTCTATAGTCAGCCAAGGAAACATAACGGCAACAATCATGTGGTTCGCCATAACAACAGGCGCAACAGCAGGACTTAAAGCTACTAAAGAGAAAAAAGATAGCTTCACGGTCCACGAGAATGGTGATCTGCAACTGTCAGTCTTTGGGTTGTTCGCCTTCTCCTTCCTGAGCAATCCTGAATTCAATGATGCCGAAACCTTTTCCTTCCTCTGTTTCTTGGTCGTTCCATTCAAATTCCCCGGGAGGGTCTGGGTGTAAGTTGACAATTTTGTACAAGTCCTCAACAAAATCTCTGATTTTGGAATTGGTTAACAGATTTTCTCCTATAGCACTTTGTAGGAACTTCGAAAGATAGCCTGCACTGTAAACCCAGATGTTGGGCATAGAACCTAAATCAAAACTGAAATGTTCGGATTGTGGCATCGGATATCTGCTCAGAATTTTCCGCGATGAGAAGAATAGTGGGTAATGAACGGCATTAGGACCAATAAATCCATAAGTTGCCCATGATCTCGTCTTTGGTGTGCATTTATATGTCTTAGAGTCTCTTGGTTTCGGTTTCATAATGCGAAAACCAGGCCAATAACTCATAAGGTAAAACTGGCCAGTGTCTATAGTCCATGACTCGCGTGTCCCTTTTGTATATTTTGCTTGAACAATTGATGCTCTGTGAGCCACAAGTTTGTTTCTCAAGAAATACTTGTACACAAAAAGCAAATCCCCAATTTCCCTTTTTGTATCGAAGGGAAATGGCGGCGAAGAAGGCGATGAGAGTGGCGTGAAATCCACTATTGGTTTTCTATGAATCTCAACAGAACGTGTTGAAAGAGATTGCCCTCCACCGGAGGGACTAAAATCCTTAAAGGCATTGACGGTTCTGCTAACGAAGTCTCCTTCGTTGAAGATAGGAGGGACCGACAAAGATTGGTGATATTTGCTGATCTTGCGCTTAATTTGGTTCTTAAGCGGATTGCTTAGTTTTATCAGATCGATTTCTCCCTTTTGTGCTCAGTCGCAGTTGAATCTAGGCTTTGATGTATCCTTTGCCTTTCTTGAGTTTAAGTGTGAAGCTGTGTTTTCCAGCTCTCATGTATTCTCTGAAGTCTGTCTTGCAGTTTCCGCATGTGTAGGCCTGGACTGTGAATGCTCCGTATTTCCATGTTTTCTTTGGTTTAGCTTGCTCCTTTTTGCAGTTTGGGCATTTGACCATGGCTAATCCCGAAGCTAATATCTGTATGTTTTGTTTAAAATTTTATTGGACCTTTAGCGCTGTGCATGATTTACTTCACGCAAAAGACATAAGACTGTTAACGCAAAAGGTTAATGGACAATTACCTTGAGCGGGTTGTGGTTTAGATGGTTGCTCAACAAAAACCTGTAGAAGGAAAGGATATTGATTTTGAGGATACGCTTTGGAAGGCTGCGGATAAGTTGAGGAAGAAGGTTGAGGTTCATGAGTATAAGTATGTTGTTCTTGGGCTTGTGTTTTTGAGGTATTTGTCTTTTGCTTTTGATGAGAGGAGGAAGGAGTTGGAGAGGGAGTTTTCGAATCCTGAGAGTGAGGAGTATATTGCTTATGAGGATTTTCGGAAGCAGGCTTTGGAGGATAAGGACCGTTATTTGAAGCAGGGTGTTTTGTATGTTCCTGAGGTGGCGCGATGGGATTATCTGGTTAAGAATGCGACTCAGCCGAATATTGGAGAGATTATTGATAAGGCTGTTGAGGTTTTGGAGGAAGAGTATCCCAGGCAGTTGAAGGAGGCTATACCCAAAATTTATACGAGTATAAACCTGGACGCTTTGGACCATGCATACCTTATAAATCAGTTCTCTTCTATTCAGATTCCTTTAGAACACAAAGCTAAAGACACTTTTGGGCGAATTTACGAATATTTCTTAGGTAAATTTGCGGAAGCTGAGGGAAAGAAGGGCGGCGAGTTCTACACCCCACGTTCTTTAACGAGGTTGATTGTTGAAGTCTTAGATGTTAAAGGTGGAAGAATTTTTGACCCTGCTTGTGGTAGTGGTGGTTTTTTTGTTTCAGCTTTGGAGAAGATGGAGAGGGAGAAGTTAGACAAGAATACGCTTACGATTTATGGGCAAGATTCGAAGCCTATGCCCTGGAAGATTTGTAAGATGAATCTTGCTTTGAGAGGTGCTGAAGGAGATTTGAGGCTTGGGGATTCTTACCATGATGATAAGTTTTTTGATTTGAAGGCTGAGTACGTGGTTTCTAATCCACCTTTCAATGATAGTGGCTGGGGAGCTGACAGAGTTAGTTATGAAGACCCAAGGTTTAAGTATGGAGTACCGCCTGACAATAACGGAAATTTCGCATGGATTCAACATTACATTTACCATTTGGCGAACAATGGCAAGGCCGGATACGTTATGGCCATGGGTGCCCTTTCTGGAGGAGGACTTGAAGGCGAGATAAGGAAGAAAATAATAGAGGCTGATCTTGTTTATGGCGTAATAGCTTGTCCGTCAAAACTCTTTTACAACGTTGGTCTGCCTGTCTCTCTTTGGTTCTTAACGAAGAGAAAGCCTGAGCACATGAATGGAAAAGTCTTGTTTGTACATGCAAAGAAGATGTTCAAACCAATATCAAGACGGCAAGTTGTATTTACCAAAGAGCATATTGAAAAAATTATTTGGAAATTCAGACTGTTTGAAAAAGGCGAATCTGGAGAGAAAATAGACGAAGTTGGCTTTGCCAAAGTTGCAACAATGGAAGAACTGACGAAGAATAGTTATACTCTGACACCAGGACGATATGTTGGAATAAAGGAGGACGAAGACGATATTCCTTTTGAGGAAAGAATGAAACTTTACTCCGAAGATTTTTCGGAATTATTGAAGAAAGAAGCAGAATTAACTGAGCGGTTGAAAGAAGTATTCAAGGCTCTAGGATTTCAGGTGTAGATGATGCTCAGACTGAGATGGGAGAGCCAATTTAGGGACACTGAGGCCGAATTGTGGGCCAAAATTCCCTCTGACTGGCAGTTCAAGACGATTGAAGAAGTCAAAGCAAAAAAGCCACACGCTCTCGCAATGGGTCCTTTTGGGTCGAACATTACGACAGACAACTTTGTATCATCAGGAATACCGGTCATCAGAGGCGTGAATTTAACAGACTCTAGGTTCAATGAGTCGGAGTTTGCTTTTCTAACAGAATCCAAGGCGGACCAATTGAAATCAAGCAATGCCTTTCGCAGAGACATTGTGATTACCCATAGGGGGACACTTGGGCAACTGGGCATAATACCTCAAAACAGCAAGTACGATCGCTATGTTGTTTCTCAAAGTCAAATGAAGCTAAGCTGCGATCAATCAATTGTCAATCCCTATTTCGTCTTCTATTTTTTGAAATCACAAATAGGCCAGTATCTGCTTCTTCGTAGCTCGTCTCCAACCGGGGTACCTTCGATCGCGCAACCTTTGACATCTCTAAAGGCGATTCCGATACCGTTACCGGATCTTGCAGAGCAAGATCGTATCACTAGCATCCTTTTCTCTCTTGATGAACTTATAGAAAACAAGGAAAAGCAGAATGAGGTCCTTGAAAAAGCAGCAATCGCAGTTTTCAAAAAATGGTTTGTTGACTTCGCGCCTTTCAAAGATAGCGAGTTTGTGCCAAGTGAGCTGGGAGATATACCAAAAGAATGGTATGTTGGCACACTAAAAGATGTAAGCCAAGATATAGTAGGTGGTTTAACGCCATTGAAAAGAGAAACTAAGTATTGGGATAACGCGACAGTTCCTTGGCTGACAAACAAAGAAGTAGCTTATGGACGGATAAATTTCGCATTTGATACGGAAGAAAAAGTCAGCAGCATTGCTTTAGAAAAGACAAATCTCAAGCTCTTACCAGAAGATTGTTTGATGATTTCTTTTACTGCTTCGGTTGGTAAAGTTGCTATAAATAAGGTTCCCATGACTACCAATCAGCAATTCATATCGTTCATCCCAAAAACAGATTTTTATCTATATTATACCGCATTGTACTTTGCCTTATCAAAAGAGCTTATAGAATCATATAGTGGTGCAACTCCTTTTGACTATATAACAATGGAAAGGGCGTTGCAAATCCCAGTGCTTATTCCGCCACCTTTAGTTTTGCAAGAGTTCAATGAACTCATATATCCACTATTCCAAAAGATAGCTCTGAATCAAAAAGCCATACGGATTCTGCGAAAAATAAGAGATGTTCTTTTGCCTTTGCTTGTTTTTGGCAGGTTAAGAGTGGAGGAAATCTAGGTGGCTCAGCTTACCGAAGATTATATGGTGGAGCAACCCGCCATAAGCTGGTTAAAAGAACTCGGATATTCCTATGTCAGCGGTTATGAGCTTTCCCCAGAGAATCAAGAAAGAGACTCCTACAGAAATGTTATTCTAAAGAAAAGGTTCATTGAAGCCATCAAAGGACTCAACCCATGGCTCAAACAGACGCAGGCACAGGAAATCTACAAAAAAGTCACCGAAATTGAACATCCAGACTTTATCATGAAAAGCAAAATCTTCTACGACATGCTAACAAACGGAGTAAAAATAACCATAAAAGAAAACCATGAAGAAAGAACAAAAATCGCAAAACTCATAGACTTTGAAAACCCAGCCAACAACGAATTCCTAGCAGCCAATCAATTCACGGTGGAATATCAATATCAAAAAGGATTAACCAGAAGACCAGACCTCATCATTTTCATAAATGGACTACCCATAGCAGTCTTCGAATTCAAAAGCTTCAACGCAAACGAAGTAGCCAAAGACGCCTTCTACGATCACAAAACCAAAATGAACGACATTCCACAGTTTTACGTTTACCCACAGATTCTTGTAGCAAGCGACGGGCTTGAAACAAAACACGGCGCCAAAACAAGCGACTGGGACCGATTCTTCGTCTGGGAAGGAATCTACGACGACGATGACCTAGAGGCAAAGGAAACCCCAGACAAACACTACCACTACATAGTCAAGCTCACAGGCCAACAAATGACTAGCTTAGAAGTCCTGCTAAGAGGGCTCTTCCGACCACAACATCTTCTGGAGTACCTACAAGACTTCATTCTCTACGAAAGCTTGGGTGAGAGTTATACAAACAAAATCGCAATGTTCCAACAATTCTACGCCACAAGAAAAGCCGTGGAAAACACCAAAAAAGCAGTGCTAGAAGGAAAAAACGAAGAAGAAAGAAGAATAGGCGTGGTATGGCACACTCAAGGCACTGGAAAATCACTCACAATGATGTTCTATGCCCGCAAAATACTCAAAGTCAGAGAACTAGAAAATCCTCTGCTACTTTTCATAACAGACAGAAACAACCTAGACGAACAACTATACAGCGTCTTCGCATCCTTACCCATCGTAAAACAAGCAGAAAGTATAAAGGACCTACAAAAAGCAATCAAAACCACAGCCGGCGGAATAATTTTCGCTACCATTCAAAAATTCGGAAAAAAGAAAGCTGACGAATACCCGTTCCTGACCGACAGAAAAAACATTATAGTAGTCGCAGACGAAGCGCACAGAAGTCAATACAAAGAACTCGCCCAAAACCTCAGAAAAGCCATCCCAAACGCCTCATTCATGGGATTCACCGCAACACCAATAGACCTAGCAGACCGATCAACCACCCTCGTATTCGGAGACCACATCAGCATCTACTCAATGAGCAAAGCAAGAAGACACGACGTAGTCGTCCCAATCTACTACGAAGCCAGACTCGCCCAGCTCCACTTAACAAACGAATTCATTGACGAACAATTCGACAATCTATCCGAAGGCGTAGCAATGGACCCAGACACCAAAGAGATTCTAAAACAAAAGTTCTCAAAACTCGAACGAATAATGCTCACCAAAGAAAGAATAGAAAAGGTAGCCAAAGACGTAATAGAACACTTCAACCGAAGAGTGCAAGAACTCAAAGGCAAAGCCATGATAGTTACAATCAGCAGAAAGGTTGCAGTCAAACTCTACGAAAACATCCTAAAACAGCCAAACGCTCCGCCAACAGTCATCATCATGTCAGGAAACAAACAAAAAGACCCAAAAGAATACTGGCCACACCTAAGAAACAAACACGAACTCGAAGAAGTAGCTAATAACTTTAAGAACCCAGAAACAGATCCACAACTCGCAATAGTTATCGACATGTGGCTAACAGGCTTCGACGTACCCTGCCTCCACACAATGTATTTCGACAAACCCATGAAAGACCACTCGCTTATTCAAGCAATAGCTAGAGTCAACAGAGTATACAAAGACAAACCAGGCGGACTAATCATCGACTACATAGGAATAGCCGACAACCTAAGAAAATCCCTAGCAGCATACACACTCAACACCATAAGGCAGACACTACTAGATATAAACGAAGTCCTCAAACTCCTAAAAGAAAGACACGAAACAGTAATCTCCCTCTTCCAAGGAGTAGAATACAAAACCTGGAAAATCCTCACGCCCGAAGGACTCTCCAAACTCACCATCATGGCATACGACAGAGTAAGCAAAGAAGAAGAAACCAAAAAGAAATTCGTAAGAAACTTCGTCGCACTCAAAAAACTCTATGCACTGGCCAGCCCCCACCCAGAAGCATCCACCATAAAAACAGACATCATATTCTTTGAAATGATCAAAAAACTAGTAGTCAAATACGCCACTGCCAGAGTCCGAGACATAAACAGAGAACTCGAATACGAAATGAGCGCCCTCATCTCAAAAAGCATCTCAGCCGAAGAACCCGTAGATGTCCTAACTCTCATGGGAAGAAAAAGAATCGAAATCTCCATCTTCGACGACGCCTTTCTAGCCGACCTCAAAAACATGCCATACAAAAACTACGCTGCAGAACTACTCGCAAAAATAATCAAAGACCAACTCGTCATAAGAATGAAGCTCAACCCGTTCAGATACCGCTCACTATACGATGCATTAACCCAGACCATAGACAGATACAACGTCAAACTCATAACAGCAACAGAAATCATGGAAAAACTAGTAGAAATCGCTCAAGACCTGAAAAAACAAATGGATAAAGGACAAAAGCTTCAACTCACTGAACAAGAACTCGCCTTCTACGACCTCCTAGCCTCAAGAGAAAAATTCTTCGAAAACTACCAACAAATCAAAGAAATAGCCAAAGAAATCGTTAAGGAACTTGGCTATTACACAAAAGTCGCTGACTGGAACAGAAAAGAATACTTGAAAGCCAAAATCAGAACCGCAGTAAAAAACGCACTAGTAAGAGTCATCGATGGAAGAGCAAGCTACACCGAAATAGAAAAACTATCATCAGATATCCTATGCCACGCTGAAACCATTTACGTTTTGCAACAATAGAATAAGCAAGTGCCTTAAATCCCCCGGAAGACACAGAGCATATAAGATCAGAAGCCGCTGCGAAAGAGTGGAAGAAACCTACAAGCAGTCCTTTTCCCGCAACATACTAAGCAATTGATCTGAATCCTTACAGTATAACGTCCATCTGAACCAAGGTGTTCCCGATTTGATTCTCTTTCCCGTTGGGGTCCAAATGATATCCCTCAAAGATTTTCGAAGCGATAAAGGGTCATTATCTTCACTTAACGGAAACGCTCTCTGCAAAAGCCTGGAGTTTTTGCCGGCTTTGATAAGTAAATCAACAGTGGGATTCGACCTCTTAAGATGAGCGTTGTTGGCAAATCCCTTAGACCTAAGACGCAATATCTCCATTCTAGCTAATTTCCTACAATCATACACTTTTAGAGATCCGAAATAACCAATTATGCAAGAAATCCATCCTTCTCTTTTTTGCAAAGTGGCGTAGAAGAACAACATATCATTTTTTCCAAGTCTGAGAAGACTTCTGATATCTCCAAATCCTCGGGTAACATGACCATAAGTGAAGCTTTGAAATCCGGGGTCTAGATGTACAAGTATGTCTGGATATTTCACATGGCTAAAACCTAATTCCCGATAAGTAGGTACTTCTTCTCTTGTTTTTGCGATCTCAGGTATCGGCAGGTATTCAAAAGTTAAGTCATCAAAGATTTTTCCTCTACCATTTGGGTGTGTACTATTGGAACCCACATTAACCAGTAATCCGAGCAATCTTTAAGCACAACCAAGAATCAGACTAGCAATCGGTTTCTTCGATTTACTGAACCTCTTCATTTAGTCTCAACATATTCAGGATAGAGATTATGTGTCAATCTAACAAGATCCACTACGTTAACAAAATTAAAACGATTCTTTATTTCCTTGGCAACATCATAGGCCCTGTCAAGATGCTGTCTCTCTATTTTACCTTCAATCTCTTTTCTTCCTTTGTCGGTAATTTTGAACTCTGCACAAATTCCATCGGCTCCAAGATTCACCTTTCTCACTTCAACAACGCCCTCATATTCCATCCACTCAATATCATCATACAGCTCATTGCTATAAGGACCAAGCTTGTAAGGTCTAAAAGGATAGTAAGTAAATATCCCAGCTTCTCTTAGATTTTTTTGGGTCAGAAAAACCTCTTTCTGAAGTCTTGTTTTCCCCCTAATGGGTTCGCATCTGTGACCTGAAGGACCAGGAGCGTAAAGCAGAAGCAATAGCATGTCAGTTCGGTTTATGCGTTGTTCCGTTTGGTCAGGAGGAGCTTTATTCATCTAACTATTTCCTATCTCCGTATTCCTATGCTTTTTAAGGAACTTTAGTCTTATAAAACTGTCTAGTTTTGTTGCTTGGGGACGCACCTATGATTGAGAAGAAAATCCCTGTAATCTATCTTGAGGTAGCGAATTGGTGGTATCATTATTACTCTCGAGGAGAAAACGCAAAGATTAGGAGCCTCTGCTCGAAGGACTTCGCTCTTTCAGAAAAAAAATGCACTCCTGATTTCGAGAACCTTGTCTACGACTATGGCATTTGCCATCCGCAGATTGGAGCCAATCTGACCGCCAAAAAATCCATTGTATTAATGAAGACGACAGTCGGATGTTCCAACTCTGAAAGAGGAGTATTGAGCAAGTCTCCTTACGTTGTTGGATATTTCAGAGTTGCCAAGATTGACAAGGAACAAGAAATAATGTATATGGATCCTTTAGATTCGCTTCTGCTGCTTGACAATCCAATCAAATTGAACCTTAACTTGGCGAAAAAACTCTTCCCTGAAAAGGAAAAGTCATTCTGGGGGTCCTCTGAATTATTTGTCCGCCGTGTAGGCTCTATGTTAAGAAACAGAAAGGCAAGACCTCATGAAATCAGAATCATTCTATCGGAACTAATAAGTCGCAAAGAGAGGGGAGCATCAAACTTTTTGGGCAAAGGATATAAGTTTATAGGATGACGTGATTTGTGGTTGCTATGTCAAGGAAAGTTCAAGCGAAAGTAGCAATCTTGGATTACCTGAAGAGTATCTACCCAAGGTCTGCTACAGAAAAAGAGATTTTAAAGGAAATTGGATTGTCTGGTTGTGCTTGTAGTGGAGCACTAAGGACATTAAGATCGCGAGGATCTGTTGAACAAGCCGGGAAAAAAGGAAAGTCTAACCTATATAAGTTCAAGCCTAACTAGATGTTGTCCAGAGTTAAACATTCACCTAGCCAGCTTCCATTCAATACATGAAGTGACCATCGGTGAAAAGAATCTCTTTAAACGAAGCAAAAAACCTTGTCAGAGAATTGGTTAAGAAGAAAGAATTCCCAGAAAGCGAAGCTGCTTTGTTCCAGAAGCTTCTTTGGGCTTTTGTTGAACTTGGAGAAGCCACAGATGCTTTCAAGAAGGGAATAGACTGGGAGACCGTAGCCGAGGAACTTATGGACGCTATCTTTTACATTGTGGATTTCGTAGGCCTCGTCGAGAAAACTCAAGGAATTCAAATAGATTTGGATGATTTATTTCTAAGGAAATGGAAGGAAAACATGCAAAGGACTAACCACTATGGCCTTAGAAAAGACATCCTCTACTCTGATAGTATTAGCCCGCCACCACCAAAAAAATTGACCATTGAGATTATAAAAAAGTGTTTTAACAAGTGTGTTTACTGCTCCGCTTACGTATCATATGAAGATGCAAAAAAGGTCTTGTCACTCGGAGACGCAGAGCATATCATAGATCAATTTGTTCGAATTGGCGGACAAGAACTCGATATTTCAGGAGGGGAGCCTCTCCTTCATCCCAATTGGTTTGATATCGCTAGCTATGCGAAAACCAAGGGATTGACGGTCAAATTATTTTCTTGCGGGATATTATCAGAAAACTCGATACCACCTGATGAATTATCAAGCGTGATTGACAAAATACTGAAAATTGGTTTTGCTGGCATAGAAATGACCTTGCATGCGCCATACTCAACAATGCATGACGATATTACAAGCGCAAGGGGGTCGTTCAAAAAAACTCTTGAATTTATTAGACAGCTTTCCTCAGTAATCAATAGTTTAGAAATCAATTTTGTTCCCACCCAAATTAATGCCGATGAACTGGAGGAATTAGTAGATTTTGTCGCTAGCCTTAAAATCCCCCGACTGAATGTTTTGCGCTTCATTCCACAGGGGAGAGGATTAGCCAACAAGGAAATGTTGTCGCTTAAAAAAGATCAATCTGCTCGACTAATCAAAGTGACACTACAATTGTCAAAGCGGAACGACATACGAGTGGTTCTTGGTCATCCAAGTGACTTCACATTCTTGCTAGATGAATCACGTAAGCCCAATCCTTGCTCTGCAGGAATCGAGCAACTTATGATTAAGATTAACGGAGATGTTATCCCTTGCCCAGCTTTTGGTGATCTTCATGAATGGATTGCGGGGAATGTGTTCAATCAAGAACTTGATTCTATATGGAAAAATTCTCCAGTTTTCATACGACTAAGAGAGTTTGACTATAAACGCCTGCAAGGAGAATGCAAAATATGTACTTATCTGGAATTGTGCAGAGGTCGATGCCCAGCGCAGAGAATTCGGGAATGCGGAGATCTCTACAAGGGACCGGACCCGGAATGCCCGAAGTACTACCTCTAGTGCCATGAAAACCAACGATTATTTTTTTGCAATTCAATAGTGCAATATAAATCGAGTCATATAGCCCAAGTTATCGCTGGGAGGATGCTCCTCTTTTCTCCGACCGCTCTCACGAAAAAGCTGAAGCAAGTCTTTTAAGCTACTAGCCAGCGCGTCTATCTTTCCTTCTAACACCTTAACTCGTTCAGGCATCAGCAAACAATCCTTGGCAACCTTAGCACTAAACCAGTCAATTTCACCCATACTTTCACTGCGGTCAATCTTGCCCACATCGTCGCTAACCTCAAACTGCCTAAAGCCAGATTGAAACAGTAAAAGTGAATCTAATATGAAAGACCACGAAAAAGATGTTCTCTGCAAAACCATTCTTGAACTCGTTAAGAAGGGTCATGTGCACTATACAGACATTGAGAAGAAAGCGGTTGCAACATGCCTACGCTTCGCAACATCAAACACAGTCAGAAAACAATTCTATCACTATCTGCTTCCAAACGGCTACGTAGAAAGGGTCAGCCGAGGCGTCTACAAAATCACCCAAGAGGAGAGAACCTCTTAGATGCTTTGACTTACTCCAAGCAAGCGAACAGCATCGCAATTGTTAAAAAGGAAGGCAAGAAAAGCAAATGGCTAAGGTCGTTCATAATGAAAGAAGAAGTTTTGATTTTGCCAGCCAGACGTGGCAATGTCTTCATAAATGGTGATTTGAATGGCGGATTCACAAAGCTTCTTCAAAGATGGAATGCCCACGGAACAATAGATAGAGAACCTGCTTATGTGGCGTTTTATATATCAGACACAAAATCTATCAGAGCTATAGCTGAAGTGGATTATGAGAATTCTCGACTAAAGGAAGGAATAATAGCAACGAAAGATGAGCCCATAAAAGTCAATATTCCGATAAGGTTCAAACCACGAACTTCAAAGAAAGACACTTTGCTTAAATTCCAATACACAACTTTTAGAAAGCTGATAATCCACAAGTCAACCGACGAACTGTAAGCGAAGAGAGCAATTATGATAGGCAACAGTTTTGAAGCTGCAAAGAAGAAAATTGATGAGTTGTACGAAAGGTACATGCGCGACTATGTGGTTCAGAACTTAAGATGGAGCGACTATTCAGAGCAAGATACAGCTACAAAATTTATCAAACCATTGTTTGAAGCTGTAGGATGGAACATGCTTGATATGAAGGAGATGAGGGAGCAAGTACCCTTTGAAGAAGGCAAAAATTATGTCGATTGTATCTTATATTTCGAGAAGAAGTCTCATATTGTGTTAGAATTTAAACCAATGGATTCAGGTCCGCTCCACGATAAATTTGACGACATAAGCAAATTACTAAGCATTGCTCAAAAGTTTGAAGCGAAATATGCCGTAATTACAAGGTTTTGCGAAACCATAATTTTTGACCCGAAAACTGGTGACGAAATAGAGTATTTCAACCCAATAGGGTACAAGGACAAATTTGATATTCTTTGGAAACTTCTTTCGAAACCCTCGTAATGTATAACAAGTCTAGCCAGAGTCTGCTTGGTAAGCGTTTCCGTTGATGATGTACGCGACGTGATTAATGTTGGCTCAGCCGAGGTTCCAGACGCTAAGGTTTTGAAGATGATTAATCGGGTTGAGGTCGTGTTCCTAGCTCCACCTCAATGGTCATCGTTTGGTTGTTTCTGACTATTGTTACGTTGATTTTTTGACTTGGC
>Ga0315310_10000797_pt1 | contig 20105 bp, 15 predicted proteins | sample TDP5_MG_FD_203630 | JGI IMG/M metagenome (GOLD analysis project Ga0315310, IMG submission 203630) | Freshwater sediment microbial communities from Lake Towuti, South Sulawesi, Indonesia - TDP5 | ecosystem: Environmental > Aquatic > Freshwater > Lake > Sediment | place: Indonesia: South Sulawesi... | reverse complement strand
ATCTTCATAGAGAACGGCTTTCTGAGGCATATTTAAATAGATTATTTTTAAGATTATTAAATTGGTCGGTTGCAAATCGCTAGAAATGCGGAGAAGTAGTGTTTCAAAGCCTCTTTCAATTACAAGCATGATAAATTCTTTAGAAAGTTATTTAAGTCATTTCCCATGAATCTAGAACAGACTGCTAAGAGGAGAACGAAATGAGATTAGATTATAGCCTATACATTGTCGCCCTGATATGTTTTGTGATCGCAGGCGCGTTCCTAGCCATAGGAATCGAACAAACTATGAATCAAGTTGCCTTGGGCATCTTCGTGATTTTGGGTATACTATTCGCCGCAGGAGGCTACACTTTAAGACCTAAAGTTGCCGCTCCCACAGCGCCTGCGCCATCACCCGTTGAACCTTCTCCACCTCCATCGCCTCCACCAGTCGAGGAAGTTCCAGCTGCACCACCTCCGCCAGCAGAAGAGAAAGTTCCACCGATTCCACCAACACCTCCGCCAGCAGAAGAAGTTCCGACTCCCCCAACTCCAGCCCCAGCTTTGGAAGAGCCTGCGAAAGTAGAAGAGGAGAAGCCAGCAGAGAAACCTGTTAGAAGACGAAGAAGGAAGAAAACGGCTTAACAAACTTTCTCCTTAAACTCTGGTGTGTTTAGATAGCAATAGTGCTATACGTCTCTAAATTTTTTCTTGTTCTTTTTCATCGTATCCTCAAGACAGAAGCACTCTTGGGGGTTATACTCCCATTCATCGCAGTGGTCAAGGGTTGAAACAACAGGGTTGCCCAGTTTCTGAAATTTGACAAAGCAGAAAATTCGGTCTGGATAATCATACGCGTTGTGGTAACGGCAGTTTCCGCAAAATCTCTTTCCAGATTTGACAACTTTTTTCAAGAGTTTTTATCCTCCTTTTCTCACGGGTTCCCTTTTCGGTGAAAATCTTTTCCAAGACGCTCCAGAACAGCCGCAACCATTAAGGGAAAAGCGATCAACGAGTCGCTGATCACCATGGTTTTGTCGGCTTTTCGCTTCGTCTTTCCCCAACTGATTGTTTCTTCTATAGTGGACCCGGAAAGCCCGCCGGGTTCAGGTCTATCGGTGGTGATGATGACCACATAGTCTAAGCCTTTCCCTGTCATCAAGGCGGCGTGTTGAAGAGAGTTGCGAGGCACGCCTCCTCCGAGGATAACAGCGCCGAGTCTTTCTGACTGCTCCATTATTTTTAACATTTCAGGCACCTCTAGAAAAGCGCTTATCGTTAGTGCCTTCCCTTTTTTGTTGCGAACGGTGTGCACGCGGTGTATGTACGCGAATTCGGAGTCACGCATGGCTGGTAAAAAAATTGGAACTTTGGATTCGTACGCAGACCTGACAATCGACTTTGGGTCTTTGAGCCGCATTCCAATCTCTCGCATGATTTCGCTGGTGGAAAGCGTGTTTCCATTCTTTTTTGCGGCTATTTCGTCGAACATTTCTATAAGGATTCTGTCGGCTTTTACGAAGTCTTCTTCTGGGACAAACACGTCGTAGATGCGGTATACGTGATACTGGTAGAGCAGATAGTCGTCAACGAACCAGTGCCCCTTGTAATGATGCCCTCCCAAAGCCTCGATTAGATCGTGCACCATGTTTGCCCCAGTGCTCACTAACCCATCGATGAGCCTTGCCCTAATCAAATCAGCAATTGTTGTGCGTAGACCAGCAGGCACCACAGCACCTGCTACAGCGAGAAAAACGGTGCATTGTTTGTCTCTAACCATGTGCTCAAAGACGTCGCAGGCGGAAGCGAGTCTACCCGCTCCAAAAGAACCCGCATTGTCAAATTGCTGTATGAGCTGATCCACAGTCATGCTGGGCTTAATTTTCATGTGTTCCACAGGTGTGCTAAGAAAATCTTCTCGTTTCATTTTGGCTCAATTAACTCCTAATTTCTTGAAGCATAATTAAATGCTGTTTGAGAATGAAAAGTTTTCTAAAGTCCGTCTAAAATCTCTGAACGATTTTGTGAAATCAAAAGTGAGGGATCAGCGAAACCGTGCAGTGGCTGTGTGAATTTGGTTCCGAATTTTTATCTAACTAACCAAAAAAGGACGTAACATTTAGGCTGGATAGAGCCAAAAAATGTTAAAGAATTCACACCTATGGCATAATGGAATAGGATAAGGATAGAGCACTAATAGCATGAAGGGTAAAATTCATTCAAGAACTTACCCTTAATCAATCAAGCGCGCTGAATTCAGCAGTCATGGTCGCTTACTGCGATTGGATCGATTTAGGGGTCCCGCAGATTCTCGATCTTAAGCGGCTCGATGAGGTCTGCAGGCTTGAAACCAAAAACCTTGGAATAGAAATACAGTTCGGCTTCTATTGACCGTTTGAGATTCTCTGCCTTTCTAAAGCCGTGTTGCTCTCCTTCGAATGTGACGAAAGCTGTGGGCAATCCCTTCTTTCTGACGGCATCGTAGAACTTTGACGACTGATCTGGGGGTACAACCTTGTCTTCCAAACCTTGAAGGAGAATAATGGGACAAGAGATCCTGTCTACGTAGTTGATTGGCGATCTTTCACGGTAAAGATCCAAACGCTCTGGATAAGGGCCTACCAGCCTTTCTTCGTAATGAGACTCGAACTTGTGGGTGTCTCTTGCCAAAGCCTCCAAGTCACTTACTCCAAAATAGCTCGCGCCGGCATGAAAGAAATCCCTGAACGTCAGAGCGCATAGTGTTGTGTATCCGCCTGCGCTGCCGCCAGTTATTGCGAGCCGCTTCGCGTCAACGTCTCCTCTCTTGACTAAGTGACGTGCAGCGTTCACGCAATCGTTGACATCCACAATTCCCCAATTTCTTTCGAGCCGTTTTCTGTAGTCGCGTCCGTATCCCGTGCTTCCACCGTAATCAACATCAACGACTGCTATGCCATGGCTTGTCCAGAACTGGATTCCATACCTGAGTGTGGTTCCAGTCGATGCAGTCGGACCTCCGTGGCTCATCAAGAGAAGAGGCGGTCGTTCCCCAGCCGGTGCGACGTAGTCCTTGTTCTTGGGAGGGTAATAGAAAGCGTAGGCTGTCTTTTTTTGTTCAGTCGGAAATTCGATTGTCTCTGGAACCGAGATGTAGCCTGGGTCGATGATTTCCTCTCGTGCCTTCCGAAGGACTTGGATCTCAAGTGTCTTCAGATCGAGTTTCACAAGTGACAGAGCGGACGTGGGAGATCCAGTTAGAAGCAGGGCATAACCAGATCCCACGAGTACATCGTAGATATTTGTGTAGGGAATTGATATCTCTTCTAAACTACCAGTATCCGTGTTCAATCGGGCAAGATGGGACGCCCCCCTCACAATGTAGCTGCAAAGAATCCTTCGGGGGGACTCAAATGCATACATCCTTTGGCGGAAGACCCATTGAGGTTGGCCAAACTCCGCTTCCATTGGGTGGAGGGGATTGACCTTGTCGTCTTTGCTCCTGTAGAGATTCCACCAGCCCGTGGCGTCTGACACGAAGTAAAGGGTTCCATCTGGCGACCACCCGGGCTGAAAGATAGATTCCTCAGTTCCACCCGCGACCAGTTTCTTTTCCTTTATGAGCCCATCCGACCCTAATTTGCCGACCCATAGTTCAGTTCCGTCCCATGGCATGTTGGGGTGGTTCCTAGTCAACCACGCCAAGCGTGAGCCGTCAGGGTTGAGGCGCGGGTCAGAATAAAAATCGTTCCCTGAGACCAGGATTTCGCCAGCGCCTCCTTTGATTAGGTCAATGCTCACGATTGTGTTGGTAGCTTGTGAGGCTTTGACCGTGTGATCTTCACGAATCAGTACAAGCCTGTTTCGTTTTGTGTCAACTATTCCATCTGCATACCTTAGGTCAATGTCCGGGGGAGTAATTGGTTTCGGCTGCGAACCTGCAGTATGGACGTAAAGGCGCTGGTCTTTGAAATTGGAGAAGTAGACCTTCCCGTTGTGGACGACGTAGTCGCCCCCTCCGTATTCGTGGACCGTTGTTCTCACGTTAAATTCCTTTGGAGTGATCTCCGTGAGCATGCCTTCAGGACTTCGCCGTACCAGGACGCAGCGTCCGCCTTCTTTTGGCCTCTCCTCTTTCCACCAGACCTGATCTCCGTCAAATGACGGCTCGTCGACGCCTAAGTAACTGGATGCATAAAGTTCAGCAGTTATAGGAGATTTCCAAGATCCATAGGGAGCTAACTTGCGCTCATGAGTCATAGAGGCTAAGTGTCTCGCTAATTCCCTATATGTTTTGTCGTGGTAGTGTAAGACACTTGCATTTTCCACATGGACTTCTTAGGTGCACGCTTTCTAAGGCAAGTCATCTAATCCAATCTGACTCCCACTACCGAAGTCACCGAATCCGAGCTCAAAAAAATATATTAAGCGCCATTCGAGGCGATGAAGTCTGCGGAGTCATAGTCTACACTTATCTTGGCATTGGCGTAGCTGGCCGCTAAAAAGTCTACACTAAGTAGCTGAACTTTACCGTTTGGATTGATTTGGGTCCAACCATTCTTCTCTTTATGGTATCTTTGTATAGAGCCATGCCTAGTTGTGATGTAGATTGTGCACTCATTATTCTTCAACTGAATTCACCAATCCACACGGTATCCTTCGGTTCAGCTATAGCTTTTCCCCATCCGTCGTTTTTGGTTGGTTGGTCTGAATTTTTATACCACAAAATATTTAAAAGAAAACTTCTATCACACGTTTTAGAAACCTGAGGCTTCCTCAGAAGTGTTTAAAAGAATCCACGAAGACGACGTGCCTCGTTACCAAAAACGCGGATACTTTGATGATCATTTAATCACACTTAACGCACAAGTTTACGGCGACCCCTATGTTTACAAAGACACCTACCTAGTCTACCACGACCCAGTGTGCAAAATGCTGTGGCTCACCCTCTACGAACTCAAAGGTAACGAAAATCACACAGACGCGTTAGAATGCCTCAAAGCTTCACTGCTTGAGTTTGAACCGAGAAAAATAAGGGCGGCTTCTCCAGAAAAATTGGAGTCAACGATTGGCGATTATTACTGCGAAAACGCCTTTTCCGACAGAGACTATCAGATTAAACTTGATGAGTTTGACGAGAACCTTCGAGGAGGTTCTTATGATTGCCTTAGATACCGTGTGAACAACGCTGTAAAGCGGGGGTACTCGTTAAGCTTAGGCAAGGAGATAACACCAGCCCACTCATACATTATGGCTTCCCAGATATCAAAAAGAAATTACAACCTCTGGGATTATCAACTCTTTCTGAGGCTCAACAATTACGTTGGGAAGAGCACCACAGCCAAGCTCTTCAACGTGTTTTTGGACGATGTTCTTATCGGATTTGACGTTGTCGATTTTCTAGACGACACTATGGCTACCCCACTGGGGTTTTACTTAGACTATCCTTCATTAGCAGATTTTATAATGCACAAAGAAGTCGTGTACGCAAAAGAGCAAAAGTTTGAATGGCTTGACATCGGCTGGAGTTGCAGCCCAGGACTAGAAGAGTTCAAAAAGAAGTGGAAAGGAATTCCGAGACTCAACATTTACGTACAAGAATACTGCCACAAGAATCTGTTGGCAAACCGAGAAAAAGCACCAGCTCAGATAACATTGCAGCCTGCCGCAGCATTGCTTCATAGCAAGACTTAGCCGTTTCAGTTTTTCTTTCTTGGCTACCTTCTTCACCTAATTGCGCGTACAAGTGAGAATCTATCTTTCAAAATGAAAAATAGATCAGTTTAACTTCATGGGATACTTAGTTTTCAAGTCTTAAAGGATAAAGCGCTCTGTTCTATGGATTGTTATGCCCTTGTCTGCAAGTCGTTGAATTACCGCCTTTTTTTCTTTTGGCGTTAAAGCCTCCGGTGGAACCACTCCTTTTGTCCTTAACTTTCTTTCAGCGAGTAGTTCCGTGAACACTTCCCCACCTATTCCTACGTAGTAGGATGTGGATGTTGCTCCAGGCATTCTTTTATTAGCTTCTTTTAGGGTTTGCATTGTGTAGAATGTCAATTTTACTTCTTTGCCATCTCTCTCGCCTTTCATATCAAGTGATAGACAGCAAATTTCATCTATTAGTGTGCCATCTGCGATTTTCTTTTGAGTTTCTTCCTGTGTCAATGGTTTAGGAGCCAGCGTTAGAAAGACATCTAGAGGAGCAACTTTAACTCCTTTAACTTCGATTGGTTCTTTTTTTGCAATGCCGTAGTCGTATACTGCTTTTGCATACGGCATGTCTGGACCGCACATTTTGAACTCTACATATTTTAGGTCCTTGAGGTACATGGGCATAATCACGGGTTCCTCGTGTAAATGGTGGTAACATGGCTGCGGACCAACTGGGTCAGGGAAAGTGTAGATTTCTTCCCCGCTGAACGGTGGAACCCTCTTGAACTTTCCATTTTCATAAACGATAGGAGGATTTGTCATGTCTCTCCACAAGAGATCTGGAGCCCATGTCGATAGAGGTTCTTTAGCTTTTAGCACATTGCAGTCTTTCATGCGCACTTCGTAAAGGTGATCAAGGTTGTCTGCGGCATAGCCAGCAATTAAATCGGTTATTCCCGGGTCCATTCCTGTGCTGATTAATGCAGCGGCTCCAACGTCCTTGAATTTCTGGTCGAGCTCTATTTCTTTTTCTATGGCCTTCTCCATGGTTTGGCTCATTGTTTCTATTGACCAAGCAGAGGCGAGATCTTGGTAGTTTACTCCGTTTTTAGCGCAAGCCTTCATTAATCGTAAGTTGTATATGTATGATGCTGCGTTAATCACCAGATCCACGTTCTTGATTGCCGCATTTATCTCATTGATGCTGTCCAAATCTGTTTTGTTTGCGGAGAGCTTTTTGTCTTTGAACCTTGAAACAAACCTTTTTGCCTGCTCAAGTCTCCGCCCGCTACATATGACCTCTGATACCTTAGGATGCTTCAAGAGCTCCCGACAGATAACTTGACCTTGAGCCCCGTAACCACCAAATACAAGGATTTTCATTTTTCCACCATTTTTCTTAACTTCTTATTTTTTTCTAATTGATAAAAGGTTTGCTACTGAACATTATTGACAATGAACGATTGAGGCATACTATGTTACAGTCTTTCCATTTCGAAGTTTTCAGAACTCGGATGAAGAAAAGGGGAAGATTTGGAAAAACTTATTAGGATTATGAAAACAAAAACGCCCACGAGAGGATGAGGAATGAGTGGTATTTACGAGGCTGAAAGAAAGAAATTTATTGAGAAAACAAAACGCTCCGAGCAAATCTATAAGGAGAGCATTGAAGTAACTCCGTTCGGCGTTCATAGCAACTACAGATTCAGCGAACCATATCCCATCTACTTCAGTAAGGGGAAAGGAAGCAGATTGTGGGACGTTGACAACAATGAATACATCGATTTTAACATGGCGTTTGGCGTTTTGGTGACTGGTCATTCTCACCCAACATTAGTGAAGGCGATAAGAGAGAGGATTGAAAACGGCACAATGTTGGGCTTTGAATTTGAGGATTCTCATAAATTGGCTAAAATAATATCGACACGATTCGGGGTTGATATGGTAAAATTCTCCTCTACAGGCGGAGAAGCCACAAACTACGCCATCAGGTTTGCAAGGGTTTTCACCGGAAGGAAAAAAATATTAAAGTTTGAGGGATGCTACCACGGTTTTCCCGACGGACTTTTGGTAAGCGTAAAGCCCTCAAAGGCTAGGGCTGGACATCCAAGATTCCCGAATCAAGTTCCAGCTTCTCAGGGCATCCTTGAAGAAGTGGTTAAGAACACCTTGATTGCACCATTCAACGACTTAGACGCTGTTGAGACAATCATGAAAGCTCACGGAAACGACGTAGCGGGAATCATCCTAGAACCCATACCGATGAACATGGGCTACGTTCTTCCTAAACCCGGATTTCTACAAGGGCTTAGGGAAATAGCTGACGAATACAACTCGGCTCTTATATTTGACGAAGTGAAAACTTGTGGAAAATTCTACAGGGGCGCTGCTGGGCACTTCAGGGTCAAACCAGACATTGTCACAATGGCTAAAGCCATAGCAGGAGGCTATCCTCTCTCCCTCGTGGGAGGTAAAAAAGAAGTTATGAAATGTGTTGTGCCCGGCCTCGTATCTCATGCAGGCACGTTTAACTCTAATCCGCTTTGCATAGCCGCAGGGTTAGTCACTCTTTCAAAGATTCTAACAGAGGAGGCCATGAATAAAGCTACAAAACTCTCTGCGAGACTGGCGAAGGGCTACGAGGAAATCATAGAGGATACCAAAATTCCTGTAATAGTCCAGTGGGCTGGCACGAGCGGTACGGTTCACTTCACCAAAGTCAAGAAAGTCGAGGATTGGAGGAGCTTCCTAACTTCAGACGTAGCAAGATGGTTCCTATACCTCATGGTTATGATGAACAGAGGCATCATGCCGATGGCTCCCGGACCCGATGAGCAGTGGACAGTTTCGGTGCAGCACACAAAAGAAGACATAACGCGACATTTAGAGGTCTTTAAGCAAGTCGCGGAGTACGTAAGGAAGCTAGACATCGAAATGCCGATGGTTGAAGCCCTCTGAACCTAAGACCACGCACTAAAAGATAGAAAAAACATCTAAGAGAAGTGGACCAATAGGGATTACAACTTCGTGGAAAGCCCTAACTGCTCCAATTTCTCTTTAGTGGGACGGCCTTCTCTATCCCACCCTCTTAGTTTGTAGTACTCGTCTAACATTTTTTCGAAATCCTCCCGCTTCACCACGTATCCCTTTGCTTTGCCCTCAGGCAACGGGTTTGATGCGATTCGCTCAGGCAAGCTGTCGTCTTTTCGAATAAAACCTTCACGTACGTTGATGAGTCGGGTTAGGTTCCAAATTCTTTCCCCGATGAGTTTTAGTTCGTCTTCGCTTACGTTCCAACCTGTCGCAGTTGATAAAAGTCGAGACATGTTGGGGTACCCTATGGCGTAAAAGTCACAAACTATGAGGCTCCACTTAACTGCGTATTGATCTTCTGTCCCACTGACCAACTGAGCCTTTCCCTCGGTTATAAACGGGTCTAATTTTCCAAATGCCTCGCTTCCTACTGACCAAGCGCGTTCGTGGCACGCTCCTCTGTCCGATGTGGCATAGGCGAGCGCCATCGAAATCGAGCCTCTAGGGTCATAGCCCGGATATTCTAGCCCTTTCACATGAACCGCAAAATTTTCTGAGCCTTTTCCGATTTTTACGGCGGCTTTTTGCACTCCTTCGGCTAGCGTATTTCCAATTGCTTTTCTGTATGCTATTAATTCAGGCATTTTCATGTAGGCGTTTATGTTACCGAACGTCAATTCTAATCCGCCAGTGTCTTTCTTGGTGATTATTCCTTTCTCGTAGCACTCCATAGCAAATGCTATGAGGTTACCAGTTGTCATCGTATCAATGCCTAATTTATCGCAGAGTAGGTTGTATTTCGCTATGGCTCCAAGATCGTTGATTAAGCAGTTAGATCCAGACAAGACTAGAGTTTCGTAGTCGGGTCCTTCAATCATGGTGCCTGCAAAAGGTCCGTCTCGAATGAGAGTTATGTTGCCACAAGCCATGGGACAGCTATAGCAAGCCCTTCTCCGAACGAGCACTTTTCTAATAGCCGCCGCGTCAATTTTGTCAACGTCCTTAAAGACCCCACTCTGGAAATTCTTTGTTGGAAGTATTCCAGCCTCGTTGCTCATTCTGATAATGGCAGGTGTGCCGTCTACAATAACCCATTCATTGTCTGGACTCTTAAGAACATCATTTGCTATTATGTCTTTGCAGAGGTCGATGAATTCATCTATATTGGGTACGCTTACCCCTTTTGTGCCACGAACCGCTATGGCTTTCAAGTTCTTTGAGCCCATAACGGCTCCGGCACCTCCTCTTCCTGCCTGTCGATAAAGGTCGTTGGTTATGCAACTGAATCTAACCAGGTTTTCTCCAGCGGGTCCTATGGATGCAACCTTAACCTCTCTGTCGCCAAGTTCTTCTTTTATCAGCCTTTCAGTTTCATGCGTGTCTTTTCCCCAAAGTCTGTTTGCATCTTTGATTTGAGCTTGACCGTTGTTAATCCAGAGGTACACGGGCTTTTTTGCTTTACCCTTCAAAATTATTGCGTCAAAACCAGCGAATTTTAACTCGGTACCAAAGTAGCCGCCTGCGTAGCTGTCTAAGAATGCGCCTGTGTGGGGTGACTTAGTGATCGTAACATGTTTTGCGGTGCAAGGTGCTGTGGTGCCTGCTAAAGGGCCTGTCATTAGGATTAAAACGTTTTCAGGCGAGAATGCGTCGATTCGAGGTTTTAATTCTTCGTACAGATATTTGGCGCCTAAACCTTTTCCGCCGACGAACATTCTAGCCCAATTCATGTTTAAAGGCTCTACGGATGTTTTGCCTCGGCTTAAATCTACGCGCAATATTTTTCCAACATACGCATGAGCCATTTTTATTCACCTAAATTATTGTAATGGTTTTTTTCGGACACACGTCAACGCATCTGGGTTGACCGTTGCAGAAGTCACACTTTATTGCCAGTTTATCAACTGGGGCGAGTCTTATCCCCCTATAAGGACAAGCTGGGACGCAAGCTCCACAGCTTGTGCAAAGGCTCTTGTCAACCACATACAAGCCTGTCTCTTCGTTCTTAACTATTGCAGCAACTGGGCAAGAGTCCATGCATGGGTGTTCGTCGCAGTGGATGCACATGAAAGGACGAATGAGAGCTTTCTCTGGCAGTGACGACTCCACGTACACGGCTGCTTGAGCTGAGTTGAAGTTACCTACAAGCCTAGCTGAACAAACAGCCTCACACAATCTACAACCAATGCATTTATCAACAAGAATGTCTATTTTTGCCATAATCCTTCCTCGGGCTCTGTTAAAGAAAATAATTAATGTTTCTTGAGTCATATAAAAGGTTTCATGAGTTTCTTTTTGGTTAACTTCATGTTCAATATTCGCTAATTTACAGATATTTGTTCGAACGTATGGCAGCGGAAAGTTTTTAAATTTTCTAGGTTATCAATCATAATCTACATTCATATTCGTGGTAAGATGTCAAAAAAGTTCATTGTTTGCGACCCCGACAAATGCTTGGGATGTCAAATCTGCGAATTTGCATGCTCGGCGGATAAAGTAAAAAGTTGTAACCCCTTATCCTCTCGTATTCGCGTAGTTAATTTCGAACCTCAAGGCAGCATGGCTATTGCTTGTGTTCTTTGTGAAAAAGCTCCATGCGTCACGTCATGCCCGACGAAAGCGCTGCTCAAAAGTGAAAGAGGCATAATACAAGTCGAGGAGAAAAAATGCAACGGATGCGGATGGTGTATAGCAGCATGCAGATTCGGAGCCATCACGCTTGATCCCAGTAAAAACATAGTTTCCATCTGTGATTTATGCGCTGAAGATCCAAAATGCGTTAAATTCTGCCCCTTCGAGGCCATATCCTATGCCACGGTAGAGGAAGCTGCGCCTAAATTCAGAAGGAGTGCGATGGGGCAACTTCTGCAAGAGCTTATATCAAAACCTTAAATTATTTCGAAAAATTAGAAAGGCGAGACAAAAATGTTCGGGTACATGGGAAAGATCCTCCGAGTTAATTTGACAGATGGTAAAGTATCCAAAGAATGGTTAGATGAAAGCATTGCAAGAAAATTCATCGGTGGCAGAGGGTTAGGTGCGAAGATACTGTTTGACGAAGTTAAACCAGGCGTCGATCCACTTAGACCCGAAAACAAGCTAGTTATTGCAACAGGCGTGGTAACTGGAATACCGTTTCCTGGAAACAGTTGCCATTCAGTAATGGCGAAGTCTCCATTAACAGGCATCTGGGGCGAAGCACACGCAAAGGGTTTCTTTGGTCCAGAGTTAAAATCCGCGGGTTTTGACGCAATCATAATTGAAGGAAAAGCTGATGCTCCCGTTTACTTATGGATCAATGATGAGAAAGCTGAAATTAGGAATGCAAGTCACCTCTGGGGAAAATTGACTAGGGAAGCTCAAAACATTATAAAAATGGAGGTTAAGGACGAGAGAGCCCAGGTTGGTTGCATTGGACCCGCCGGAGAGAATCTTGTAAGGTTTGCGAATGTGTTGTTTGATTACAACCATGTTGCTGGCAGAACTGGCATGGGCGCCGTAATGGGGTCAAAGAAGTTAAAAGCAATAGCAGTCCGCGGTACATCAAGAGTAAGATACGCCCACGAGGAAAAGTTAGTAGACTTATTATTAGCTAAATTCACCGATAAGGAAGCCTTGAAAGGACCTTACTGGCCTGATGGACTTTACAAATTCGGGTCTTTGGCTGATCTTAGTTATTGGCAGACAACTGGACGCTTACCAACAATGAACTTTAAAAAATGCCTTTTTCCTGCATACGAGGCGGTGAGTGCAGAAACTTTAGCTGAATCGGGTTATGTAATAAGGCACAACACTTGTCCATACTGTAATGTAGCATGCAACAGGGCTACTAAAATTAACCCACCCTATGAGGTAGACCCTGAATATGCTACACCAGAATACGAAAGCGCAGCTGCCCTAAGTTCATTTTGCATGAACAGTAACTTGGCATCGGTGTTGAAGGCAATTGAGCTATGTAATAAGTATGGTATGGATACAATCTCCACTGGCGTTGTCATAGCCTTTATGATGGAATGCTACGAGAAAGGTCTAACAACAAAAGAGGATACCGAAGGACTTGACCTCACTTGGGGGAATCACGAATCCCTAGTTCAACTAGTAGAAAAAATTGCAAGACGACAAGGAATTGGAAGCTTATTGGCTGAAGGCGTTAAAAGGGCAGCTGAAAAAATAGGCAGAGGCGCGGAGGAATTTGCGATGCACGTTAAAGGTTTGGAGTTGCCGATGCATGAATTTAGAGGAATGAAGGGACACGCACTAGCCGCTGCGACATCAAACAGAGGAGGTTGCCACCTCCAAGTCGAGACCGACGACCTATTTGAAGGACAGTTGTGCCCTGAAATCGGAATCGATGAAACAACCATCCCTAAGAATTACAGAGACAGACTCTATAGTGGTCCAGAAAAAGTAAAATTAAACAAGATCGTAGGCGACCTGTTTGCTCTTTTCGATTCCTTCGTGGTGTGCAAATGGACTGTGTATCCGTGTGGAGGCACCAAAATAACAACACTGAATGAAATCGTTGCCGCCGCAACAGGATGGGATGTCACGATAAATGAATTAATGAAGACTGGCGAGAGAATTTTCAACCTATGCAGAGCCTTCAATGTTCGAGAGGGAATAACCAGAAAAGATGACACCTTACCAAAGAGGTTTACTGAGCCCTTACCAGAAGGCCCATATAAAGGTGAGACTCTTTCAAGCGGTACATTGACAGAAATGCTGAATTATTATTACGAGTTTAGGGAATGGGACAAAGGGACTGGTGTTCCGACAAAGAAAAAACTCGAAGAACTAGAGCTAGGCTATGTGGCAAAAGAGCTAGAAAGCCTCGGAATGCTTCCGACTACGTGACACGTGAAACTTTAGTGTTTGTTGTTAACTGTTGTGGGCTTCACTGTAAAGCGTTAAGTATTTTAAGATAACAAGCTAATGTTGTAATTTCAACTTCAAAAAATAGGAGGCGATACGATGACTATTTTGGAAGAGCCGATAAAAGAGGCTCTTACTCTCAAGAACTACATTGGTGAAGAATGGGTTGAGTCAGAAGGAGAGATCGTCGATGTTGTGAACCCTGCTACTTGCAAGGTCATAGCTAAGGTTCCCATTTCAACGAAAGACGAGATAAATGCGGCTGTAGAGGCGGCCAACAAGGCTTTTCCCGACTGGAGGAGAACTCCTCCGCTCGCCAGAGCCAGATGTCTCTTCAGGCTTAAGGAGCTGATGGAGGAACGCTTCGAGGAGTTGAGTAGGATTCAGACCATGGAGCATGGAAAGACCATAGATGAGTCCAGAGGAGAGACAAGGCGTGGAATTGAAAATGTTGAAGTTGGAGCTGGAATCCCTTCCTTGATGATGGGTTACAACCTAGAGGACATTGCGGCAGGCATTGATGAATACGTTATCAGACAGCCACTAGGTGTTTTTGGAATCATAGGGCCCTTCAACTTCCCATTCATGGTGCCGCTCTGGTTTGCACCATATGCTGTCGCTACTGGCAACTGTATTATTATAAAGCCTTCAAGTGAAGACCCCATCAGTCAAGCGAAAATAGCTGAAATGGTGGAGGAAGCTGGTTTTCCGCCTGGCGTATGGAACGTAGTCAACGGAGGAAGAACCGTTGTATCAGGCATGCTTGACCATCCAAACATTGAAGGAATATGCTTTGTTGGATCCACCCCTGTCGCAAAGGATGTTATTTACAGGAAATGTGGTGAAACTGGCAAAAGGGTAATTGCTCAAGCAGGCGCAAAGAACTTTCTCCTAGTAATGCCAGATTCTAACTTAGAAAGCACTATAGCGGCTTGCATGACCTCTTTCTATGGCAATACGGGTCAACGATGCCTATCAGGCGCCAACCTTGTTGTTGTCGGTGAGGGTCTCAATGAACATGCGTATAACGCGTTCTATAGGAAGGTTGTAGAAGCGTTTGTCGATGCAGCCTGCAAAATTAGGGTTGGCTACGGGCTTGATGAATCAGTTCAGATGGGCCCTATTCGTGACATGAGCAAGAAAGAAAGGGTCAACGGGTTTATTGAGAAAGGCATAGAGGAGGGAGCGAAGCTAAGGCTTGACGGCAGAAACGTAAAACTTGTCAGCGACTTGCCCCACACGTGCTTCCTCAACCCAACAGTCTTCGAGGATGTTACACCCGACATGACCATTGGCAAAGAAGAAATTTTCGGGCCTGTAGCATCCATTATGAAGGCTAAAAGCCTTGATGAAGCGATAGAAATTATTCACAGCAATCCTTTTGGCAATGCAGCATCCATCTTCACTTCAAACGGAAAATTGGCAAGAGAGTTTCAGTACAGAGTTCAGTGCGGCAACATAGGCATAAACATAGGAATAGTTGCTCCAATGGCCTTCTTCCCATTCAGTGGAATGAAAGACTCCTTCTTTGGAACGTTGCATGGGCAAGGCATAGAAGCAATCCGCTTCTTCACAGAAAGCAAGGTTGTTATTCAAAGGTGGTTCTGATGGAGGAGCCTAAAGCTACGGCTTCTGCCATTATCAATTTCGCAGAGAAGCTTGAGGACGACTCCTCGAACTTTTACGAAAGGCTCGCTGAGAAATTTGCAGAGATGAATAGAGTATTTCTTTCCTTTGCCGAAGAGAGCAAGAAGAACAAAGTGCTGGTGACCAGAACTTACCGAGAGACAATCACGGATGCACTTGAGGCTTGTTTCTCTTTTGAAGGCTTAAACCTAAGCAATTATGTTGTCAAAACAATTTTGACAGACGATACGAGTTACTCTGACGCTTTGAGGATGGCCATAGAGTTCGAGGATAAGGCCAGTAAATTCTATTTGGACGTAGCTGAGCTGTCGAAATCCTTGCTTGCCACTATACCGACTGCATTCAGAAAAGTGGCTGACAGGAGGAACAGCCGCAAGCAAGCACTAAAATCACTTCTCGACAAGGCAATAGCCCAACGCTAAACAGCCTTGTGCTCAAGCCGCCCTCAAAGTTGTTGCAAACACTTCCAGAAAGTGGGCACAAGGAAGATTCTCTGATTAATTTTATATACATTAAGAATTCTGTAAGTAGGAGAGGGAGAAAATGAAACCATCAACCGCCGATATTATTAGCAAATACAAGAAGTACATAATGACGAGCTGCGTGAAAAAACTCGAACCGATAGTGCTGGTTGAAGGAAGAGGCGCTACAGTCAGAGACATCGAAGGAAAAGAATACATAGACTGTTGGTCAGGAATCTCGGTAGTAAACGCCGGACATTGCAACCCACACGTGGTAGAGGCGGCAACAAAACAAGCCAAACAGTTAATCCACGTCTGCAACTACGTCTACCACACCGTTCCAACGGCGGAGCTAGCGGCAAAACTAGCGGAAATTGTTCCTGGAAAGCTTCAGAAAACCTTCTTCGGCAACAGCGGTGCAGAAGCCGTTGAATGCGCCGTAAAAGTTGGAAAAAAATTCACAAAGAAGCACGAGGTAATAGCTCTCATGTGCTCTTTCCACGGGAGAACACTTGGAACTCTCAGCTTGACTGGACAAGCCGGTCGTAAACACTATTCGATGGGACCTTACCTGAGTGGTGTAGCATTTGCGCCACCTCCGTATTGCTACCGATGCTTTCTGGGTCAAGAATACCCTGACTGTGGTCTTCAGTGCGCAAAAATGATAGAAGACACAATAAACTACTCCACATCCAACTGCGTCTCTGCGTTCTTAGCCGAACCCATTCTCGGCGAAGGAGGAATAATAGTTCCACCAGACGACTACTTCAGAGAAGTCAAAAAAATCCTTGACAAATATGGAATACTGTTCATCGACGATGAGGTTCAAACGGGATTTGCGAGAACAGGAAAAATGTTTGGAATCGAACATTTCAGAGTCGACCCAGACATTGTAACCATGGCGAAGGGAATAGCCGACGGATTCCCCTTAGGCGCTTGCACGACTAGAGAAGACATCGGAAACGCCTTTGAGGCTGGCGACCACTTATCAACTTTCGGAGGCAATCCAGTGTCGTGTGCAGCCGCTTTAGCCAACATAGAATATATATTAAAAGAAAAACTTCCAGAAAAAGCCGCTGACAAGGGCAAATACCTAATGAAACGACTAAACGAGATGAAAGAAAAACACAAAATAATAGGAGAAGTTCGTGGAAAAGGCCTGATTATTGGAGTTGAGCTCGTCAAAGACCAGAAAACAAGGACTCCAGCCGCTGAAGAAGCAGTGAAGATAAGAGACCAATGCCGCGAGAAAGGGGTTTTGCTTGGGCATGGTGGCGTGAAAGGCAACGTCATAAGAATTCAGCCACCCTTAGTTATAGACAAACAGCAGATGGACAAGATATTACAGACACTAGAAGAATCACTGAAAGCAGTGAAGTAAAGCTTCGTGCCTGACCTAGAATCTGGGTGAGGCAGCTATTGCAGGTTCTGTTGCTAGGCGTTGGACCAGTTGGAACGGTCACTGCCAAACATCTAGTTGACAGTCCGAAAGTATCGGAAACGAAATATTTCACGAAATTTTTTTAGAATCTCCCTATACTCTGAGTTGCTTCACGGAGCTTCTTTCGAGCCCTTGAAGTCAGCTCTTTGACCAGATAGGGACGAGAAGTCAATTTCTCAAATGCTGTAATCCAAGCTCCCGAACTGATATCGATGTGCAAAACTTGTGTTCTCCTTAGAGAAATTGCCTTTTCGGGACAAGCTTCTTGGCATGCGCCGCAATAAATGCAAAATTCCTCAGTGATAGCGGGCTCCTTGCCTTCGTTAATTGCAATTGCTTTGCTGGGGCAAGCTTCTACACACACTTGACAGCCTTTGGGACAAAGGCTTGTGTTCAGTTTAAGAAAACCAGAAAAAGGCTTGATGACGCGAATAGCATTCTGAGGGCAGACGGATTCGCATCGTTTACAGAAAACGCACAGTTTTCTATCCACTTTAACGTCTTGAATCCTACGTGTTTCTCCGTTCGCAGTTTTTTCCAATAAGACATCTATGGCTTTTGTTGGGCAGCTATTTTGGCAAACAAGGTTACAGGTTATGTTGCATTTCTTCACGTCAACGTCAATCTCTTTTATGAGGGCGGGAAATACGTTAGCCTCAACCACACGAACCGTTTGTTTGTCATTTATTTCGATTTGTATGGCGTTCGTCGGACAAAGAACTACGCATACACCGCAAAACGTGCATTTGCGGGCGTCAAAATCGGCTAGTGCCTTCTTAGTCAGCCTTCCGTCTTTCATGGTTGCAGAAGAAAGTTTGGGAGCTTCTTGAGGACACGTAATTGAACAGATGCCACATCCGACACAAAGCTCGGAGGTCATCGTAAGAACCTGACGCATTCCCAGCATTTTCCTTTCAAGAACAAGTCTTCTGTCGACCCATCGTTTTGAAACGACGCCTGGTTTCATGAAATCCCTGCGAACCAGTCTGAGCCCTGTTTTCAGTCGAGCTAGCAAGTATAAATAACACCATATAAATGTTATATTCTCTACACCATTTCAAAGGCGAGATGAGACTTTCAATGTCTGGCTATGCGGGAAAACTTCTCTACATCGACTTAACACAGAGGAAGACTAAAGTTGAGAACTTGCGAAACGGGTTTTGTGAAAAGTACATCGGTGGAAACGGTTTCGCCATACGACTGCTTTACGATAACACTGAGTCCAAGATAAATCCGCTTGAGCCAGAAAACGCATTAATATTCGCGGTTGGTCCATTCGCGGGAACGATGGTTCCAACCAGCGGCAAGTACATTGTTCAAGCCAAATCGCCTCTCACAAATTTCATGGGAGAATCTGTCTCGTCTGGCATGTGGGGACAGAACCTAAAGAGGGCTGGTTACGACGCAATTGTGATAACGGGCAGAGCTGAAACTCCCATTTACTTGTTTATTGACGATGACATTACTCAGTTTAGAGAAGCCAAAGACCTGTGGGGCAAAGACTCCTTACAAACTGGTCGATTGATTCAAGAGCAAATCGGCGATGAAAACGTCAGTGCAGCCGCAATCGGTCCCGCTGGTGAACGACTTGTAAAGTTTGCTAACATCACCAATGACACATACAGACAAGCTGGCAGAACTGGAATGGGCGCAGTCATGGGTTCAAAAAACCTCAAGGCAGTTGCGGTTAGAGGCACTAAAAAAATCGAGGTACACGACCTTGATAGACTCATGGAAGTCTGCCGCTACCTTTTCAAGCAATGCCAAGAAAAAGCCACCGAGGGTTACAGAACTTACGGCACGCCTCAGAGTGTCTCAATACACAATTCTTTAGGGGCTCTCCCAACCCGAAACTGGCAACAAGCCACGTTTGAATCAGCGGAAAACCTCAGCGGCGAATTTCTAAAATCACACTATTACACGAAAACCATAGCGTGTTCAGGCTGCCCAATAGCGTGCGACCATATTTCAGTTGTTAAAGGCACCCCTAACGACGGAGAGGTTGCAAGTGTAGAATTTGAAACCATATACGCCTTAGGCAGCCAATGTGGCGTTGGAGACTTCCCAGCAATTGTGAAAGCAGCAAATCTCTGCGACCAACTGGGCATAGATACTATCAGCACAGGTGTTGTGATTGGTTGGGCAATGGAATGTTTTGAAAGAGGCATGCTGACCAAAAACGATACTGACGGAATCGAATTGACCTTCGGAAACCAAGAAGCACAGATAGAAGCAATCAAAAAAATAGTTTATCGCGAGGGCGTTGGAGACCTATTAGCAGAGGGAGTAAAGAATGCTTCCAGCAAATTGGGCAAAGGCTCGCAACACTTTGCCATGCACAACAAGGGGCTTGAACTTCCAGGCTATGACGTTAGAGGATTGAAGGCTTGCGCACTGGGATTCATGACGTCAACCCGTGGAGGATGTCACCTCAGGTCAAGCATGTACGACTTCGACGTTAAGGGAAAGGTTGACAGATTCAAAGCAGACGCTGGACTGGGCAAGATGGTAAAAGAAAGGGAAGACGCTTGGGCGATAATGGACTCCCTAATCCTTTGCAAGTTCATACGAAGCGTGTGCAGCACCTACGACAAGTTTGCTGAATTATACACGCAGGTCACAGGGATAAAAACAACTCCTGAAGAGATGCAAAGAGCTGGTGAGCGCATATACAACCTTGAAAAGGCGTACAATGTCCGAGAAGGCTGGACTAAAAAAGATGATTACCCCCCTCCACGAGTGATGAAGGACCCAATACCCGATGGTGCTGTAAAGGGCTCTCTAGTCACCAAGAAAGAGTTTGACCTCATGCTAAGCGCCTACTATTCGGCTCGAGGCTGGAGCAAGGATGGCATACCTACAAAGCAAAAACTAACTGAACTCGAGCTGAAAACCGTAGCTGAAGAAATAGGAGCCGTGTAGGAGCGAGAAAAAACATGGAACGCAAATTCATAGTTTCCGACCCCGAAAAATGCACGGGTTGCAGAATATGCGAACTCGTCTGTTCAGGGGTCAAAGAAAAAGGGTTTAATCCCCTGC